>OKSC01001174.1_pt1 | contig 26508 bp, 19 predicted proteins | sample 1601161 | NCBI WGS metagenome assembly OKSC01 (sample SAMEA3541552, study PRJEB24748) | human gut metagenome | biome: human gut; feature: human-associated habitat; material: faeces | place: China | collected 2012
GCGAAGCGGCGGACCGGGCCGGCGCCGCGTTCGACCGGGTGGTGGAGCTCTGCAATCTGTACGACTCCGGCAGCGAGCTCTCGCGCCTGAATGCGAAGGCGGCGGAGGAGCCGTTCGTCTGTTCCCCCGAGCTCTGGTATCTGCTGCTCGAGGCGCGGAAGGCGTATCTGTTTTCGGACGGCGCCTTCGATATCACGGCGAAGCCGCTTATGGATCTCTGGGGATTTTACCGCAAACGCGGCGATACGCTGCCGTCGCGGCAGGAGATTGCCGAGGCGCAGGCGAAGGTCGGTCTCGACAAAGCCTCCTTTGACGACGCCGCCCGCAGTGTGAAATTCACGGTTCCGGGCATGAGCTTCGATCTCGGCGGAATTGCGAAGGGCTACGCGGTCGACCGGGCGGCGGAGGAGGCCGGGAAGGCCGGCATTCGGCGCGGTGTGATCGACCTCGGCGGAAATCTGCGGCTGCTGCCGAAGCCGCCGCCGGGACAGGAGGCCTACCGGGTCGGCATCCGGAATCCGCAGAAGCGGAGCGAGCTGCTTGACGATGTTCTCGAGCTCTGCGATGTATCGCTTTCGACCAGCGGGGATTACGAGCGGTTCGTCACGATCGGCGGCAGGCGGTACGGACACATCATGAATCCGGTGACCGGGCTGCCGACGCAGGACGGCGGGTCGGTTACGGTGATCGCGCCGTCGGCCCTGCTGGCCGACTGGCTTTCGACGGCGGTTTTCCTCGGCGGGGAGGAGCTGGCCCGGCGGGCGGAGTCCGCGTTGAGCGGCGTCGCCGTGATCATCACCCGCCCGGAGCCGGAGAAGCCGTGAAGCGCTTTCTCATACCTCTGCTTCTGTTTCTGATCGGCTGTATTCCGGCAGGTGCGGCGATCGCGCTCGAAGGGGTGAGCCGGCCGCTGCAGATGCTGGTTGTCTGTGTGATGGTTCTCTATCTGACCGGTATTCTCGACTGGTATGCCTTTTTCAGCCGGGCGGTGCGGACGGCGAAGTGGACGAAAATCGTGGTCGGAATTTTTTCGGCATTTCTGTTTCTTGCAGTCTGGCTTGTGCTTCTCCGGGTGGTCTGGGAACAGCGCTGACGAAGGAGGTGCGTTCGATGCATCCGCTGTTGATTTACATCGGTTCCGGCTGGATCTTCTGGGGCGGCGTGATCACTTTGCTGGTCTCCTGTCTGTCGGGGATCGGAGCGGAGAAGGGGTGGCGGCTCCATCTGGCGCAGACGGCGGCCGTGCTCGGCATTCTCCAGATCGCATTGTCATCCACACCAGTTCCCGGCTGGCTCTGGTGGCTTCTGCTCCTGGCCACGGCCGGTACGATGGCGGCGCTGCAGTTCCGGTACGGAAAGCGCCGGATTGTGCAAGGGGTGTTCGGGGCCGTTATTCTGGCTGCGGCGGTGTTTGAACTCCCGTACTGGCTGGACGGAGAGCCGGTTGCGGTCCGGGGGCGCGTCCGGATTCTGGCCGACTCGATCAGCTCGGGGATCGGTTTTGCGGGCGAGCGGGTCTGGAGCGTGCAGCTCGATGAGGAGCACCCGGGGCGGATCGAGAACCGCGCCGTGCCGGGCAGCCGGGTCTCGACGTCGCGCCGGACCCTCGAACAGTTCCGGTTCTGTCCCGGCGATGTACTGGTGATTGAGCTCGGCGGCAACGACCTGCTCGGCGGCGTGCCGGGAGCCGAATTCCGGCGGAAGCTCGACGGGCTGCTCGGCGTTGCGGCGTCGTTCGATGTGCCGGTTCTGATGTTCGAACTGCCGCTGCCGCCGTTCCGAAGCTCGTATCTGCGGGCACAGCGGGAGCTGGCGGCGAAATATGGGGTGACGCTGATTCCGCGCCGCCGTTTCGCCGCGGTGCTGTCGGGGGGCGGGTCAACGGTGGACGGATTGCATCTGTCGAATTACGGTCACGGGAAAATGGCGGCGGTTGTGCGGCGCTGTCTGCTGTTCGATTGAGAGCTTGTCAGTTGATAAGTTCTTAGTTCTTTGAGGTTTTGTCTGGCGGGAAGGAGAAGCGGAAATGCGTGATTTCAAGTGGGGATTTTCGACGCTCGGGTGCCCGGAGTGTTCGTTGGGCGAAGCGGTTGCACTGGCTGACGAGTATGATTTCCGGATGCTGGAGCTTCGTTCGGTCGACGGTTCGATCGATCTGCCGAAGGTGTTTGAGGAACCGGAGAAGCGCGCGCAGCTGAAGCGTCTGGCCGGGGAAGGGCGGATTCGCGTTTTCGGCAGTTCGTTCGGCATTTCGTCCCGCAGGAACAATTACGAGGAGCTGGCGGCGCTTGGCCGCCTGGCCGACGAGGCAGGGGTTCCGTATCTGCGGGTGTTCGGCGGATTCGATTTTGCCGAGGAACTCGATTCCGAAAAGCTCACGGTCGCACTCGAAAACCTCGCCTGGTTCCGCGGGCAGAACCTGAAGGCGAAGCTTGCGCTGGAGACGCACGACGGCTATTCGTCCGCAGCGCGCTGCCGCCGGCTGCTCGACCGGGTCGACGGGGAGCTGCCGGTCATCTGGGATGCGCATCACACCTGCCGTTTTGCCGGCGAAACTTTCCGGGACAGCTGGGAGCTGCTGGCCGGGCATGTGGTCGATATCCACGTGAAGGACAGCAGACTCGATTCGGACGGCAAGCTCGTCGCCACCGTTCCGGGCGAGGGGGATCTGGCGGTTCCGGAACTGCTCGAACTGCTTGAAGAGGTCGATTACACCGCTCTGGTCACGCTCGAATACGAGAAGCTCTGGCACCCGTATCTGCCGGAAATCCGGGTCGCACTGGCTGCTGTGAACCGTTTCTGGCGGAACTGCTGAACAGTCTGATCAAAAAATGGCGTTTATCTGCGAATTTCAGCCGTTTTTTTGACGGTTCCGGTTGCCGAAGCGTTTCGGACGGGGTATACTGACGGAGGAAACGCTGTCGAACGGATCAACGCGGAAGGAGGCTGTCATGATTGTGCCGGACACCATGCGGACTGCTGAGCCGGGGAAGCTTCGCGGCCGAATCCGGTTTCGAGTCGGGCAAGAACCTGAACCTGGTTTTCCGGCGGATCTGCAAGATGAGCCCGACCGAGTTCCGCAGCCGCCACCAGAAGCCGGCCGACGAGGAAGGGTAGATGGAAGGCCGCATAAAGGCGGTGAAGCCGCCGACGGCACCGGCACCTTGCCGGTCGGGTTCCAAGGGTGAAACGCCTTGGCCGTCGGAGACAAGCTGCGGGCGGAACGACCAGCTCACAAACCGAATCGGAGATTCGGACGGGGAGCCCGCACGGTCTGTTGCGCGAATGCGCATAAAGACCGCACCCCGGAAGGGGCGTGCAAATTCACCAATCAATGTTGCTTCGCATTTCAACCATGTCGGCGGCTCGGGTCAATCCATGCTTGCCGGGGCGACGGTGCGATAGACCTTTTGGTCGCTCCGCGGCTTTTGCCGCGTCGCTCAGGCCGTGCGAAGCGCCGCAACTGCGTTGCGGTCTTCTGAGCTGGAGCTTCGCCCGGATCGGCTTGAGGCGCAGCCTCAAACTCCGCCAAGGGGCTTCGCGCCCCTTGGAACCTCGCGGGGGCCGAAGGCCCTGAACCCGGTCGCCCGTGCTCCCTGTTTTCCGTATTAAAACGGCGAGAGGCGTTCGCGGCGGCGGCGCAGGTATTCCGCCGGAGTCACTCCGAAGTGGCGTTTGAAACTGCGGCTGAAGTGGAAGACGTCGCAGAAACCGAGGGCGGCGGCGGTTTCCGCCGGCGTCGAACCCGCGCTCAGCAGTTCGTGCGCCCGGCGCAATCTCAGCGACTGCCAGTAGGCGCCCGGCGAACTGGTCATGGTCTGCTTGAACAACACGGTAAAGCGCGATTCCGACAGGTTCGCGCGAGCGGCGGCCTCTTCAAGCCGACACTTCCCGGCAAGGTTGCGGCTCATGAAGTCGAGCGCCGGAACGAGCCGCCGGAGTTGTCCGAGCCTCTCCGGCGTATCCTCGCGTTCCCGGCAGGCCGCGGTAACCGCTTCCACGAGCCGCAGCCCCGCGCTCTTGCGGAACAGCATCTGCCGGAGCGCGGAAGCCGGAGGCCCGGCCAAGAGATTGCGGCACGCCTCCCGGATGCGTGTGCTTTCCGGCGGCGTGAACTTTTCCGGCAGTTCAAAGAAATCGAGAAAATCCATCCCGTGCAGCAGCGTGATCCGAAAGTGACACCAGACGGAAACAGGGTGTTCTCCTTCACGGGTCCGCAGCCGGTGCAGTTCGTTTTTGCGGATCAGGTAACCCTCGCCGTCGCTTACTGCGGTGACGCGGGTTTCGCGTTCCGCCCGGCTCGACATGCCGTCGTTGCAGACCAGCACGTGAAACGGAAAGCGCCGCCGGCCGGTGTCGTTACCGCAGTTCACCGGTGTGACGCCGCCGTCCAGAAACTCGAAATCCAGAGGTACATTTTCGATTTGTTCCATGAATTTCTCCCGGTTTCAGTTGAAAAAAAGTGATTTTTTACATAAAGATAACAATATCCTGCATTCCGGAAAATGCAAATGTGCGGTATCATTAATGGCAGCAACACGGAGGCTGTCATGGGAAAAAGTATGGACATCGGATTTTTGCGGAAACTGGCGGAAGGCTGCGGCACACCCTGCCGCTGCGAATTGATCGAACAGGGGTGGGGCACGCTGGCGCGCGGTGTGAATCTGATCCGCACCGGTCCGCTGAAGGTCGGGGAGACGGAGTATGCGTACGGCTTCGGAACCCACTCGCCGAGCCGGATACGGATCGCTTCGACGGAACCGCTGCGCCGCTTCCGCGCGGTCGTCGGGATCGAACGGAACGCCGCCACGGATTCCGGGCGCGCTCGGATCGCTCCGGCGTTCTTTTCGGTCGAAATCGGCGGGAAATGCGTCTCCATTTCACCCGCCGTCCGTTATGCCGACGGCGGAGTCGCGTTTGAAGCGGAGCTGAACGGGGCAGCGGAGTTTGAGCTCATCGTCGAGTCGCCGGCGGGAATCGACCTTGCGAATGTCGACTGGTGCGCGCCGGAAGTCGAGACGGTTTCCGGCTGCGTGATGCGGCTCGGCACACGCGAATTCGGTTTCGGCGCGGGATCGCTTCCGGTCGGCTTCCGCTTCGGCGGGCTCGACGCTGCGGAGTTTTACCGCCGGTACGGGATTGAACGCCGCAGTGAAGAGCGCGGCGACCATACGCTTTTCTCCGCGGTGTCGGGCGGTGCGGATTCCGGGCTGCGGCTCACGGTGACCATGAAACTGTTCCATGAGCTGCCGGTGCTGGAGTACCGGGTCGCCTTTGAGAATCCGGCGGCGGACCGTTCCCGGCGCCTCTCCGGGGTCGATTCGCTGCAATTGTCCGTCGGCATGCCGGAAACGCTGCGGCTGCTGCGGCGGCACGGCAGTTTTCAGCTGCCTGACTGCGGTTTCAGGGAAGCCTTCCGCGATTCGTTTACGCCCGTGGAGGGGTCCCTTGACGGGGCGGAGAAAACGATCCGTTTCGGAGCGGTTGGAGGCCGCCCGTCGGTTGACTGGCTGCCCTGTTTCGACCTGACCGACGGCGTTTGCAATCTGCGCATCGCCATCGGCTGGTCCGGTCAGTGGAGTGCGGAGCTCGTGCCGCAGCCTTCGGCCGCCGTTGTGGATATCCGGGCCGGAATCGAAGAGATCGATATGGTGCTTGAGCCCGGCGAACGGATCGAGCTGCCGTCGGTCGCGCTGGTCTGGAACGAGTCCGGCGGCACGGAACGCGGCGTGAATCTCTGGCGCCGGTTCCTGCGCGAAAAGATTCAGCCGCGCATCGGAGGGAAAATCGTGGAGGTGCCGCTCAGCAGCTCGAACTGGGGCGGCATGACCGAAGCGGAGCACCTGACCCGGATTGCGAATATCGCGGCGCGGAAAATGCCGTTCGAACTGCACTGGATCGATGCGGGCTGGTACGGGCCGCCCGGATCGTACAGTCCCGATGAATTCGATTCGACCTGGAGCAGTACGACCGGCGACTGGAAATTCAATCCGGCGATCCTGCCGGAGAAGCTGCGGAACATCTCCGCCGCGAGCCATGCCGCCGGAATGAAGCAGATGCTCTGGATCGAGCCGGAACGGGCCGTGAAGAACACCCGGATTTACCGTGAGCATCCGGAGTATTTTCTGGCCTCTTCGGAGACCGGCGAGAACCTGCTTTTGAATCTCGGCCGCCCGGAGGCGTGGCAGTGGTGTTTCGATACGCTGTCGGAGTTGATAGAGGAGAATGCGCTCGACTGGCTTAGGATCGACTTCAACATTTCACCGCTCGGCCCGTGGCGCGAGAATGACGCTCCGGACCGCCGCGGCGCGAACGAGATTCGTTACGTTGCCGGGCTCCGGCGGCTCTGGCGGTCGCTGCGAAAGAAGTTTCCGCAGCTGGTGATCGACAACTGCGCCTCCGGCGGGCGGAGGCTTGAATTCGAGGCGCTGCGTTACAGCATTCCGCTCTGGGCCAGCGATATGCAGTGCGCGGACGGCTTCGACCCGGAGTGGCAGCTGACCCATGTGGCCGGGCTTTCTCACTATCTGCCCGCTTTCAGCTTCGGCGTGCAGAATCAGGCGGGCGGCGACACCTATAACTTCCGCGCTTCGATGGGGCCGGGGCTTGTGGTGCATTACTTCATGTATGCTTGCCGGCCGCCGGACCCGGCGTGGCCGCATGCGTGGCTGAAGGAACGGCTCGCCGAATACCTGCGCGCGAAGGAGTGCTTCTCCGGAGATTATTACTGCCTCGACGCATTTCATGCCGGAATCGGGGCGTGGACGCTCATGCAGTTCGACCGGCCCGATCTCGGGCGCGGCATCCTCGAGGCGTTCCGGGGGGAGCGAAGCTTCTACCGCTCCGCCGACGTCCGGCTGCGCGGACTTGAACCCGCCGCGGAATATTGCGTCGAGGATGCGGACGGCGGCTTCGAACCCTTCACCGCTGCCGGAAAACAATTGATGGAAGACGGAATCACACTGTCGCTTCCGGAAAAACGTTCAAGCCGCCTCGTCTTCTACCGGAGGAAAGATGCGGATCGCCGTTAGCATCACCCTGTTTCTGCTGTTTCAGGTCGCGGCGGCGCTGCTCTTCAAATGGGGCAGCGCCGGCGGCGGCCGTTACTGGTTCGGGTTTGCGGGCGGAAACCTGATCGGCATAACGAGCATCCTGTTTTTGATGCGCATTTACCGCGAGCTTCACCCGAATCTGGCGGCGGCGGTCTGCACGGGCGGTTCGTTCCTGCTGATTCAGCTGGCGATGGCGGCCTGCTTCACGACGGGCCTGTCGCCCGGTCAGTGGAGCGGTGTGTTTCTGACGGCTGCCGGGATTGCGCTGCTCGCGCTGGCCTGACTCAGAGCCTTTCGTTTTTCCGGAACGCTTCGAACAGGATCCGCTTGCGATCGTTGTCCGCCGGGCCGGAGGGATTCCGGTCCGGCGTGTTTCGCGGGAGTCAGTCGCGCCCGAGCATGACGGCGCGGCGCGCGGCGCGGCGGTTCAGGGCGTCCCAGGCGGGCTGGTCGACCGCGTCGGGCCACTCGCTTTTCACCGCCCCGGCCTGCTGGAACGGCACGGCGATCCAGCTCGGGAAGTTCCGGTCCGACATCCGCAGTTCGACCGGGAGATAGGTCATGACGTCGGTGAATTCGCCGGCGGTCAGTTCGACTTCGATCGAATGGCCGGCGCCGTTGCGGGTCATGAGAACCTGCTGCGGACCCGGCGACATCGTCCACCCCTCCGGCAGCTGCCACTCCGCCGTGAAAGCGCGGCAGTCGAACGGGCAGCCGTAGAAGGTCAGCCGGAGCTTCTGGCTCTCTCCCGGCTGCATGACCGGGCTCTTTTCGTACTCGACTTTGAATTTGCCGTACGGCAGCGGGAACGAGAGTTCTCCGGATGACCTGGCGAGCACGCGCTTCGCGGTTTCCCCGCCGTCGGCGAGGCGTTTCTGCAATTCGCCGTCAACGGCCGTCTCTCCGTCGGTCAGCCGCATGAGGGTCGGATTCTCGAAGTCGGCCTCGAGCTTGCAGCAGATGACGCGGTCGGTCAGGTCGCCGAGCGTCTCGGGGACGTCGAGCTGGAACGGGTTCACCGCCACCGTTTTGATTCCTTCCCCGATCGGTTCGATCCATTCCTTCGGGATGCCGGAACGGCCGAGGAGGATGCCGAGCACTGCGCCGCAGGTCGCGCCGGTGCAGTCGGTATCGTCGCCGCAGTTGACCGCGGTGCAGATCGATCTGCCGAAATCTCCCCGGCCCCAGAGCAGTCCGACCACGGTGAAGGCGACGTTGGCCGGGGCCTGGAACCAGCCGAGGTCCGCACTGTCTTCGACGATCCGGCTGCGGGCGGTTTTCCAGTCGTGACCGGCGGCGAATTCGTCCACCGCGATCCTGACGCTGCGGGCGACGCGGCAGTCGGCCGGAATCCGCGCGAGCGCGATCTCGATCAGTTTGCCGATGTCGCTTTCGACGAAGGCGGCCGCTTCGAGCGCTGCGGTGAAGATTTCGGCGTAGATGCCGTCGCCGGCGTGATCGACGCAGGCGTCGCACCAGGCGAACGGCGCGACCTCATCCGGTTCGCCCGGGAACAGGCACGCCCAGATTTCGGAGCGGATCCACGCGCCGTTGCTGTTCTTCCACTGGCCGTTGTTGCAGAGCCCCGAGAGCGGCGGGAAAAGACCGTTGATCATGTTGAACTTGCCGATGCCGTATTCGTTCCACGGCCCGGTGATGAAGCGGAGCCAGTATTCGCCGAGAATGCGCTCGTCAACCCGGTAGAGACCGTTGTCCTCGATGGCGCGCAGCCAGACGAGCTGAAGGTCGAGGTCGTCGTTCGGGGCGGGATGCCCCTTCAGGTCCTGCGTGTAGAACGTCACGTCGAAGATGTCGCGTTTTCCCTCCATCGGAGCGCCGAGGGTGCCGCCGATGTTCTTGCCGGTCCAGCAGCCGAGCACCTTGTCGCGGTACTCTTCGCGGTTCATGAAGCTTTTGCCCGGTACTTTCGTGTGGAACATGTCTTTTCCTCCCTGAATGTTTTCTGGTGCTGACACGGAATGCGTTTCCCGTCACGGCTTCATTATACCTCGGCCCGGTCCCGGAAACAAGGCGCGAAAGCGGATTTTGCACCGCAAATAACCGCAAACGGGTTTGCGGCGCCGCCGGTCCCGGTGTATGGTATGCCGAATGGAGGGAACGCAGGATGAGACGGACCTTGATGAAAGACCTGGCCGCGGCGGCCGGAGTTTCGGTTTCGCAGGTGTCGCGGGCGCTGGCCGGGAAGCCGGACGTCGCGCCGGAGCTGCGGCGGCGGATTCTCGAACTCGCGCGCGAGAAGAACTACCGGAACTGCACGGCGGTCCACCGCCGGACGGTCGCCGTGCTGGCCGGGCGCATGGACGAGTTTTCTTCGAGCCTCGTGAACGAGCTGCTGGCCGTGGCGCGGCAGAAGGGGTGGCGCATGGTGATTGTGCCGCACGAGCATCTGGAATTCCTGGACGACCGGTTGTTCGACGGAGCGATCGGGCTCGCGGCCAGCGAACTCTCCCGCACCTGGCACGAGCGGCACCGCATTCCGCTGGTGGTCATCAACAGCTACGGCTGGATGCTGGACCGGGTCTGCTCGGTGTTCCCGGATTCGAACGGCGAGTCGCGCCTTGCCATGGAGCACCTGATCTCCCTCGGACATCGGAAGATCGCCCGGCTGCGGCTGATCGGGGAGAACGCCTCGGAACAGGAGACGAACCGCGGTTACGACGAGTTTCTGCGCGTGGCTTCGGAGTATGGAATCCGCGACAGTGTGCGTTACTGCCATGCGCCGGACTGGGAGAGGCTCGAGCTGCGGATTCGTGAACTTGTCGGGGAGGGGTTCACCGGTTTCATCGCGATTTTCATCGACGGCGCTCCGAAGGTCATCGACGCGATCCGGAACTGCGGGAAGCGGATTCCGGAGGATATTTCGCTCGTTGCCTACGAGTCGGCCGAGATGACCGCCCACCTGACTCCTCCGCTGACCGCGCTGGCCTACGACTACCGCGGTCTCGCCGCCGCGGCCGCCGGGCGGCTCGAGCTTGAACTCGAGGGGTGCGGCAAGCTGCGGCAGATCGTCGTTCCGGGGCGGCTCATCGTCCGCGCTTCGACGGCTCCGCCGCCCGGCCGGAACGGGATTTGACCGTGTCCGGCTCAGTCGGAAGAACTTGAGTTGCGCCGGAAGTAGTCAAGCAGTACCGATTGCCGGGGGGTACCCTCCGGAGCCGGAATGAAACCGTTTGACTCATCGTATCTCATTTCCACATTCCAGAATGGGGATTCCCGGAAGGAGTGGTAGCTCCAGTCCCATCCGTACTCCTCGAACAGTTCGATACAGTCTGCGAGATAACGGTCCGCTCCGGGAGCCCAGCCGATCACGGAAAATTCGCCGACATAGATCCGGGCATTATGCTTCCGGGCGAATGCGAGGACCTCATTAAGCTCTCTGCGAAGGCGTTTCCGGTCCCAGAATTCCGTTTTGTCGGCCTGTTTGATATTTCCGGGGTAAGGGCGGAACGGTTCGTTTTTCTCGCGTTTTTCATGAATGAACTGATGCGTGTACGGAATCGGGTTGTAAAAATGAAACTGGTAAATGATATTTCTGAGTTCGACCGGGCGAAAATCATTCCAGCCATAGGTCCCGCCGCCCCAGTTGGTTGTAATCAGAATCGGCGTCTCCGGATCGATTTCGCGAATCAGGGTCGCTGCGATCTGCTGAAGCTCCCAGGCGCTGATTCCACCTTTGTCGAGCGCGCGCGGTTCGTTGAGCAGATCGTAGGCCCATATGCCCGGATTGCCTTTGAAATGCGCAGCCAGCTTCCGCCACAGTTCGAGGTAGTGATTCGCATACTCGGGTTCTGTAAACATTGTCATCACATTGTGCGGATTCTGCCAGCCGCCGGGCGGGGTATGGAGATCGACCACGACTTGAATGCCGTATTTCGGCGCTTCGGAGAGCAGCCAGTCCAGATTGTTCAGCCTCTGTTCGAACCAGCGGTCGTAGTCGGCAAGATCGCGGTCGGTTCCCTTCTTCCCCCAGTTCCGGCAGAATTGGAAACGGACCAGATTGACATTCCAGCGTTTGATGGTCTCCAGATCGTTGCGTGTCAGATCGTTCTGCGGCAGCATCACCCCGCGGCGCCGCGGCCGGTTTTTCAACTCCGGAGTGTATTCCGCCTGATAACTGTCATGATCGGTTGAATACAGAATCCGGATTTTCAGTTTCGACAGATCGAATTCAACTTTCCCGGAACTCTGCTGAAGCCCGAGCTGCAGAATACCGGTGTCGGCGGTGACCGCGACTTTGAATGTCGCCAGGCGCCAGTCGAAGGACCCGGGCGGCAGCTCGGCACCGGAATAACTCGGTTTCCCATCGGTTCCGGCCGTCTCCAGCTGGAACTTGACGCCGTTCCATTTTTGTTCCGGCACACTGACATTCTCTGCGCGAAGCGGTATGGAGAACTGCACGACCTTGTTCCGGTAAGGCGCCAGGTTCACGGCGGCGGATACCGTATTCGGTCCCGTCTTCCGTTCCGGCGGAACGGTTATGACCAGCATGGAGCCGTCAAGCGAAGAGAGCTTGTCCGGCAGGGAGGAGAATTTCAGTTTGTCCAATACCGCTCCGCCCGGAAGCGTGACCGGGGAAGCGGCGGACAGGAGGAGGCAGAGTAGCGCCGGAAATGCCGCGAACAGGTATTTCATGGTCCGTTCCTTCCTCACTGGAGATAATAATCGACGTCGTGCCCCCAGAAAATCGCATTTTCCGGCGGAATCTCCTGACGCATGGCGAAACCGGTATGGCCGTCGACATAGGTGACGAAAGCTCCGGTTCCGCCGCGGTGTTTCATGATGCCCTCCGCGCCGAGCAGCATGGATGACCATGTTCCCTCCCTGTTGCGTCCGACGGCGACGGCGCCGGCCGCATGCTTGTTGATATCGAAGAACATCGATCGCTTTGACGGGAATTTGACCGAACCCAGGTTGAAGCCGGGGGAGCCGTTGGCGGAGCCGTAAGCCTGCGGGCAGTTGTGGCCGTTGATGCCGTAATGAGTCGAATGCAGCGTGGTGTCTTCGGCTGCTGAAGAGGGACAGGCGAACGGTCCGCGCGGCAATCCGTTCCCGCCCTCTTTCCATTCCGTCGAGCAGCCGCCGGTCGCTTCGATTCCGGCGAACATGGCGTAGAGCATATCGGCCCATTTGCCGCGGTAATAACCGAGATTGCCGTCGTAGTCCGGCAGCGTTCTGCACTGGTCGTAATACATGAGGCCGTACATGCCGATCTGTTTCAGGTTCGAGGTGCATTTGGTGTCTTTGGCGCGATTGCGGGCCTGCTGCAGCGCCGGCAGCAGCATTGAGGCGAGAATCGCGATGATCGCGATCACGACCAGAAGCTCGATGAGGGTGAATTTCCGGTTGTTCATGGAGTCCTCCTTGATTTCTTTTTCAGCACTTTTTCGCCAAACAGGTTGTTTGTCGATCGGGTTATATAATATTATACCGTTTTTCTGGTTCCGGGACAACAGGGGAAACGTGTCATATTGGGCCTGAAATCAACAGAAAAGAGCCTGAAATTTCATTTGTGCTTGTAATTCCCCACTGGTGGATTATTCTAATCGGAGAAAAGAAGTTCGGTTTGGAAAACGGAGACGGACAGCAGCATGAAGAAACGGCACGGAATTGAGATGTATTCATTATCGGAATTTGACGCGAATGATCTGCCCGGTTCGTTTGCAAGCTGGGACTTCGGCCGCCGGAACGGCCTGCCGCTCTGGCCGGAATTTGCAGGCGGACAGTATTTTGAGGAGAAGAACTTTTATACCCATCTTTGTCCGTCGTCTACCGCGTTCGAATTTCCGCTCAAAGGGGAACTGCTGATCGAACACAACGACCGGATCACGCTGGTGAAGCCTGGCTGGCTCTACATTCTCCCGGGCGGCGAAGCCAATACTCTGCGAGGGGGGCCCTCGGGTTCCTGCTGGAAGCTTTCTGTGGGACTTTGCGGCCCGCTGGTCATGCCGTTGCTGATTCTGCTTGGTTTTACCGGAGAACGCAATCCGGTTGAACTGACCAGTCCGGAGAAACTGTGCGGAATCATCGATGCGATGACACCGCTGCTGTACCGCAAGGCGGTGGAGGATGTGCCTTCGCTCGCGGCTCTGGCGTTCCGTTTTCTGATGGAACTGCGCATGCAGCAGCCCGCCGTCATGAACCCGCTGATTGCGGATGCCGAGCGGATTTTCGAGTTCAATGTGGCAAACCCGATCGGACTCGCCGCCGTGGCGCGCGAGTTGAACCTGTCGGAGCTGAAGCTGATTCGAATGTTCAGAAAGCATCTCGGCATGACTCCGAAAAATTATCTGATCGGCCTGCGCATGCGCAAGGCGGCTTCTCTCCTGACCCACTCGGCTTATTCGGTCGGCGAAATCGCTCAAATGTGCGGTTACAGTTCGTCGCATTGCCTGGCCCGCGCATTCCGGAAACATCAGGGCGTCTCCCCGCTGGAGTACCGGAAGCTTTACGGCGGGAGTGTGCGTTGATTCCTGCGGCGTCCGCCCGATAGCGGGATATTCCGCTCCGAAGGGGAGCAATGGAAAAATCCCTGCGGTTCCGATTTCCCGGCGGTAGCCGGAGATGTTTTCGGATCAAGCCTGCCGCCGCGGCCGCCGGGCGGCTCGAGCTTGAACTCGAGGGGGGCGGCAAGCTGCGGCAGATCGTCATTCCGGGGCGGCTCATCGTCCGCGCTTCGACGGCTCCGCCGCCCGGTTTTTCTGCCGGAGACGGCGGGAAGGGGCGGGAACTTTGACCGGGGCGTCATCTACCTTGTGCGAACCGCAATTGGGACAAACGGTATTTGCGCCGGATGCTCGCCGGTACGCGGGAGTTCCAGCTGAAAACGGGCGCGCGCATTTATGTCGGCGAATTCAGCGCAATCCGCTGGGCTCCCGGCGCTGACCGGTATCTTCGCGACTCGCTCGAACTCTTCGAGGAGTACGGATGGGATTGGAGTTCCCACTCCTTCCGGGAGTGGGACGGCTGGTCGCTCGAACACTCCGGCGATCCGGCGGGCATCCGGCTCGAGCCGGAGAACGGGCGGCTGCGTGCCGTGCTCGAAGCGCTTCGGCGCGAGCGCTGACGTCTGCCGGCGGAAATGCTGCTGACCCATTCGGGCTGCCGCGGGTCAGCCCGATTTTCCTGACCGGCCGGGATGCCGCCGCGATTGAGCTCGCGCTCCCGCATGCAAGTGAACCGAAACAAGGGAAACATCGCTCCTGCCGTTCGCCTGTGCCGCGGGAATCAGGCGCGTTTTTTCGGAAACACCGCATTTGCCAGCCGTCCCCGGTCGATGACCTTGCCGACCAGAAAATGCTTGCGGTCCGGAAAAAACAGCACCGGCCTGCCGTCGACGTACTCGAAGCTCGAATACATCGCCAGGTCGCAGCGGTGGTTCAGTTCGATGTTGTCGCTGTCGATCCACGAAAGCGGAGCTGAAAAACGGACCGGCTGCCTGCCTTCGGGATCGAATTTGCCGTATGCCATGCAGATCGGTCGGCGCGTTTCGGTCGCATGCGCGGTCCACGGCCCGTAGTGTCCGTCGTGATTGTGATAGAAAAGCACGTATTCCCCTTCCGACAGCGTGTAGCACGGGCACGGGCTCAGCGGCTGTTCGACAGGAGGAAGGCCGTCGCCGTAGCGCAGCGTCTCCGGTTCGCTCCAGCTTTCGCCGCCGTCCGCGCTGACGCTCCAGGCCGCCGTTCCGGCCACGGTCCGCATGACGGCGAAGAGGCGGCCGTCCGGCAGCTCGTTCAGCGTCGGCTCCTGAATCAGCGAATTTCCGCGCGGATCGTCCGGAATCGGGAAGCGCAGCGATTTCCCGGCGGTCAGCAGCGTCAGCTTCAGGTCCGGAATTTCCGGGTCGTCGTCGAGATTCTCGAACCGCAGGAAATCGACCACGCTCGGCGCGTGAATCCAGTTCCCGTCCGACGGAGTTGCGCGCGCCGGGCTGATCCAGCGCGTGATTCCGGCCAGATAACGGCCGTCGCCGAACCGCAGCGGCTTCTGCCAGGTGATGCAGTTTCCCGGCATCGCCGGATCGGGACTGTCGTATTCGGAGCGCGGAAAGTCCGGGTATGCCTCGGCCGACCAGCTTTTCCCGTTGTCGTCGCTGTAAATGCCGGCCAGTCTGCCGGTCGTGTGCGTGAATACGTCGTTGACGCCGATATGCTTGCTGTACAGCACGTAGATGCGTCCCGACCGGCTGACCAGCGGATATCCCCAGCTGCACATGTCTCTGCCGGTTTCCGGGTCGAACTTCTCTCCGGCGATGATGCGCGGCGCGCTCCAGCTCCGGGCCGAGGCGTCGGATTCCGCGAACACGATGTGCTGGTTGTACTGCCCTTCGTGGCCGGATTGGGTCCAGACCGCGGCGAAGGTGCCGTCCTTTCGGCGGAAGACGAGAAAGTGCTCGTTGCCGGTATCCGGAATCCGTTCATCCGTCCCCTTCGGCACGTAGATCACATAGTCCGGAGAGGTCCGGCCAAGCTCGGGATTCGCCGCAAACAATTCTGTATCCATCGCCTGTGCTCCTTGATTTCAGTTGGCATATCCATTACTGTAAGCGGCTCCGGCGGCGGTTTCAACCCATAATTCCGGATTTCCGGGGATTTTGCTGGAAAAATCGCCCCGGACGTGCTATTTTTAGGGTGAATGTTTTTTTATCAATATTTTTATCCGAAGGAGCCGTTTGCCATGCGGGAAGTCGTTTTTCTGATTCAGACCGCGGACCGGAAAGGGCTGCTGGCCGAGATTTCAGGTTTCTTTTACAGCAGCGGATTCAATATTCTGCAGTGCCGCCAGTATTCCGACGTCCGGACGGAACGCTATTTCATGCGTATCGCGCTCGAACTCCGGCCCGAAGTCACCCGCCGCCGGCTCGAAGAGGAGTTCGCCGGGTTTGCGTCGAAACTCGGGCTCGAATATTCGGTGTTCTATCAGGAGTCGAAGCCGAATGTCGCGATTATGGCCTCCAAGACCTCGCACTGCCTGTACGACCTGCTCATGCACGCCGACGAGGGCGATCTGAACTGCAATATTCCGCTGGTCATCAGCAATCACCCGGATCTCGAATATGTCGCGGACCGGTTCAACATCCCGTATTTCTGCTGCCCGATGGAGAAGGGGAAGAAGGCGGAGCAGGAGGCGAAGGTCATCGACCTCCTGAAGAGCCATCGCATCGATCTCGTGGTCATGGCGCGCTATATGCAGATTCTGTCGGACGACTTCATCGCGCATTTCCCGCTGCGGATCATCAACATCCATCACGCCTTCCTGCCGGCTTTCCAGGGCGGCAACCCGTACGAGCGCGCCTGGGAGCGCGGCGTCAAGATGATCGGCGCGACCGCGCATTATGCGACGGCCGAACTCGACGAAGGGCCGATCATCGAGCAGGATGTCGAGCGCATCAGCCATATGAACCTGCCGGAAGACCTGAAGCGGATCGGCAAGGACATCGAGCGGCGCGTGCTGACCCGGGCCGTGCGCGCCCATCTCGAGCATCGCGTGATCGTCTCCGGCCGCAGGACGATCGTGTTCTCATGAAGAAAACGGAAACACCGGGCCGGATCGGACCGCTCGAATATGCGGCGGGCGGAGTCGTCGGGCTCCTGACGCTGCTGCTGCCGCTCAAGTTCGCGAGTCTCGCGGTCATGCCGGAGGCGACAAGCTTTTTTCCGGGTTACTGGTCGGCTTACATCGACATCACCTGGCCGGCTCACAGCTTCGGGCTTTTCTCCGGCGCGGCGCTCTTTCTGGCGCTCGCCGTTTTCGGGTGGCGCGCCGCATCTCCGCTCCGGTCGCCGTGCGGCCGGACCATGCTGCTCTGGGCGCTCGGGCTTCCGCTGGCGGCGCTGCCCGGACTCATCAACTGCGATACGCCCGATTACGGTATCTGGGAGATTCTGCATCTGGCCGGAGTCGGGGCGTATCTCTGGGCGCTGTACCTCGTGCTCGCGTGCCGTCCGGAGTGGCGGAAGACGTTCCTCTGGCTGCTGGCCGCCGGGGCCGGCCTGGTGGTTTATTCGGGGCTGCGGCAGTACTTCGTCGGCTTTGCCGAAACGCGCGAGTTCGCCCGGAGGCAGTATGAGGAGGGAATCCTGATCAGCGAAATCCTCCGCATCAAGCTTGAGGACGACCGTGTGTTTGCGACCTTCGCCTCATGCAACGTGCTGGCCGGTTACCTGGTTCTCGTGATTCCTCCGGTCTGCTATACGCTCTGGCGCTTCGGCGACCGGTTCGAGCCGGAGAAGGTGTCGCGTCCGCTGCTGGCCGGGATCGGCGCCGTTTTTCTCGGTGCCGTGCTGCTGCTGACCCGGGGACGCGGCGCGCTGCTTGCCGCCGTGCTGGCCGCCGCCGGTTTCGTGCTGACGCTGCCGATGCGCCGGCTCTGGCGCGCCGGGCTGATTGCGCTTGCCGTTTTCACCATTGCGGGCGGGGCTGTGTTTGCACACTGCGTCGGTCGCGGTTTCGGATCGGTCGCGGAGCGGGTCGATTATCTGAAGACTTCGTTCACGATGGTGATGGAGAAACCGCTGGCAGGGCACGGTTGGGGGGGATTCTTCTACCGTCATATGCAGCTCAAAACCACCGGCACCGACGAAGCGGCGCACGATCCCCACAACATCGTCGCCGCCTTTGTGACGCAGGCGGGGATTCCGGCCGGGCTGCTGGTCGCCTTTGCACTGCTCTATCCGCTGGCGGCGCTCGGGCGGCGGATCTTCCGGAAGGAGGCGGACGGCTTTGCGGTTGCGATCTTCTGGGGAGAGGTTGCGTTTCTTCTGCATGCGCTGATGGATGTGGATCTGCAGATCCCGGCCTGCATGGCGCTGGCCGGGGGGCTTCTGATTGTGGCTCTCGTCGTGCCGCGAACGGCGGACGATGCGGCTTCCGCCGTTGGGTCGAAGAAGCGGCTGCTCTGGCTCCTTCCGGGCGTGCTGCTCGGAGTTGCTGCTCTCGGCGGCAGCTGGTATACGCTGCGGGCCGAACTCGCTTACGACGGCCTGATGAAATACCTGCAGCCGCAGACGCCCGGCGACCTTGAGTTGCGGGTGACGCCGGAGAAGATCGAGCGGGCGCTTCGCGATGCGGTCGCCGCGCGCCCGTATTCGCCGTTCCCGTGGGAGAGCGCCGGAGATTTCTACCTGATGCGGCGCGACTACCGTTCAGCCGAGCGCTGTTTTGCGGAGGCGCAGAAGCGGACGATGGCCCGTCCGTCGACCTACGAGCGGCTTTCGCGCATCGAACGGGTGCGCGGCAACCGCCGCCGGGCGGGTGAACTCCTGCTCGAAGCGTGCCGCCGCTTCCCCGGCAACCCGAAATACACGGACGAGCTCAAAGAACATTACCCCGAGCTCGAGTTCAATCGAAAATAACCGGAATTCCGGCTGCTTCGGCCTGTTCGCCCGGTATGGAGTGAATTACGGCAGGAGCGACTGCCGGTAATCCGGGTCTGATATCCATTCGAAGGGAATGGGATTGATATCGATTCCGATCGGTACGCGCAGGAGCTGTTTATTTACCGGAATCCGGTATACTGCCCCGTTTCCGGTTTCAGATTGTTTCGGATCAGGATGGCGAGTCCCTTCCGTTCCGGTTCCATGTCCGGACTGCCTGGGAACGGTTTTTCCGGATCTTCATATCGGATGCGAAGAGCTTCGGAGAGGTGCTCCGCCACGGCGGCGGGCAGTTTCAAGTCCCGGATCAACTCCGGATGCCTTGCCGGAATTCGAAAATGGTCGTGAACGAAATTCCGGCCCTTCGGCGGGATGCCTGTCCGCAATGCCGTCAAATGCTACGCTTCTTCCTCATGATTCGCCTTCCTGGACAGTTATTTGAAATTGTTTCGTGTGAACTTAAATATAATTATGGGAAATATCGGCGGAAAAGTTAAGGGCCATTAACGCCTTTTGCTGTTTTTCAGAAGGAACGGATTGTTTTTCGCGCAGTTTCCGGTATCGGAGGAAACTTAATATGTTATATATTTGTATTGTGATGTATATAAATATCTTGTTTTCCGGCCGAAGGTATTGCCATTCGCTCCGGTTTCCGGTATAATTAAAATCAGAACAATCGAAGCGGGAGACCGGGATGATACAGAAAGAACTCAACAAAAACGAACTGCTGTTCCGGCAGCTCTACGAGGCGATCCGCTGCGGAGAGATTCCGAACGGTGCGCGTCTGGCGACCGAGCTTGAGCTGGCCGAGCAGTACGGCTGTTCACGCATCACCGTGCGGTCGGGGCTGCGTCAGCTCGAGGAACTCAAGCTGATCCGGCGCGTGCGCGGCAACGGAACCTATGTCAGCAGCGAAGGGGTGCGCTTCTCCGGCCGCCGCAACATCGCAATCGTCGCGGTTGAGGTCCGGGCGAACGACTTCGACGAGGTCGATCCGTATTTCGGACAGCTGATGAGCGGCCTGCTCCGCCACGGCAATATCTACGATTACGCGGCCAACCTGATTACGATGCGGCCGGAGGAGCAGAGCTTCATGGAGGCGTTCGGGCGACAGAACATCAATCTCTCCGACTACGACGGACTCATTTTCGCAAAGCAGCTTTCCGACGAGGAGATCGACGCACTCGAAGGCGGCCGCCGGAATTTCGTCGCGCTGCAGGCCCCCGCCGGCGACCGCGAAATCTCTTACATCACGATCGACAATTTCAACGGAGCCTATGCCGCGACGCGCCATCTGCTCGAACGCGGCTACCGGAATATCGTTTTTCTCCACAAGAGCCTGCAGGAGAAGATCAACTGCGAGAAGGTGGAGGGTTTCCTACAGGCGCTCGACGAGTTCCGACTGACCTCTCCGGAACAACGCCGCCACTATGAGAGCACCCCGTACATCGAGGAGGAGGGGGCCGCCGTCGTCCGCCGGCTGCTCGACGAAGGGCAGAAATTCGATGCGCTGATCGTACACGGCGACTGGGCGACGCTGGGCGCCGTGACCGAACTGAGGGAACACGGCCTTGAAGTACCGCGCGATGTGGCGCTGCTGATGTACGACGACTATTATGCGGTTCAGCGCATGCTGCGGCTTTCGGTCACCGCCATGCGGCAGCCGTTCGGGGAGCAGATCCGGCATGCGCTGCGCATCCTGATGAACCAGCTGGACCACCCGAACCGGCCGCGGACGATTCAGCTGATCCAGCCGTTGCTGATGATCCGGGAAACCACTTAGACAAGTCAACCAACTTTCGGAGGACCCTATGAAAGCACATTTGTTCACCCTGATCGAACTGCTGGTCGTTATCGCGATCATCGCGATTCTCGCGTCGATGCTGCTGCCGGCGCTCTCGAAGGCGCGGGACCGCGCCAAGAGCGCGAACTGCACGAGCAACCTCAAGCAGATCGGGTTTGCCGCAATCACCTACACGGGCGACTATAACGGCCTGACCAATCCGTACTGGGGCGACAGCGTACCGGGCGACCCGAAGAAGGAAACGCCCGAGTACATCATCCTCAAAGCGAACCGCCTGAAGGGGTGGAATATCTATTACGGCATGGGGCGGCTGACCCAGCTGAAGTATCTGGCGGGCGGCAAGGTGTTCGGCTGCCCGTTGCTGACCAACCTGTACGGCGCCGCCGGAAATTTCGACGGCGTGGCAAACTACAAGGACTTTTATGACGTTTCGAAGTACGATCAGAATCTCGGCAGCAAATACCTCTGCTCCGGATACTATTTCGTGCCGTTCGACCTCGATACGACCTACAGGAGCGGTTTCCCGTCCGACAAGGGGTGGTCGGGGACTTCGTACCGCCTGAACAAGCCGAATCTGCCGATGATCACCGACGATCTTCAGTTCAAGAGCCGGCGCCACACGCCGGTCGGAGTCAACGTCTGCTATCAGGACGGCAGCGTGAAGAGCCAGGTCACCTCCACGCAGTGCGGCTGGCTCTGGTGGGAGATGCGCGATCTCTGGAAAGAGCTTGACCGGAATCGCAGAAAATAGGAGCTTGTCGGCAGATAAGTCCCGAAATACAGGAGGAAACAATCGTATGATCAGACAGATTTCAACGGCCTTTGCCGCCGTGTTCGCTCTCTCCGTTGCCGCATTGCCGCCCGGAGTGGCGGTGGATGAGTCCGGCGCCATGACGCTTGGCGGCCTTTCCGCCGCAGTCAATGTTTACGACAGGGATTGGCGCGTCAGCATTCAGGGGAAAAGTTCGATTGTGCCGGAACCGAGCTACCCGGTCCCTTCGGCGAAGGTCTATGAGCTCAAGGGGACACTCAAGGTGCCGAACAGCGACGGCTTCACGATTCAGCAGTGGGTGAAGGAGGCCGGGCCGGATACCGCGACTTACTCGATGACCATGAAGAATAAAGAGGGCATCCGCTGCCAGGCCGTCGCTTATTCGATTGCGCTCCCCGCCCATCTGTTCGACGGTAAAACGATCGTCGTCAACGGCCGGGAGCGCAAAGTTGAAAACTTCCGGGAGCCGGCATATCACGTGAAAGATCTTGAGATTACGAACGGCGACCGGCGGATTGCGCTGAAGGGCGATTTCACCGTCGTCATTCAGGACAACCGTAAATTTTCGGTTCCGAACTTTTCACTGCGGCTGCTGTTCGCTCCGCCGTCCGGACTGGTGAAGGAGACGAAACTTGAGTTTTCGGTTTCCGTAACGCCGCTTGCGGTGACGCCGCTTGTGCTGGAGGATGCTTCGGCCGCGAAAGTGACCGGCAGCGAAATGGCGCAGCTGCTGCGGCGGCACGGTACGAACGGCGGCGACTTCACCGTCGGCAGCGTGAAGTTCCGCCTCGGCGACGCGAAGAAGAAAAGCGGCGCCCTGCTGCGGCTCGGGGCGGGGGAAACGGCCGTTCTGCCGCTGGGAGGAGCGAAGGCCTCCGGGCTCTATCTGCTGCAGAACGCGGCCGGTCCCGGCGCCGCTCCTGCCGTCACCGCCGTTTATGCCGACGGCTCCGTTCAGAAATTCGATCTCGCGCCCGGCCGGGAGTTCGGTACGGAGAAACCGCTCAGACGGCTGCCGAACGGGGCGCTGGCCACCTCGGACAACACGACGTTCGACGGCTTCTACTTCTCGTATTTCGCGCTGCGCCCCGGCAGTCTGAAGGAGCTGAAATTGGAAAACGGCGGCACGGACGGCTGGCTTCTTGCCGCGGCCACGCTGGCCGAGGGCGTGACCCGCCCCGAATCCGTTGAAAGCATCTATTACGTCGATGCCGGTGAGGAGTGGGCGCCGATGGAAGCCGTGAAGCCGGTCGTCGCAGGGTCGATCCTCGATTTCTCCGGCATGCTCGACGCGCCGGCCGGAAAGTACGGCTGGATCACGACCGACGAAGCTGGCCATTTCACCGCGGAAAAAGCGGCGGGGAAACGGTTCCGGTTCTATGGCCCGAACCTCTGTTTTTCGGCTCTCTGCCTCGACAAGCCGACTGCTGAAAAGCTGGCCGACGAGCTGGCGCGCCTCGGCTACACATCGGTCCGCTTTCACCACTATGACGATGCGCTGTCGGACCGGAAGGGGGGCGATTCGACCGAACTGCTGCCGGAGAAGCTCGACCGGCTCGACTATCTGTTCTACTGCATGAAGGAGCGCGGCATCTACATCACGCTCGATCTCTACTGCAGCCGCCGCTTCCGCGACGGGGAATTGCCGGAGGCCCCGGTGCGCGACGGTTACGCGATGAAGCAGCTCCTGCCGGTCTACGCCCCCGCTCGGGAGAACTGGAAGAAGTTCGTGCGCAATCTGCTGACCCACCGCAACCCGTACACCGGGCTGACCTGGGGCGGAGACCCCGCGCTTTTCGCGGTGTCGCTCTCGAACGAGAACATCACCTTCGGGAACTGGAGCGGCAAGGCGAAACAGCTTTATCTGGACGGCTACAGGGCGTATCTTGAGGAGCGCGGCCTGGCGACGAAGGAGAACCTCGAATCGCGCGGCGGCCTCTTCTACCGCTATCTGGCCGACCTGAATGTCGAAATGATCCGCGACCTGAGCGGTTTCGTCCGCGACGAACTCGGCTACAAGGGGCTGATCACCGAGATCAACTTTCAGCAGAACGCGGCGATTTCGGAGATCCGCGATTCGCTCGCATTTGTCGACAACCACAACTACTGGGATCACCCGAATTCTCTGCCGGGACACGCCTGGAGCTTCCCGTTCCTGCACAACCAGACCAGCGCGCTCAGAACCGCATCGTGGGCGGCGCGCATGCTCATGCCGTCGCGCATCTTCGGCAAGCCGTTCACGGTGACCGAGATCAATTTCGTTTATCCGAACCGGCACCGGGCCGAGTCGGGACCGATCCTCGGCGCTTATGCCGCGCTGCAGGATTGGGACGGGCTCTACCGGTTCGCCTGGGCCCACAACGATACCGGCGTGCGTCACGAGGAGCCGATCAACCGGTTCGACATCGCCGAGGACAGCCTTTCGCAGATCGCGGAACGTGTGACGAATCTGCTGTTCATGCGCGGAGATGTGAAGCCGGCCGCCTCCGGCGTCGGCTGGCCGTACGGCGAGTCGACCTTCCGCGAGATGAATGCGCTCGGCGACAGCAATTTCCCGGTTGATTTCGGCATGCTCGGTTTCTACTGCCGCATCGGGAGCCTTCGCGAAAACCGCGGTTTCCCGGGCGTAAAGCTCATCAAAACGCCGAAGGAGTTCATGAAGGAGCTCTCCCCCGCCGAATTGCAGGCGGTCAGGGAACCGGTCAAGACCAGCGAGACCGGCGAGATCGTCTACGATACCGCGAAGGGGACGCTGCGGATTGTCTCGCCGCGTTCCGAGAGCCTGAGCTTTTTCGACGGCTCCCTTTCCGGGAACGTGCTGCAGATAGCGAACGGCACGCCGACCTTTCAGGTCGTGACCGCGAGCGGCATGGACGGCCGGCCGCTGCGGGAGAGCGGCAGGATTCTGCTCTTCCATCAGAGCGACGTGACGAGTCGCCACATCCGTTACAGTTCGGAGTCGATGAATGCAGTCGAGCATTGGGGGAAGAAGGAGGCGCTGATTCGCCGCGCCTCCGCCGATGTGACGCTGAAGCTCGCTCCGGGCCGCCATACGGTCCGGGCCATCGGGCTCGACGGAGTGCCGAAGGGGGAGGTCCCCGCGGAATACACGGCGGACGGCCTGAAGTTCCGGATCGACACCGCGAAGTTCGGCGGAACGATGGTCTACCTCATTGAGACGGCTGACTGATCCATGATGCCGCCGGGAATTCCGGCGGTTTTTCCGGTCGTCGCCGGACCGATGCCGGGCCATGCGGCCGAACCGTCAACACGGTGTCATCGCGCCGGCCCGGTGTAGAACACATATTCCGTATCGGGCAGCACGCCGCCGTCGGAGCTGGCAAAGTTTTTATTGGCGTTGCGGTTCAGCCACAGCCGGTATTCGCTGTCCGGTTTCAGCTGCACTTCTACCGTCAACACGGTGCGGCTGTCGTCATATGCCGCAGATATGAATTGGGGGGGAATCCCCGAGTCGGCCATGCAGATCGCCATTCCGGTCATCGGTTTGCTGAAGGTTATCACCAGTTCTGTCGTTGCAGGGTCGACGTTTTTCGCGCCGTTTTCCGGCGATATCGACACAAGTGACGGGGCGTTCTTAATGGCGAGCTCCAGGGAATGCAAAAGCTGCAGGGATTCGTCGGCATTGATGCAGTCGATATAAGCCCGGGCACCGTCGGAGAAGCGCCATGACGCGCCGCCCTTTTCCCGTTCGGCAAGAATGCAGCGGAAAAGCCGTTCAGTCAGGAGGAAACCATTCGCTTTCTGGACGGCAAGATGCCTTTCCGCTTTTTCTTTGCCGTAGCGGTCATGCAGATAAACCAGTTCCGCCGCGCGGTTGAGCATTTCGATCATCATGGTTCTGGGAGTTCCGTAGCTCTGCCGCTTCATGGCCTCCTGCAGGGTTGGGAAGATTTTTTCCGCAGTTGCCTGAATTTGCGGATAAATCGCATTGGCAACCGGGTTTGTCCAGGGATGGGAAAATTCATGGGCGAGAAAACTGGAGATTCGCATTTCAAAGCTCTCTGCGGCTCCGGGCTCTGCTTCGATTTTCCGCCTCATCTCCGAATTGAAGACCATGCTGACCATGTAGCAGTAAAATTCTCCATTCATCTCCAGCGCCGGTCCCACGCCTCCATTCTCCAGCGCCGAGGGGATTACGGTGAAATGGAGCGGCCGGGTTTCTCCGTAGAAGCGTTTCGCCCATGACGCCGCCTGAGATTGTTCAAGCCTGTTCTGCCAGAATTCGCACTGCGTCCGGTATAAGGGAGCTTGCGCCGCATAAAATTCAGAGAACTTGCTTTGGCGGGCAAAATCACGCAGCTGTTTCAGGAACTCTCCCAGCCGTTCGCGCGGCCAGCGCGGATCCAGCGAATCCAGCGTTTCCGCTTTCAGCTGCATGGATTCCGTCGAGGCGAGGCGAAGCGCCAGATTGGCGATTGCGTTGTAACTGACGCCGTACCTGTCGTGAAACTCCCGCGCCATGCCGATGACCGGGTGCTCCTTCACATCGGCGAATTGGATCTCCATCGCCCTCGCATATTCCGGGATAAAGATTTTGCCGTATTCCCGATTCCCCGCATAATGAAAGACGATGGAGACGAGATCCACCCGTTCGTCCGGCGTCACATTCAGCGTCGGATTCGCCCATGCGGCGATCATCAGCCCCACTGCCGGCAATCCGGCAGTCAGCAGTTTTTGCAAAACAGTCAAATGTTCCTCCGTTATTGTATCCCATGGTCATGAAAAGACGCGCCGTCATGCAAAAACGGCGCAGCATCGGCTATTTTCCGGGCGGAGCGGACACATGTCCGTCCTCAAGTTTCCGACGTGGTTTTTACCTCCGGCATTACCGGGTCAGGCGCGCTTTGGCTTCGGCGGCGAATTCCGGCAGGTCGTCGGCGATCAGCCCGGCCTTTCCGGTTTCACCGGCGAGGCCGTGCAGGAAGACTCCGAGCTTCGCCATTTCGAACGGATGCTCCGGATTTCCGGCCAGCAGGGCGCCGATGATCCCGGCCAGCACGTCGCCCGAACCCGCTGTGGCGAGTGCCGCGCAGCCGGAGGTGTTCAGACTCCAGCGCCCCGACGGATCGGCGACGACGGTGTGCGGCCCCTTCAGCACGGTCACGGCGTCGAGCTTCGCCGCAAGCGCCAGCGCGAAGTTCGTGCGATCCTCGAATTGCGGAACACCGAACGCTTCAGCCAGCCGTTTCGCTTCGCCCGGATGCGGCGTGATGACGGTTTTTCCGTGCCGAAGCCAGCGCTGCGGTTCCCGCGCCGCCGTATTCAGCGCGTCGGCGTCCAGCAGCAGCGGCCCCGGGAACTCCTGCAATGCCGACAGAACGGCCGCGTTGCCGCGGCACTGGCTCCAGCCGGAACCGGCCGCCACCGCATCGGACTGCTGCATCATTTCCGCGAGAGCCGGGATCGACTCCTTGTCGAAGCTCCCGGCGGCCGTGTCGACTTCGCGGACGATCAGTGCGCCCG
>OKSC01001195.1_pt1 | contig 26141 bp, 23 predicted proteins | sample 1601161 | NCBI WGS metagenome assembly OKSC01 (sample SAMEA3541552, study PRJEB24748) | human gut metagenome | biome: human gut; feature: human-associated habitat; material: faeces | place: China | collected 2012
CCGTCGCCCCAGCCGTAGGAGCCGAACAGCGCGAGCTGCTTGCCGGCGAGCTTTCCCTCGCAGGTCTCGAACATCGGTGCGAACTCACTTTCCTCCAATTCCTCCGCGCCCATCGACGGGCAGCCGAAGGCGACGGCGTCGTACGCGTCGAGCGCCGCGACGTCGAACGCGGCGGCCGTCTCCAGCACCGCCTCCGCGCCCGACGCCTGCACGCCCTCCGCCACGGCGGCGGCCATCGCCTTCCCGTCGAACGGCTTGACCGCGATCCCGGTCACGCCGTCGATCAGCCACTCCCGCACGCCGCCCAGGTCGAAGGCGACAACCGGCACCCCGTGCGCGGCCGCCTCCAGCCCGCAGAGGCCGAACGGTTCCTGCCAGCGGAATGGAAAAACCGCCGCGTCCGCTTCGGCGAACAGCTCCTCCGGCCGGCCGCACCAGCCGAGGAAACGGACACGCTCTCCGAACCCGAACGCCCGGCTCATCGCCTCGAGTCCGGCCCGATCATTGCCGTCCCCGGCGATAACCGCCCGGAACGGACCGCCGAGAGCGCGCAGCATCTCCAGAAAGAGGTCGCACCCTTTGCCGCGCAGGAGCTGGCCGAGAAACAGCAGCCGCAATTCCGGCGCCGGTTCCGGCCGCCGCGCTTCCGGCTCCACCCGGATGAACGGGGAGAGCAGGTGAATGTTCTCCTCCCGGAATCCGTTCCGCAGCAGATTGTTCCGCATAAAATCGGAGATGACCACCACACCGGTTTCACGCAGGATATCGAGCCGCCGCGGCACATCCCGCAGCAGAAACCCGAGCTGACCGGCGATTCCGCCGCCCTGCCAGTTGCGCGGCGAGGCCAGCAGCGCGCAGCCCGCGCAGCGGAAACGCGAACACGCCCGCGCGCAGTTCCTCCGGCCGAACGGCGTATAGTAATAACGCCGCGGACAGTAAACGTCGTGATCATGCGCCCAGAATACGAGGCGGCGGCCGAAGGCCCGCGCCAGCAGCCGCAGCCCGGCGGCCGAACCGGCCTTGTGCAGCGCGGCGAGTTCGAACTCCGCCGCCCGGTCCGCCGCCTCACTGCGGCTCATGATCCGGTCGAACCCGCCGAGAAAGCGGTCCGCCTCCCGGCCCGGCGAATCGAATGCGCCGGAGACCTCATAGCCGTGTTCCCGGAGCAGCCGGGCCGTTCCGAACATGTAGCGCTCGATGCCGCCCTCGAATCCGGCGCGGCCGCCGAGAAACAGAATCCTTCGTTTTTCAGCCATGGCAGACCCCTTCGTAAAGACGCGCAAGCTCCCTGCCGATAACCGGCCAGGAGTAGCATCTGACCTCCTGCCGCGCCCAGCCGACGATCGATTCGCGCAGCCCCGGCTCCCGGACGATCCGCTCGTAGGCGCTCATCAGCGTCGCCGGAATCCCGGGCTCGAAATGCAGCCCGGAGTAACCGTTCTGCACGAGCCGCCGCAGCCCGCCGACCTTCGCGGCCAGCACCGGCAGTCCGGCGGCCCACGCCTCCAGCACAACGATCCCGAACGGTTCGTGCAGCGAAGGCAGCACAAAGCAATCCGCGCCCCGGAAGGCGGCGACCAGCCGCGGATCGTCCGGCGCCAGTCCCGGCACGAGCGTCACCCGGTCGGCCACCCGGCACTGACGCGCCAGCGCCATGAGCTCCTCCGCATACCAGGGAGCAGTAACCGGCCCGATCAGAAGCAGATGGACCTCCTCGCCGCGCCCGGTCAGCTGTTTCAGGAACGGAATCAGCATCTTCTGGTTCTTCTGATAGTCGATGCGCGAAACGCAGAGCAGCAAGCGGCGTTCCGCCGGAATGTTCCACTCTTCGCGGACCGGCCGCGCCTTCGGCGTCCCCGCAAATTTTTCGATGTCGACCCCGTTCGGCAAATAGAGGACCCGGCGCTCCGCGCCGTACGGGGAGAGGAGACGGAACTCGTTCTGCCCGACACAGATGACCGCATCGGCCTCGCGGACCGGATTGCAGTGGAGCCCGCTCAGGCGGTCCAGCACCCCGCCGTAATGGAATTTGCCGCGCAGCGGAGCCAGCATCTCCTCAAGCTCCTGCTTCGGCACGTCGGCGAATCCGCCGTGCAGGCTGATGACGCACGGAATCCGGCACTGATGCGCCGCCGCGACCGCCAGCATCGCAATACGTCCACCGGCATGGATATGAATCAGGTCGTACCCGCCCTTCGCCATCGCCCGGGAGAGCGACGGCGAATAGGGACTGCCCCCCTTTTTGTCGAGCGCCAGCCGGTCCTTCCCCGGCAGCGGGAAATACGGGTAGAAGTAGCGGAAACGGCGGATTCTCACCCCGTCGCGCACCTCCTCGCCCGGAAGCGACAGCGCCGAAGTCGCCAGAATCTCCGACTCGATGCCGAGCTTGCGGAGCGCAAGCGTGCTGTTCCAGACCACGTTTTCGGTCCCTCCCCACTCGTCGAACGAAAAACGGCGGACCACCTGGGCGACCTTCATGATTCCACACGCTTTCCCGCCGCGTCCAGCGCGCCGCGCCGGTAGGCGCACCTCTGGATGAACCGCCGGGCCGGAGCCGCGGCGAACTCGCGCCAGCCGGCGGGGCGCGGTGCGAGAAACAGCCAGTCGCGCAGCGTCTCCATCCCGGCCCGCCCGAGCGTGAGGAACCAGCCGGGCGGGGAACCGCAGATCTGCACGGAGTCTCCGCCCTCCTTGTAGAAGCGTCTCGCGAGCTCCCGCCAGCTGTAGTTGTGCGAGTGTTCGACCCGCGCCTCCGGCACATAGCGGATTTTCCGGCCGCGGCCGACCGCCCGGAGGGCCCATTCGACATCCTCCGAACAGCAGACCGTCTCCGAGAACGGGAATGCCTCCAGCTCCGCGCGCCGGGCGGCCGACGAGGCCAGCGAGAAGAAGAAACGCCACTTCGCCGCCGTCCGGCCGTCGCCGAACGCACGGATATGGTCCTTGCGGACCAGGTACGAAGCGTCGGCGCGCGGCAGCTGGTTCGCATAGGCGGCCGCCAGTCCCGCCTCCGCGAAGAGCGGAGAGGTCAGCCGCTCGAGCCAGTCGTCATCCAGCGGGATTGCATCGGCATTGTTGAAGACCACGACTTCTCCCCGGCACGCCTTCACCGCGGCATTCAGCGTCCGGCCCGGAACATACGGACCGGCGGGCGGCTCGACATGCCGGATCTCCGGATAAGACGCGATGATTCCGCGCGTCCGGTCCGTCGAGCCGTCGTCGATCGAAACGATCTCGAAGCTCCGCGGACAGCGCTGGCGGGCCAGACTTTCGAGCGTGCGGCCGATATGGCGGTCATCGTTGTGCGACCGCATCACAATACTGATTGCCGGGGCCATCGGTCTGCCTTCCGGTTATTTCGCTTCGGCGCCGAACGAGGCGAGCGCCGCGTCGACCGAATCGAAAATCTCGAAGATCCGGTAGACCTTGGTGATGTCGAACACGATCCGGGGCCGCGGCTGCAGGCAGGCGAGCTTCGCGGAGCCGTCCTGCGCGTTCGCCTTCTGCAGCACGTAGACCAGAGCGCCGAGTCCGCTGCTGTCGATATGATTCATCTGCGACAGGTCGAAGAGCAGAAAGCGGTTGTCGGCCAGCCAGCCGGAAACCGTCTCCTTGAACTCCTCCGAACAGGCGGCCACCAGACGGCCGTCCACCGTGATTTTCAGCACATTGCCGATTTTGTCAAATTTGAGTTCCATCATCACCTGATTCCTTTTATTTTGACCAGATTGACATAAGTTCTTATTTTACGGAAAATCTTTCCGCGCTCCTTTTCGTCCGCGACCAGCCGGAAAGAGGCGGCCGGATACAGAATTGCGGCCGTCCCTCCCGCAACGGCGAGCAGCCAGAAATCCGGGATCCGGCCTTCGAACAGCCGCAGCTCCGCATACCAGGCCGCCGCCGCCGGCAGAGTCGCGCCGAGCTGCCGCAGACAGGTGTCGCACAGCAGAGGCCGAAAGCCGATGCCGGTCCGGCGCAGAAACCGCGGCACGACCAGAACGCAGGTGCCGGCAAGCTTGACCCCGAATGCGCAGCAGACCACCGCAATCTCCTGATAATGCGGCAGAAACACGATCGAAAGGATCACAAAGCAAACGCTCTCACCGATCACCAGCCACGAGAGGAAGCGGTGGCTGTCCGCCATCAGGAAATAACGCTCCGGAATAGTCCGGAACACCAGACTCAGGTAGATCGAAAGCGTCATGATCCGGCAGACGGCGATCGCTTCCGGACTCTCCACCCTGAAGAGAAAACGCAGCAGCACGGGAGAAAAGAACAGGATTCCGACCGTCATCCCCGTTGCCAGAAAGCTGTTCCAGCGCATCGAATTCCGCAAAATCAGACCGAGCCTGCGCACCTTGTTCCGGGAGTGCAGCAGCGCCGTGATCGGCGAAATGTTCTCCTGATACGGCCCGGTCAACTGCCCCATCAGGGCCGGCAGCCGGCCGCCGAGCTGGTAGACCGCCGTCGGGCCGAGGCCGCAGAAGATGCTGATGAGCAGCGCGCCGCTGCGCCCCCACGCCAGCCGGGCGACCGAGGTCAAATAGACGAAGCCGCTGAAGTGGAAGATCTCCCGGAAGAGCTCCGGGTCCGGCAGAACCCGGAACCGGAGGCGGAAACCCGGAATCAGCCGCCGGATGAAAAACAGCATCGACAGCTGCGTCAGCGCCGTCAGGATCACCGTGAACAAAATCAGCGTGATCAGGCCGCCGCCCAGCGCGAAAATCACCAGGATTCCGGCCAGCTCGACCAGCTTCGAAACGACATTGATGTAATTCCGGAGATAGAGCCGCTGCAGCCCGACCAGAATCTCCTGAAACATGCCGAACGGAAACACGAGCGCCGAACCGATGCCGAAGCAGAGGAAACAGCTCCGGAAATAGGCCAGCTCCTCCGGCGAAGAGTGTTCGACATGGAGCAGCACCGGCACGAAAAAAGCGGCGACGCCGGTTCCGAGCAGGATGACGGCGGACATTGCGGCGTGAAACGAAAACACCGTCGATATCGTCCGGTTGTAGCGGTCGATATCACGCCGGTAAAGCTCCGTCGACGTGCTCTTCTGCGCGGTCACGCCGAAGCCGAAATCGAGCAGCAGCGAATAGCAGAAGAATGACCACAGCAGCGCCCACAGCCCGTAATACTCCTGCCCGAGGCTGGCGAGCAGCCAGCGGGTCACCAGAATCCCCTGCGCGAGACGGACGGCCATGATCAGGTAGTTCGTCGCCGTATTCCTGAATACCGGGATTTTCATCGGCGCGCCTCCGCGAGCTGCCCGATCCGATGTTTCATAAGCCGGAAATAGTCGGCGACCTGCGTCACATCGTCCGGCAGCGGCGTATTCGACAGGATCGCGGCGGCGGAGTCGCGATCGGCCGGGTCGAAGCCGTGCATGCCGTTCAACGCCTTGCCGCCCATGTCGGACGGAACGATCTGAATGCCGGGATTCATGAGGAAAATCGCGTCGCCGAACCTGCGGTCCGCGCGGTAGATGCCGTATCCGCGCTCCTCTTCCTCCGTCAGCCAGCGGCCCGAACCGGAGAACGGGGCGAGCGCATCGCAGAGCGCCTGCTTCGCGCCGGGCTTCAGAAAGTGCACTCTCAACATGGTCGAATCGTAGCAGGCCGCGTAATCCTCGCCGAAGCGCAGGCCGCTCTTTTCTACCGCCGCGCGAAGGTCGGCCGTACCGGCAAGCGGCGTCATGCCGTGATCCGAAATCACGGTCAGGCGGAAATTCCGGGCGTGGGCGCGCCCGGTTTCGAGCAGCCGGGCGACCCGCTCCTCATAAAACGCGAGCTTCCGCCGGATTATCTCCGGCCGGCCGACGCACTCGTGCTCAAGCCCGTCGAGCTCCGCCGTGTAGACGAAGAGGAAATCGCACGCTTCCGCTTCGGTCAGCCGGCACGCTTCGGCCAGATTTTCGGCGTCGCTGCTCCGCCAGTCGGAGATATGGAAACCGAGCCCGCTTGCGGCCAGCAGGTCATACAGATTCCCCGCCTCCCCCATCCCTTTCGCCGCGAACAGATTGCGTTTCTCGCAGTAGTCCATCATGCCGATCCGGTCCAGGGGCATGCGGTAGAGCTGGAAATATCCGGTAAAGCCGTACAGCTTCTTCACCAGGCGCGAAAGCACATTCCGCACCCGCCCCCGCTCCCAGAACGAGCGCGGACGCAGCAGCGGATGCAGCGCGCCGAGCAACCTGAACGGCGAATGCGGCGGGTCGTAGCAGAACAGGCACAGGTGTCCGTGCTCGGCCGGCGTGCGCCCCGACAGAATCGTCGGAATCGCGCTGCACGAATAACCGAACTGCATGCGGATGCACCGCCGTTCCGGCAGCTCGCGGCTGAGAAAACCGGTCGACTGCACCAGTTCCCAGCCGAGTGCGTCGATAAAGAGGAATACCTCGATGGCGTCTTTCATTGTCTCCTTCTCTTTCCTCAGGGCAGCGGCGCATAGCCGGGCAGCTGCGTGATATCGGCGGCGGGGACGCGTTCCTTCGCTCCCGGCTCCGGCGGATAGGCGCGGTCGAGCAGAAGCCCGGTCGCCGCCGCCGCCGGAGCGATCGTCTCCCAGACCGTATATTCGCTCGCCGCGACGGAGTACAGCTCGACGTTCGCCCAGCGGCGCCAGATCGGCCACGCCCGCGACAGGAGCTTCGCGCTTTCGTCCTCGGCAAGTTCCCTGCCGCCGCGGAGCGACAGCGGCAGAAGCGATTTCGAAATGCCGGCGAAACCGGCTTCGGGCCGCTTGCCGTAATAGAGCCCGTGCGCCAGCCGGACATCGTCCCGCGCGATGCCGTAGGTGTTGCGGTACGGCGTGATGCCGGGGACGAACTCCGCGATCCCGTCGGCGTAGCTCGTAAAGTCGAGGAAGCGGACCGGGCAGCGGTAGCCGAGCCCGCTGGTCATCGTCGTCCCGTTCGGATTCGCCCCGTTGTGGAAATCGTTGCAGAGATAGGCCGCATCGAGAAAACTCTTTTCCCCCGAATAAGCGTAAGCGGCCAGCAGCGTCAGCGCGCGCCGGAGCGGATGACAGTTCCCCCAGGACATCCTGCCCGCCTTCCAGTTCCGCGCGCCGTACCACGCAATCCGGTACGGATAGCCGCCGTCGATCTGCCCGGCCATCTCGCGGGCTTCCTGAACGACCCTGCCGGTCCAGAAGCGGCGGAGCTCCCCGAACTCCTCCAGCCGGTCCCGGAAAACCTCGAGCTCGACGAACAGAAACGGCGACCAGCGCCATGACTCCCGCCGGATCAGGTCAGCCAGCTCCTTCCCTCTCCCCGCAAGCGGTTCGAGATAAGCGGCATCGCCGTACAGCAGCCGGAGATTCGCACCGGCTTTGAGCAGGAATTCCGCCGGCAGCTCCTTCGGTTCGCGGTAGCTGATCATCTGCTTGCGCTTGTCCAGGTAATACGAATAATACTGAATCTTCCGGTTCGCCGGATTCAGGGCATACTCCCAGGCCCGGCGCGCCGACTCCCGGCAGAGCTCCGAACCGGCGGCATCCCCGGCCTGCCGCAGCGCGAGCGCGAGCATCGACGCATAGGCGGCATATTCGAGCGTGCCCGCCCGGGTCGCCAGGGAGAGCCGGAACGGTTTCTGCGGGCTCGACGGCAGGTACTCGGCCGGTGTCGGGTGATGATCGGTCTCGATCCAGGTTCCGACGCCGCCGTCCGGCTGCTGCGCGAGCCGCAGGTGTTCGAGTCCCCAGCGCGCCTCGTCGAGAATGTCCGGCACGCCGTTGCCGCTCTCCGGAAGATCGAGCTGCCCGTCGCTGAAGTTCTCCGGTTTCAGCAGATACGCCGCAGCCAGGTCACCGACGATCGACAGGTGGCAGGGACGGCGGTCGAAGTCGGCCGCATCGTGCCAGCCGCCGGGCAGAAACAGCGGCTCCGGGTCGGCCGGAAGATTCTCCGCAATCAGGTTGAAATGCTTGACGGATATGCTGTTGCCGTGTGAATCGAAGAATCCCCAGTCGCGCGTTTTCCCTTTCGGAGCGGCGTTGTACTGACCGTCGTCCGGCGGGAACGTGCCGCGCAGGACTTCGCGGTGGCAGAGCGGCGTCGTCCAGTTCGTATACGGCTTCTCCTTTGCGATCCCGCAGCGCTTGTGGTAGAGCCCGCGGGCGTGGATGTAGAAGGCGTCGGCGATGCTGCGGCCGTCGATCCGGAAATCCGGACTGCGGCCGATGCCGGGCACGCGCAGGAAATAGGTTCCCGGCGCCGAAACGGACGAAAAATCGAGCTCCGCCGTCTCTTCGCCGGTAAACGGCGTCCCCTGCGGCGAAACCGGGTCCTCCATCCGCGCCGCGACCGGACCGGAAAACACCGCGCTGCCGGTCCCCGCATCGCACAGCTCGAAGCTCCTGCCGATATATTCCTTCATCGGCAGCGGCCCCGCGTCGCCGAGCCATGCGCCGAGATACGCATATTTGCGCCGGGCCTGCGGCGCATAACCGAGCTGGTTCTGTTTGAACAGGAGGGACGGCACATTGTCCGGGTCGAACCGGTAAGCGAGCGTCTCGCCGGTCGGCAGCGAAATCACATAGCCCGCCCCCGGCGCCAGCGGCTCCGCAAAACGCAGGAAGACGAAGTGCGCGACATCGGCGTTCCGCGTCAGCCGCTCCCGCCCGTTCCCGTCCGGAAAGCGGGCCGCGCCGGTCGGATTCAGCCAGTAACCGGCCTTTTCGACGGCGTGCGCGCTTCCGGCGGCGTCCGTCACCCGGATGCGGTCGAACTGCTGAAGCATCCCGGCGATCTCCGGCCGGTACCGGCCGATCACCCCGGCGGCGGAAAAGTTGAGGCCGAACGTCCGCTTCCACTCCGGCGACGGCTGCCGGCAGAGCTCCTTCAGCGCCTCAAGCTTCTCGGCGGCGTAGCGTTCGCGCAGAAAACCGGTATAATCGCCGGTCAGCGCCAGCGTCCTCCCGTCGAGATGCTCGATTCTCCAGACGCCGCGCGGTTCGGCGGCGGCAAGCGACAGCATCGCCGCAACTGCTGAAATGCAAAGCAGAATTTTCATTTTCCCGCCGCCTTTCCCTTCAGGGCGATCAACGGATAATAGAGATACCTGAAGTAACAGCGCACCGGGTACTCCCAGCCTGTTTTCCACGCCAGCAGCAGCAGCGGCGTCGCCAGACGCTTCGCGCGCGGCGCATGACGGGCCACCTCGCGGCAGCGATGTCCCTGGCGGTTGAAAAACTCGAAAAACGCCTCCCGGCGGTCTTTTTCCGGAAACTTCACGATATATTGCGGATGATAGAAGTACCAGAAGAAAACCGACAGCCAGTGCGAAGCCCATACCCTCCTGAGCTCCCCTGGCGCATCGTGACTGAACCAGAAGTCGAAAAGCGCGTCAAGCGCCGCGGCGATGTCGTGAATCGACTGCGGAATCAGGCTGGTCGTAACCGACCCCGCGTGCTTCCGGTAATTCACGAAGGAGTAGTCGAGCACGGCCGTCCGTTCCGCGAAATACCAGACCCTCGGTACCCATTCGAGATCCTCGTGCCGCATGCCCGGCACCTGAAAAAGCGCGTGCTCCAGCAGAAACTCCCGGCGGTAGACCGACAGGCAGACGCAGACGCTCGGCAGCCGGCCGGCCCGGAGCACCCGCACCGCCGCCTCGTTCCCGGTCATGACCTTCCCGGCGTCGGCGCCGTCCAGATTCAGAAAGCGCCCCAGATAACGGCAGCCGCCGTCCGGCCGTTCCCCGTACTCGCTGCCGCACGCAAACAGAATGTCGAGTTCGCCGTATTCGCGGACCGCTTCGCGGAATCTCCCGATCGACTCCGGCTCGATCCAGTCGTCGCCGTCGAGGAAAACCAGATATTTCCCGGCCGCATGGCGGATTCCGTAATTGCGCGAATTCGACGCCGAACCGCTGCGCGGCAGGGAGATCACCCGGAAACGCGCATCCCCGGCCGTCTCGGCCCGGCAGATCTCCAGCGTGCCGTCGGTCGACTCCTCGACCACCAGAAGCGCTTCGAAATCCGGATCGGTCTGGTTCCGGATCGAAGCGATCATATCCTTCGCATAACGGCCGACGTTGCAGGCCGGCACGACAATTGAAAATTCCGGCTGCGTCACTGCGTCTCCCATCGTTGTTTCCGACTCTGAATGCTGCATGTCACTGCGCCTTTCCCGCGTTCCGGCGGCGTCTCCGGCCGAACGCGTCCTTCTTCCGTTTTGCATGGCACAACAGCGGCAGGAGCGGCAGACAGTGCAGCAGGAAAAACCAGAAGAGCCCTCCCGTGCCGGAACCGCCGCCGCCATCTTCCCGGCGCGCCCGCTCCGCCAGAAGCTTCAGCCGCGCCCGGCGTGCCGCCGCGCCGCAGGAGGGGTCGCAGCAGACGGACTGCGCCGCATGATAGTACTCCCGCAGCCGGAATTCCGCGGCCAGCTCCGGATATCGCTCCGCCAGGCCGCTGTTCCGGAAAATCTCCCGCTGCTTCCGGGCCCGCAGAACCCAGTTCCGCTCCCGGTCCAGATCGGAACCCTCCTTGTAATACGTTGCGCACAGAGAAGCTTCGAAGCGCAGATAATCGTAAAGCGGGCGCTCGGTCGCCGTCAATCTCCGCACCAGCAGAAGATATTCGAGCAGAAAGAGTTCATCTTCCTTCATGCTCAGATTTTCCACAAAGCGGATTTTCCGCTTCTCCACCAGGTCGCGGCGGAACAGGCAGCAGACCAGAAAGCCGTTGCACTCCGGGCGCCCGCACAGAAGCGGCAGGAAAAAACGCTCGATGATTTCCCCGCGCTCCATGACGGCCGATTCGCCGCGGAACGGAAAATCCGTCAGAATCCTCTCGCCGTCCGGCGCGATCCGGCGGATCGCGCAGCAGCTGAGTTCGGCATTCCGGGCGACGGCATTGGCGTGCAGAACCCGGTAAAGCTCCGGATCGGCCCGGTCGTCGGAGTCGCAGAAAGCGATCCACTCGCCGGCCGCGGCATCGAGTCCCCGGTTCCTCGCCGCGCTCACGCCGCGGTTCGGCCCGCTGAAAAACCGGATCCGGCCGGGATCGCGCGATTGAAACGCCCGGCAGATGTCCGCCGACCGGTCGGTCGAACCGTCGTCAACCAGAATCAGTTCGAGATCCGCCGCAGTCTGCGCCAGCAGCGATTCAAGACACGCCTCCAGCCGTTCGGAGGTGTTGTAGACCGGGACGATGATGCTGAGCAGCGGACGTTTATCCGGCATGGCGCGCCCCCTTCTCCCCCGAACCATTCCGGAACAGCGGCAGGAACCGGTTGAGCCAGAAACGGCAGAAATATTCCGACAGCCGGAAAAAGCCCCTTTTCCGCGCCAGATACATCAGCGGGATGAACCAGAGCTGCGCGCCGCCCGCCGCACGGACGATGCGGCAGTAGGAACGGAACTGCTCCCTCGTGCCGAGGCAGGCCAGCAGCGCCCGGCGGCAATCCTCCCGCGGGACGAGCCTCCGGAGCTGCTTCCCCGAATAGTTCCGCAGCAGGAACGGCGCATGCAGAAAATGACGGCAGAAATGACGCGCCAGCGTCCGCCGGAACGAAGCCGGATACTCCCCCGCCTCGAAAAACCGGCAGGCCGATTTCACGTTTTCGGCCCGGTCGTACATGGTCTTCGGCCCCGGCGCATGCGTCACCGAAGCGGCGTGAATCCGGTAGTCGTAATGCCGGAACGGCGCAACCGCGACTGCACCGGCCTTCAGAAAAACCCGGTAGGTCCACTCGTCGTCCTGATGCAGGCGCCCGGACGCCTGATAAAGCCCGTTTTCGCGCAGCAGCTCCCGGCGATAGAGATTCATCCAGGTCGCAGGAATCCAGCGGTCTGCGAAATCGACCGACTCCAAAAATGCGACGCCCGATCCGAACCGCGCTCCCGGCGTTCCCTGCACATGGCCGCCGGAACGGACCGGAACCCCATCCGCCTGCTGCCGGTAATCGTATGACCCGCCGGCAATCAGGTCGAGCTTCGGATGTGCCGCCAGCAGCGTTGCAAATCCTTCCAGCGCATCCGGTTCGATCCAGTCATCTCCATCGACGAAAAGCAGATAGCCGCCGCGCGCGTGGTCGATCCCCCAGTTGCGGGAGGCCGAGGCCGAGCCGGAGCGCGGCAGCGTCACGACCCGGAAACGCGGATCGTCTCCGATCGCTTTGCGGATCACCCGCTCCGTGCCGTCATCCGACTCCTCGACAACGGCCAGGCATTCGAACCCGGCATAGCCCTGCGCCCGGATCGAACCGATCATCCGCTCCGCGTATGGCGCGACGTTGCAGCAGACCGCAATGACGGAAAACAACGGCGTTTCTCTCATCTGCCGCTCCCCTGCGTTTTCATCCTGCGGAGCAGGCGTTTGAACTTGTGCCGGTACAGGACCGGGCCGGCGAGGAGAGAACACCAGGCGCGGTTCTCCCGCCGCAGCGAAAACGGCAGCGGCCCCGGCAGCTCCAGCCCCGCTTCGACCGCGTAGTCGACCACGTCGAGATAACGCCCGAACTTCGGCAGCGACGACGGCGTCCACCCGACCCACGGCTTCGGGTGGCAGACGAAATGGACGAAGAGCGCCTCCGGCTCCCGGTCGAGCCGGTATTCGTCCGAGACGCGCGGCGCGCCGGGCAGGAAGCAGAGCAAACTGTTCAGCACCGATTCATCGAGCTGGTGGTAGAACGGGAGCCTCCGGTCGACGACCCCGACGTTGCCGGAGGGAAGCACCCGCGCCATCTGGTCGCGCCAGGCCTCCAGCAGCGAACGATGCGAACGGTGCAGCGAAAGCAGGCAGTCCGAACAGCAGCGCGGAATCCCCGGCGCCGCCTCCCCCGCCCCCGGTACATCTTTCCGCCACGCTTCAAGCACTTCCGCCGGAATCGCCCGGCCGTCGCCGCCGAAGCGGTGGCTTGCGAATGCGAGGGCGTTCTCCGCTTCGCCGCGCATCCGGATATGGATCTCACCGGGCGAAAGCGGAACCAGCTTCTCCGACACGTTCCCGGTAAAGAAACCGTCGCTGTCCACCCAGGTCACAAACTCCGTATCAGCCAGCAGCATCGCATCCGGCTTGCTGCAGGCCAGCGTGCGCGCGGTCGGCGGGGCCGGAACCACCCGCACGCCGCCGAGCCCTTCGAGAATCCGCGATTCGCGCTCTCCGCAGCCGGCGGCGCAGACGATCACCGGTTCCTCCATGCCGCTTTTCCGCATGGAGGCGATCAGCAGGAAGACGCCCCACAGATAGCTGCGGTCCCCGATGGTTACAACCGTATTGTTCCTCATAGTCGTTTCACGCCGCGGCGGGCGTCTCCTCCTTTTTGCGGAAGAGGGCCTCGCGGTTCCGTCTCTTCCGGAGTTCGTTCAGATAGCCGACGACGGCAAACACAATCATGATCTGCATGAAATTGATCTGCTGCTTCAGGACCCACTCCAGGACGGACTGCATATAGACTGCCGCAAGGCCGCCGCATACGCCGGCCGGCACATAAAACCGGGCCGTCCCGGCAAGCCGCGGCAGCAGCCGGGCCGCCAGCACCCAGTAGTAGCCGAACCAGCCGAGCAGGACGGCGAGTCCGCCGTAACCGCACTCAGCGCCGACCAGCAGATAGATCGTCTCGACGATGCCGTCCTTGTAATCCTCGTGATAGCCGAGAGCCGGGTCGCGGTGCCGGCTGTAGGTGTACGGCGGATTGATCTTGATCCCCCAGTTGTTGACGCCGACGCCGAGGAGCTTGTCGTCCATCATATTGAACGCGGCGACGGCGAAATTGAGCCGGGTATTGCCCGACGCCTCCGGCGCGGTTTCGAAGCGTTCGACGATCCTCGGCAGGAATACGACGAATACGAGCAGCGCAGCCACGCCGGCCGCAGCCGCCGCAGTCAGCTTTCTCCGGTCGAACGAATAGATCAGCGACAGCATGACCGTCAGCGCGCAGCCGACCGGATAACAGGCCAGCGCCCCGCGCGAATAGGTCAGAACCAGCGAGACGGACGCAACACCGAACGCGGCCGCGAAAAACCAGCGTCCGAACCGGCCGCCGCAGTTGAAGAAGCGGGCCAGAAACAGATTCCCGGCCAGGCTCATGTACATGCTCATGCTGTTCTGGTGCGGAAACACGCCGTGCGCCTGATAGACGCCGCTGCAGTACCCCCAGACGACCGCCGGGAAATTCAGCAGCACCACCGTCCCCATCGCATACCAGAAGAGCTCCACGTCGTCCGTCAGCTCCAGGTAATTCCAGACCGCCAGAAACACGAGGTAGATCATGACCATCTTCCAGAGCTCGAAGAACGAGTAAAGCAGACTGTCGGCATTCAGCGTCGAGACGAGGCAGCTCAGGAAATAGGCGCAGTAAAGCCAGCTCCCGGCTCCCGGCAGGAGGCGCAGTCTCCCGCGCCGCATCAGGATCGCCAGCAGAATGACCAGCGCGCAGAGATAGGAGAGCGACACCTCCATTCCGCGCGACGTTCCGCGATACAGCTCATGCGAGAAGAAGTTGATCGCGGTCTGCTGGAAAGCCAGCGCGCAGAGCGGGATCAGGAACGCCGTGATCCGCAGCAGCCTCCGGTCGTAAACCATGAAGAATGCCGCCGGGATCACGCCCGCCGCCGCAATGCTGAACAGAATGTACTTCATCGCCTCGCTCCCGTGTCAGAATCTCGTCCAGTAGAATGCCGGAGTCAGGAACAGATTGATCAGCTGCCCGGTCGGCATCAGCTTGCGGATGAAAACGTTGTATTCGGAGATGTTGTCTCTCGGGATATAGACGATATCCCCGGGTTCGAGCATGACGTTCGGCTTCTTCCCCTGCAGCACGCCGTCGAGGTCGACCCGGTAGTAGGTCGGGTCCGCGATGCCGCCGCGCATGATGACGGCGTATTGCCAGTAGGTCTCCCTGAGCCCGCCGCCGTCGGCGATCAGCTCGAGCAGCCCGAGCGTTCTGTTCCAGATCCGCCGGTGCGGATTGTGGACCTCTCCGAGGATCGTGACCATCGTTTCGGAGCGGACCGCGATGTAGATATAATCTCCGCGGTGCAGCTTGATGTTGTTCCAGTAGTCGCCCTTCTCGATCGCGGCGGCGAAATCGACGTCGATGATCCGGTCGCCGCGGATGAACAGCGAGTGCTTGAAATCCGCCACATCGACGACCTGCCCGTCGAACAACCGGCTGGAGGAGCCGCCGGCCTTCGCGAACAGGTCGGAGAGGCGCAGGCCGCTGCTTACGCTGTACATGCCGGGATGTTCCACGCCTCCGGCGATCGTCACGCTCTGGGAGTTGATCGACACCGGCGAAATGCCGACCACCGGATTCTTGATGTAAGTCTCCAGCGCCTGTTCGATCCTCTTCGAAGCCTCCGGCAGCGTACAGCCGCCTACCTTGACCTGGCCGACGAACATCATCCCGACATGGCCGTCCGGAGTGACCGGCGTCTGCGTCTCGAGGTCGGGGTGATTATAGACCTTGATGTTCAGCACATCACCGGCGTCGAGCTCATATTGCGGATACGGTTCTTCGGCCAGCTTTTTGAGCCGCTCGAAGCGGACCCGCCGCTCCTCCTCGCTCAAGGTCGCGATCTCCACGATCGAAGCGTTCGTCTCGGTCAGCTCCGGATAGTCCAGATAGTTTCCGGTTCCGCGGTCGTATACCGTGCAGGAGCAGAGCCCGAGCAGGAGAGCGGCAGACAGGATACAAACATATTTCAACATATCACCTCACCTCGCACCAGCTGCCGGAGTCCATTTCCTGACTCCAGTTAAAATCACGGCCGCCACATGCCCGCAGGCGCGCTGAAGCGCCACGGTATGTCGAAGCAGCCGCCGGGATGTCGCCCCGGCTCCGAAACAAAGCAGCGAACAATCGCTGAATTCCATCATCTGCCGGAAGAAAAGATCGTTCTGCCGAAGCGGCTCCTTCCGCGAAAGCACCAGCAGATCGCAGTTCCGCAGCAGCTCCTTCGCGTCGCTGCCGAGCATTTCGAGCTCGGCGGGCGAAAGCGCCTGCAGATTTTCGACCGGCAGGAATCCCTGCTGGCCGACGCACTGCACCGCCACAAGCGCCTCGCCGCCGGAACCGTCCGCCGGGGAATCAAAGTCACGGGCCGAAACGATGTTGACCTGAAACAGCTTCATGCCGGTCATCGCGGCATTCCATTTCAGCGACTCCTGAATATCCGGAACGATCGCGCCGCCCTCCAGCGCGCCCTCGAACAGGATGTGCCTGCCGTTCAGCGCCTCGCGGAATCCGTAATAGATTTCATGCAGCACGGCCTCCTTCTCGGCCGTCGAACGGAAAAGCTCCGGCGAGGCCGGATACGAACCGACCGGAACCAGGCCGTTGCAGGCCGCCAGCTCCTCAAGGCTTTCCACCCTGCCGAACAGAATCTGCTGCGCCAGCAGCAGCAGCACGGAGAAGCCGGTCACGAAAAACGCAAGAAACAGAATCAACGCGACGACCTTTTTGCCGAACGCGGACTCCGCGTCGGCGGTACCGACCTTCTCCACCTGCTGAATGTCGCTCGGAGTCGAGGCGATCAGCAGCTGCAGATCGCTGATCGACTCCTCCACCGTGCGCAGAATCGCGATGAACGATTCGCGGCGGGTTTCGAGCTCGCTGTATTTCGGCAGCAGCCCGGTCAGCTCCAGAACCGCGCTGCGGTTCCGCGCGATCTCCGTTTCGAATGCGTGTTTATTCTGCTTCAGAAATTCGAGTTTCCCGGTCGCGTCGGCCAATTGGAGCTGCAGGGACTCCGCCATCCGCAAAGCGTCCGGGTCGTAATTTTCGATCTTCTTCTCCTTCAGGTACGCCCGGTAGGCGGCGAGCGCATCGTCATACTCCGAAACGGCGGCGAGCAGCCGCGGATTCTTCTCCGTATACAATTGCCGCAGGCGGGTTATTTCATGCTTCAGCCGCTCCTGTTCGTCCTGGAACGCCTTCAACTGCGCGGCGTGCTTCAGCGCGGTCGCGTCGATATGCGAAAGCTGCTCCTGAAGCTTCCTGCTCTTCGCCTCCTCGTTCGCAATCTGCACATTGATCTCCGAAAGCGACGCCAGAGAGGTCGACATGACCCCGCGCAGCCGTTCGAGCTCCTGCGCCGGCGTCATCGAATTCAGGAGCCTGACCAGTTCGCGCTGCTCCTTCTCGCAGCCGGCCACCGACTCCTCGAGCTCCCGCTTGCGCCCCTCCAGCGTTTTAAGCCGATTCCGCAGATCGTCGGTGCGGAAGGAGACGTATTCGTCGATGCACACCTCCGCCACGGTGTTTGCAAACAGGGTCGCCGCCTCCGGCTGCGCATCCTTCACCGTGATCCGGATCAGGTTCGGGCGCCCCTTCTCCTGGTTGATTTCAAGCCGGCTCTTCAGGGTCGCACGATCCATGCCGCCGAGGTTCAGCCGGTCCGCCACCTGGCGGCGCATGGCGAGGCGGGAGAACAGCTCCAGCGTCTGTTTCGCATCCATCGCTCCGTAACGCTTCGTCTGCTTCGGGTAGAAGAAAAGCCCGGTCCTCGCCTCGTAACGCACTCGCGAATTCATGAAGCGAAACTGAAAAAACGCCGCCAGGCCGATCAGGGTAACCAGAAAAATCAGCACGATCATGCGCCAGCGCTTGAGCAGCACCGAAAAGCACAGCTTCCGGTACAGCTCAAACTGCCGCATTCGTTCCTGCTCTTCCGCCAGCAGGTCGTATTCTTCGTCACGATTCATAAGACAACTCTCTTCCGCTTAACTGATTACCCGCCACAACCGATATAAAAGCGCACGCTCTTCCGGCACTCCGGGCCCATTCCGGTCCGGCTCCGCCGCCGCCAGCTTTTTCACCAGCGACTCGGCAAAGCCAATGTCGGTCACGGCGCACATGGCCACGCTGCTGCGGCCGAGGCTGCGGCCCAGCGCGTCCTTATCCGCAGGCAGCGTCACGCACAGCGTGCTGCCGGTGCGGGCAAAGGACTGGGCGCGCCGCATCGAGGACGGCGCGGCGTCCTGCGCCACGAAGATGACGCGGGCCTTTTTGGCCCGGGCGGCGGCGCCTACCGGCTCCTCGCCCACCTCCACGCGGCCCGCCTTCAGGGCAAGACCCAGCATGGAGAGAATGTGTTCCGTCATAGGCAGCCCTCCATCTGCGCCTCCAGCGCGTCGTAGACCTCCGGCGGGACGGACGTGTCGAAGGCGCGCTCCAGCGCTTTGCTTTTCCGGGCCTTTTTCAGGCAGGCCGGGTCGGGGCACACATACGCGCCGCGGCCGGACTTTTTGCCGGTGGCGTCCAGCAGGACCTCCCCCTCCGGCGTGCGGACGATGCGCAGCAGCGACTTCTTCTCCTTCATCTCGCGGCAGCCGACACACTGCCGCTGAGGTATTTTCCGGGGCTTCTGCATCTCTGCCGCTCCTTTCTGATTTACTCGCCGGTGTAGCTGGCGGGCTTGATGTCGATCTTGTAGCCGGTGAGCCGGGCGGCCAGACGGGCGTTCTGCCCCTCCTTGCCGATGGCCAGACTCAGCTGGTCGTCGGGGACGACCACGCGGCAGCTCTTGCCCTCGGCGGCCAGCTGTACGCTGACCACGTCGGCGGGCGCCAGCGCGGCGGCGATAAACTCGGCGGGGTCCTCGGAGTACTTGATGATGTCGATCTTCTCGCCCCGCAGCTCATCCACGATGGCGTTGACGCGCTGGCCCCGGGGGCCGACGCAGGCGCCGATGGGATCCACGTTCTCGTCGGCAGACCAGACCGCCATCTTCGTGCGGTTGCCCGCCTCGCGGGCGATGGAGCGGATCTCCACCGTGCCGTCGTAGATCTCGGGCACCTCCAGCTCAAACAGGCGCTTGACAAGGCCGGGGTGGGTGCGGGAGATCAGCACCTGCGGGCCGCGGGTGGAACGGCGTACCTCCACCAGATATACCTTGACCATCTGGCCCTCCCGCAGCTCCTCGCCGGGCACCTGCTCGTTCATGGTCAGCACCGCCTCGGTGGACTCGGCGCCGGTGCCGATGCGCAGGCTGACGTTGCCCGTCCGGGGGTCGATGCGGCTGACGGTGCCGGTAAGGATCTCGTGCTGCTTGCTGTTGAACTCATCGTAGATCATGCCGTGCTCGGCCTCCCGCAGGCCCTGGATGATGACCTGCTTGCCGTTTCCGGCGGCGATGCGGCCGAACTCCACGTTCTTCACGGGGATGTTCACCACGCCGCCCAGCTGATACTTGGCGGACATGGCCCGGGCGTCCTCCAGAGAGATCTGGGAGCCGGGGTTCTCCACCTCCTCCACGATCTCCTTCTGGACGAACATCTTCAGATCCTTCTTCTCCTCGTCCACGTCCACGATGACGTTCTCCACGCCCTCGTGGTCACGCTTGTAGGCGGTGGTCAGCGCCTGAATGATCTTGCCCATCATAAAGCTCTGGGGAATACCGCGTTCCTTTTCCAGCATGGCCAGCGCGGCGAAGATCTCATCACATTTCATGTTATTTCTCCTTATATTTATCGTCAGACAGTTGTGTCAGAATTCCACGCGCAGGCGCACCAGCGCCACCTCGTTCTTCTCGAACCGCACCGGCTCCGCGCCGCCCATGTCCAGCAGCACCGCGCCGTCCTCGTAGCCCGTCAGCTTACCGGCGAACTCCTTGCGGCCGTCCCGGTTCTGGTAGGTCTTGACCAGCACGGGGCTGCCCATGAAGCGGGCAAAGTCGCCGGGACGCTTGAGCTGACGCTCCAGCCCGGCGGAGCCTACCTCGAACACATAGCTGCTCTCGATGGGGTCGGCCTCGTCCAGCAGGTCGCTGACCCTCCGGCTGATGGCCTCGCAGTCCAGAATGTCCACGCCGCCGTCCTTATCCAGATACAGCCGCAGGTACCACTGGCCGGCCTCCCGCACATATTCCACGTCCCACAGCTGGCAGCCGTGCTCCCGTACCACCGGCTCGGCCAGCTCCCAGACGACGTCTGTGATCTTTTTCACGGCGCATCCTCCTGCTTTTAACAAATCAAAAATGCCCAACAAAAAGAGCGGACAGTCAAGCCCACTCCCAGTCAATACCTCACTTACATGCGTAGCATACCATAAAAATGCAGGGAACGCAAGTATTTTTCCGCAAAAAGCCGGTCGAAACAGGAGGTTTGGCAAAAAAATCCCGGCGGAGCGGGGCAGCGGCGCCCTGTTCCGCCGGGGGATACGGGCTTACGCCCGTTTTTTCAGCTTTGCCAGCAGACAGGCCAGCAGAAACGCCGCCAGATCGGCCAGCACCACCGTGGCCCCCACGGGGGTGCTCCACAGGTAGGAGCCGGTGAGGCCGGCGCAGAAGCACACCACGCTGACCGCCCCGGCGCACAGCACCACGCCCCGGAAGCTGCGCAGCAGGCGCATGGCCGTCAGGGCGGGAAAGATGACAAGGCTGGAGATGAGCATGGCCCCCATGAGCCGCATGCCCAGCACGATGGTCAGCGCCGTCAGCACCGAGAGGACGGTGTTGTACAGCCCCACCTTCACGCCGGTGGCCCGGGAGAAGCTCTCGTCGAAGGTGATGGCGAACAGCCGGTGGTAAAACAGCACATACAGCGCCAGCACCGCCGCGGAGACCCCAACGGACAGGGCCACGTCCGCCCGATCCAGCGCCAGAATGGAGCCGAACATGAAGCTGTCCACGTCGGTGGTCATGCCGGTGGTCAGGCTGGTGACCACCACGCCGGCGGCCAGCGACGAGGCGCTGACCACGGCGATGGCCGCGTCCGCGCCCATGCGGCTTTTCTCCGTCATGCGCAGCAGGCCCAGCGCCGCCAGCACCACCACGGGGATGGACACCGGCAGCGGCGCCCAGCCGCAGGCCAGCGCGATGCTCAGCGCGCCGAAGGACACATGGCTCAGGCCGTCGCCGATCATGGAGTAGCGCTTCAGCACCAGCGGCACGCCCAGCAGCGCCGCGCACAGGGCGATGAGGATGCCCACCACGAAGGCCCGCAGGATAAACGGGTAGGTGAACATATCCAGCAGCAGGCTCATATCCCGTCACCTCCGAACCGCTTGCCATAGGGCGAAGCAAGATAGGACGCCGTGTCGCCGTAGAACCAGCTGCCGTGTCCGGCGTGGAGGATGGCGGTGGCGTAGGGCAGGGCGCTGCGCAGATCGTGGGTCACCATGATGATGGCAAGGCCCTCCTTTTTGCTGAGGTAGTCCAGCGTGCGGTACAGATCCTGAGCGGCGGCGGGGTCAAGGCCCGTCACCGGTTCGTCCAGCACCAGCAGCTCCCCGGCGGCGCACAGCGCCCGGGCCAGCAGCACCCGCTGCTGCTGGCCGCCGGACAGCTCCCGGTAGCAGCGATCCTTCAGCTCCAGGATCCCCAGCTTGCCCATGTGCATCAGGGCGGAGGACTTCTCCCCCGGCGTGTAGAAGAAGCGGCCGCGCTTGCCGCTGAGGAAGCCGCTGCGCACCACCTCCGTCACCGTGGCGGGGAAGTCCTTCTGGGCGCGGGTCTGCTGGGGCAGGTAGCCAATGGCCCCCGCCCGCAGGGAAGCGTCCAGCACGATATCGCCCTTCATGGGGCGCAGCAGCCCCAGCAGGCTTTTCAGCAGCGTGGACTTGCCGGAGCCATTCTCGCCCACGATGCACAGGTAGTCGCCGCTGCGCACCTGAAAGGACAGCCCCTCCCAGATGGCCTTGCCCTCATAGCCCAGGGACACGTCCCGGCAGTCCAGCAGGACTTTCTTTTCCGTTGTCTGCTCCATCAGGACAACCCCTCTCTCAAAGCGTCGGTGTTGGCCTCCATCAGCTGGAGGTAGGTAACGCCGCTGTCAAATTCGGCGCGGCTCACCGTCTGGCAGGAGTGGAACGTCCGTACCTGCGCACCGGTGGTTTCCGCGATGGCCTGCGCCACCTTACGGCTGCTGAGCTCAATGGTGTACACCACCGGGATATGCTGCTCGTTCACCAGATCAATGAGGTATTTCAGCGTGGCCAGCGACGGCTCCGTGTCCCCGGCGCAGCCGTGGAACGCGGCCCGGTAGTCCAGCCCGTATGCCCGGCAGAAGTACAGCAGCGGGAACCGGTCGCCGAACACCAGCAGCCGCCGGGAGGCGCCGGCGACGATATCGCGGAAGGTTTCGTCCAGCGCGGCCAGTCGGGTCAGATAATCGTCCAGCCGGACGCGATAGCCCTCGGCGTTGGCGGGGTCGGCTTCGCACAGGGCGTCCGCAATGACGCGGCACAGGGTCATGGCCGTCACCGGCGATGTCCAGATATGCTCGTCGTATCCGATATCCTCGTCATGGTCATCGTGGTCATGGCCATCGTGGTCATGGTCGTGGCCGTGGGCGGCCTGCATGCCCTCGGCGTACTCCTCCTCGTACAGCTCCGCCGCGTCCATCATGGACAGGACGCAGGGAATATCCGCCCCGGCGGCGTCCAGAATGTCGTCCACCCACTGCTCGCTCTCGCCGCCGTTATAGAGGAACACATCCGCTTCGCTGATGCGGATCACGTCCCGGGGCGTGGGCTCGAAGCTGTGCGTCTCCCGGCCGGCGGGCACCAGCAGCGTCACGTCCACGGCGTCGCCGCCGATCTGGCGGACGAAGTCGTAGTAGGGGAACAGGGTGCAGACCACCCGCAGCCGGCCGTCCTCCGGCGGGGCCTCCCGCCCGCAGGCGGTCAGCGATGCCGCCAGCGCCAGCGCCAGCAGGCCCGTCAGCAGCCGCTTCATTCCACCGCCTCCCGGCAGCGGCGGCACAGCCCGTAGAACAGCGTGCGGTGGGCGTCGATGGCGAAGCCGTGCTTCTCCTCCAGATGGCGGTACAGCGGCGCAAGGCGGGAGCAGTCCACATGCTGCACCGTGCCGCACTTTTCGCATTTCAGCAGGAAGCAGTCCCGGCCGGAGGCGGCACAGGTGCAGAACTGGTACTTCGCGCCGGTATCCGTCACCAGCTTGTGGACTTTGCCCGCCTTCTCCAGCCGCTCCAGCTGGCGGTACACGGTGGTCAGGCCCACCGCCTCCCCCTGCCGGTGCAGCAGCTCCGTCAGCTCCGTCGCGCCCACGCCGTCGGCACAGCCGCGGATGCAGGCCAGCACCGCCTGCTGCTGTTTCGTCATGTATGCCATAGGATGCCCTCCTGAATCTGAAAATGAAAACCGTTTTCAAATTATAGCCGAAATTATTTGTTTGTCAACTATCTTTTTTCCGCCGCGTATGGTACAATGGGGACGCCGTCACCCGTGAGGGCCGATACGCCGGCGGGCGTGTCGTTCCGCGCTTCCCCAAAAAGAGATACGGGAGGATACCAGCATGCAGCACGAGATCACCCACAGCGCACCGCTGCTCAACGACAAGGGCAGCCTGCGGGAGCCGGGATATGCCAAGAAGCTCCTGCCTGTCTACCGCCGCGCCGACATCCGGGCCGGGAAGGCCCGCATCAAGGAATGGGACTACTATCTGGCGGCCAACGACCACTTCGCCGTGGCGCTGACCATCGCGGACAACGGCTACATGGGGCTGGACTCCATCTCGCTTCTGCACTTCGACGAGAAGTGGGAAAGAACGAAGAGCCCCATGCGCGTGTTCCCCATGGGGCGCACCGGCCTGCCGGAGACCTCCGCCGCCGGAGACACCGTGATCACCGGCAACGGCTACGGCATCGCCTTCCGCCACGTGGGGGATTCCCGGGTGCTGACGTTCCGCATGGGGGATTTTCTGGACGGGCAGCCCATCGAGGGACGCCTGGTCCTGACGGAGGAGCCGGAGGAGTCCATGGTCATCGCCACGCCCTTCGACAAACCGGGGCACTTCTACTACAACCAGAAGATCAACTGCATGCGGGTGTCCGGCGAGGTTAACGCCGCAGGTCGGGTGTACCGGTTTGCGCCGGAGGACTCCTTCGCGGTGCTGGACTGGGGCCGGGGCGTGTGGACGTACCACAACACATGGTACTGGGGCAGCGCCTCCGGGCAGATCGACGGCGTACCCTTCGGCTGGAACATCGGTTACGGCTTCGGCAACACCTACGCCGCCAGTGAGAACATGCTGTTCTACGGCGGGAGGGCCCACAAGCTCAGCAAGGTGCGGTTCCGCATCCCCGTGAAGGACGGGCGGGAGGACTATCTCAGCCCGTGGACGTTCACCTCCGACGACGGGCGGTTCGAGATGGACTTCGCGCCCATCCTTGACCGGGCGGCCTGTACGGACTTCAAGCTGCTGAAGTCCGACCAGCATCAGGTGTTCGGACGGTTCACCGGCCGGGCCGTGCTGGACGACGGCACGGAGATCCACGTCAGCGACTTTCTGGGCTTTGCGGAGAAGGTGGAGAACAAGTGGTGACAGGCGCCGCGTTAACAGGTACTTAACTTCCGATTTATGAGAACTTAACAAGCAGGCGGATGCTCCTGATGGGGCGTCCGCTTGTTTCCTTATAAGAAAACAGTTGTAAAATGTCGCATATAGCGGCGAAATACGATACAATCGCAAAATTAGCGTAGTGAATAATGCGGATAAACGGCGCAGGGAGCGCCGTGTTTACCGCTAAGAAAATGTTAAAAGTGGAGAAAGCTGTGCTAAAATTTTATAAATATTGCTAATTGCAGGAATTGGCGGGATACGGTATACTTTAACATGACCCACAGGAAACACTTTCGTGTGGGTCGTCTGCACCGGCGGCGTGCTGCCGGTGCAGGAAGGCTAAGGGAAAGAAAAAATTGTAAGGAGAGAAAGCAATGGAAGAAAGAAAAGGCTTTGGAACCAATTTCGGTTTCCTGATGGCCGCGGTCGGCTCCGCAGTCGGCCTGGGCAACATCTGGGGCTTCCCCAACAAGATGGGCGCCTCCGGCGGCTTCACGTTCCTCATCATCTACCTCATTCTGGCAGTCCTGTGCGGCTTCATCGTCATGGTGGGCGAGCTGGCCATCGGCCGCAAGACCGGTAAGGGCGCTGTGGAAGCGTATCACGTCCTGTCCAAGAAGTTCAAGTGGATGGGCTGGATGGGCATCCTGTCCGCGTTCTTCATCCTGTTCTTCTACTGCGCGCTGGGCGGCTACTGCATCAAGTACGTCGTGCTGAACGTGGGCGACCTGTTCGGCGCGGGCTTCGGCTCCAACGCCTTGGCTGCGGTCGCTGACGCCAACGGCACTTCCGTAGGCGCTGAGGTGTTCGGCGCATTTCTCGGGAATCCCACCGAGGCTATCGTCTACGGTCTGATCTTCGTGGCCATCACCATGATCATCGTCATCGGCGGTATCGGCGGCGGTATTGAGAAGGTCTGCTCCGTGGGTATGCCCGCGCTGTTCGTGATGCTGCTGATCTGCATCATCCGCGCCTGCACCCTGCCCGGCGCTGTGGAAGGCCTGAAGTACATGTTCGTTCCCGGCTGGGCTGTCGCCAACGGCGTCATTGACAAGGCTCCCGACTTCCTGACGGTGCTGGCTACCGCAGGCGGCCAGATGTTCTTCTCCCTGTCTCTGGGCATGGGCGCCATGATCACCTACGGCTCCTACCTGCAGAAGAAGGAGAACCTGCAGAAGAACGCCATCCTCATCATCGTCATGGATACGCTGGTGGCTTTGATGGCCGGTCTGTGCGTCATTCCCGGCCGCTTCGCCCTCGACCCCGACGGCACGCTGGGCGGCCCCAAGCTGCTGTTCATCACCATGCAGAACGTGTTCAGCCGTATGGGCGGCCTTGGCCCCATCTTCGGCATCCTGTTCTATCTGCTGGTGGTATTCGCCGCCGTGTCCTCCTCCATCTCTCTGCTGGAGGTCATCGTGGCCCACTTCGTGGATAAGGCCCGCGACGCCGGCAAGGGCGACAAGCGTAAGACCTACACCCTCATCGCTGCGGCCTGCGTGGGTCTGGGCTGCATTCTGGTCTGCGCCGATGCGCTGGGCTCCACGGGCTTTGCGCCAGGTAATCTTCTGGGTATGACGGGCGAATTGCCCACATGGGCTGCCGACTGGCTGGACTTCTGGGATATGTTGTCCGAAGGCATCATGATGCCGCTGGGCGCCCTGCTGATGTCGCTGATGATCGGCTGGGAGATCGGGCCCGAGGTGGTCAAGGACGAGTGCGAGCAGTCCGGCCACGCCATGAGCGGCTACGGCTTCTTCAAGGTCTGCGTGAAGTTCATCACCCCGCTGTGCATGATCCTCATCCTGTACGGGCAGATCAAAGAATTCTTCTTCTAAAAAGTGCATAAAAAGGACGCCGGAGCAAGGCTCCGGCGTCCTTTTG
>OKSC01001198.1_pt1 | contig 26125 bp, 22 predicted proteins | sample 1601161 | NCBI WGS metagenome assembly OKSC01 (sample SAMEA3541552, study PRJEB24748) | human gut metagenome | biome: human gut; feature: human-associated habitat; material: faeces | place: China | collected 2012
ATCGGCCGGAGCGGCTGCTTGATTATCTTGAGAACTGCTCGGGCGTTCTTTATTCGATCTCCGATTATAAGGATATCAAGAGATAGAACAACCGCACAGCTTCGCTTGCTTCACAGGCACGCCTGTTTTTGATAAACGTTTTTTAGGAAATGTCAGGGGATTGCCCTGACATTTTTGTTTCGGTAAAACTTGCTTTTTTAAGCATATGGGTGTATAATTGATAGATTGAAAGTGGGCGAGTTTATGAAAGCAAATTATCATACGCATACGGTACGCTGCAGGCATGCCGTGGGAGACGAGCACGAGTATATTGAAAACGCGATTGCCGCAGGAATGAAAATACTCGGTTTTTCCGACCATACTCCGCAGTTTTTTAAAAGCGGCTATGTTTCGGGCATGAGAATGACCCCCGATGAGGCGCCCGAATATGTAAGCTGTATTAAGAATTTAGCAGAGGAATACAGCGGAAAAATAAAGCTATACACCGGCTTTGAGGCGGAGTATTTCCCGTCACTTTTCCCTGAACTTAAAAGATTTTGCACAGAGCATAATGTTGACTATATGATAATGGGTCAGCACTTTTTGGAAAATGAGGACGGCGGTTATTATGTAGGCTCGGGCAGCAGCGACAGAAAAATGCTTAAAAAATATGTTGACGAGGTTATAGAGGGCATAAACACGGGCTGTTTCAGCTATATTGCGCACCCCGATGTGTTTCTCTGCTTATCGGATGCCGACTGGTACTACACCGAAAACGAACGGCTTTGCGAGGCGGCAAAAGCGCTCGGAATTCCGCTTGAAATAAATATGCTGGGGCTCATGGACGGACGGCACTATCCGTCCGAAAGATTTTGGAAAATTGCCGCAAGGGTAGGGAATGATGTTATTATAGGGTGCGACGCGCATTCGCCCGATGTGCTGCTTAACACTGCGATGCAGAAAAACGCCTGTGACTTCGCAGCCTCGTTCGGTTTAAAGCCGCTTGAGGAACTTGAATTAAAACAAATAAGGTAAAAGCTCAATAGGTTATCAAAAATAGGTTATTCGGCAAATACCGCAAAAAGGAGGATATCAACATGCAGGAAGAAGACATTTTTGAATTGATAGACGGGAAGAAGTACGCGCGATTGCGAGAACTGCTTTCGGAAATGAACCCTGCAGACATAGCGCAGATATGCGAGGATATCCCCGAGCGGGAGCTGCCGGTTATTTTCAGAATACTGCCCAAAGAGCTTGCGGCAGAGGTCTTTGTTGAAATGGACCCCGATATGCAGCAGCTGCTTATTGAGGCGTTCAGCGATACCGAGCTGAAAGAGGTTATGGATGAGCTGTTTATGGACGATACCGTTGACGTTATTGACGAAATGCCCGCAACGGTGGCAAAGCGTATTTTAAGCCAGACCGACCCTAAGACCCGCAAAATGATTAATCAGCTGCTGGCATACCCAGACGACAGCGCCGGCAGCATTATGACCACCGAGTATATTGACCTTAAAAAGGATATGACGGTGGAGCAGGCGTTTGACCGCATACGCGCGATAGGTATTGATTCGGAAACCATATACACCTGCTACGTTATAGACCGCAGCCGCCATTTGCTCGGAATAGTCACGGTCAAGGATCTGCTCTTGAACAGCAAGACCTGCGTGCTGTCTGACATAATGGACGAAAACATTATATATGCCAACACTCTTGACGATAAGGAAGAGGTTGCGGGGCAGTTTGAAAAATACGACCTTATGGCGCTGCCCGTGGTGGATAAGGAAAACCGCCTTGTGGGTATTGTAACGGTTGACGACGCTATCGATGTTATACAGGAAGAGGCAACCGAGGATATTGAAAAAATGGCGGCTATTTTGCCTTCTAACCGCACCTATTTCAGAACGGGTGTGTTTTCTACCTTTAAGGCGCGTATACCGTGGCTTTTGCTGCTTATGATATCCGCCACATTTACAGGCGCCATTATATCCAATTTTGAAGAAAAGCTTACGGTGCTGCCCGCGCTCATAGCCTTTATACCAATGCTTATGGATACGGGCGGAAACTCGGGCAGTCAGTCCTCTGTTACCATTATCCGCGGTATTTCACTCGGCGATATTGAGTTCCGTGATATTTTCAGGGTAATATGGAAAGAAATCCGCGTTGCGCTTTTGTGCAGCACGGCGCTGGCGCTTGTAAATTTTATAAAAATGATTTTGGTGGATTATTTAATGCTCCATTCATTCGACCCCGGCAAGCAGATAGCCGAAATAGCGGTTGTGTGCCTGACATTATTTTTCACCGTTATTGTGGCAAAAATTGTGGGCTGCACGCTGCCCATACTCGCAAAAAAGGTGGGCTTTGACCCGGCGGTCATGGCAAGCCCGTTTATAACCACGATAGTGGACGCAATCTCGCTTTTCATTTACTTTAACATTGCAATATCCATACTCGGCATTTAGGGGATAAAACATGGCTAACGATAAAATAATAATCAAGGGCGCAAACGAGCACAATCTTAAAAATGTGAGCGTGACCCTGCCGCGTGATAAGCTGATAGTTTTCACGGGGCTTTCGGGCAGCGGCAAATCATCGCTCGCGTTTGATACCATATACGCAGAGGGGCAGCGGCGGTATGTCGAATCGCTTTCCTCCTATGCGCGCCAGTTTTTGGGTCAAATGGAAAAGCCCGATGTTGAGAGCATCGAGGGGCTTTCGCCTGCGATATCGATAGACCAAAAAACAACCTCGAAAAACCCACGCTCTACTGTGGGTACGGTTACCGAAATATACGATTATTTAAGGCTTTTATATGCGCGGGTGGGCGTTCCGCACTGCCCTGTGTGCGGTAAAGAAATAAGCCAGCAGACAACCGACCAAATTGTGGACAGGGTAGCCGCTCTGCCCGAGGGCAGCAAAATTCAGATACTCGCGCCCGTGGTAAGGGGCAGAAAGGGCGAGCACGTAAAAGAGCTTGAAAACGCAAGAAAGCAGGGCTATGTAAGGGTAAAAATTGACGGGAATATCTACGATTTATCCGAAGAAATAAAGCTTGAAAAAAATAAAAAGCACAGCATTGAAATTGTGGTGGACAGGCTTGTTGTAAAGGAAGGTATGCGCTCCCGCCTTGCCGACAGCATTGAAACCGCCGCGGCAGTTTCGGGCGGAACGGTAACGGTGGACGTGATAGGCGGGGAAGAGCTGCAATTTTCGCAAAGCTTTGCCTGCGAGGAGCACGGGATCAGCATACCCGAGCTCACCCCGACAATGTTTTCCTTTAACAGTCCGTTCGGCGCTTGCCCCACCTGCACGGGGCTCGGCATTTTTATGAAGGTAGACCCGCAGCTTGTTATAAACGATGAGTCAAAATCGCTGTTAGACGGCGCCATTCGCGCCTCGGGCTGGGGGGTAAACTCCTGGTTTTACCCCGATTCGGGCAGCATTGCCACAATGTATTACAACGGGCTTGCCGATTACTACGGCTTTGATATTAACACGCCCTACAAGGATTTATCGGACGAGGTAAAGCACGCCGTGCTTTACGGCACAAACGGCGTAAAGCTGAAACTAAAGCGCAGCGGCACCTTCGGCGGCGGGCAGTACGAAGCTCCGTTTGAGGGAGTTATAAATAACCTTGAGCGCCGCTATAAGGAGACCACGAGCGACTATGCACGCGCAGAAATTGAAAGCTATATGACCGAGCGCCCCTGCCCCGATTGCCGCGGCGCAAGGCTGAAGCCCGAGTATTTGGCGGTTACGGTTGGCGGCAAAAGCATTAAGGAATTTTGCGATTTATCGGTAACCGACGAGCTTGCCTTTTTAAATACCATGAACTTTGGTCAGCGCGACGGTATGATTGCAAAGCCCATATTAAAGGAAATACGCGAGCGCCTTACCTTCCTTGAAAGCGTTGGGCTTGAGTACCTTAACCTTTCGCGTGCGTCCGGTACGCTTTCCGGCGGCGAGAGCCAGCGAATAAGGCTTGCCACGCAGATAGGCTCATCCCTTATGGGTGTGCTTTATATACTCGATGAACCGAGCATAGGGCTGCACCAGCGGGATAACGACAGGCTTATAGCCACCCTCAAAAGGCTGCGCGACCTTGGGAACACCGTTATTGTGGTGGAGCACGATGAGGACACAATGCGCGCCGCAGATTATATTGTAGACGTAGGCCCGGGAGCGGGTATTCACGGCGGCAATATAGTATTTTCGGGTACTGTGCCCGAGCTTGAAAAGTGCACTGATTCCATAACCTCCGATTATCTTACGGGGCGCAGAAAAATACCTGTGCCCGCAAAAAGGCGAAAGGGCAACGGAACGTTTCTTGAAATAAAGGGCGCGGCGGAAAACAACCTTAAAAAAATAAACGTTAAAATTCCGCTGGGCACATTCACCTGCGTTACGGGCGTTTCGGGCAGCGGTAAATCATCATTTGTAAACGAAATTGTTTACAAAGTGCTTGCAAACAGGCTTAACCGCGCGAAGACGATACCGGGAGCATACAAGAGCTTTGAGGGTACTGAAAACCTTGATAAGGTAATAAATATTGACCAGGCGCCAATAGGCAGAACGCCGCGCTCAAACCCCGCCACATATACGGGTGTTTTCGGGGATATCCGCGAGCTTTTCGCATCCACAAAGGACGCGAAGACCCACGGCTACACCGCGGGGCGGTTCTCATTTAACGTTAAGGGCGGCAGGTGCGAAGCCTGCCAGGGCGACGGTATTCTTAAAATTGAAATGCACTTTTTGCCCGATATTTACGTTCCGTGCGAGGTGTGCGGCGGCAAAAGGTACAACCGCGAGACCTTGAATGTGCTTTACAAGGGCAAGAGCATTTACGACGTGCTTGAAATGACGGTTGAAGAGGGTATGAACTTCTTTGAGAGCATACCGCGTATTCACCGCAAGCTGAAAACGCTTTTTGATGTGGGACTTGGCTATATTAAGATAGGTCAGCCCGCAACCACCCTTTCAGGGGGCGAGGCGCAGCGCGTAAAGCTGGCGGCGGAGCTTTCAAAACGCAGCACGGGCAAAACGGTTTATATCCTTGACGAGCCGACTACGGGCTTGCACACGGCGGACGTGCACAAGCTGATAGAGGTTTTGCAGCGCTTTGTGGACGGCGGAAATACCGTGCTTGTAATAGAGCATAATTTGGATGTTATTAAAACGGCGGACTATATTGTGGACCTAGGCCCCGAGGGCGGCGATAAGGGCGGCACGGTGGTATGCGCGGGAACGCCCGAGAAAATAGCCGCCTGCGAAAAATCCTACACGGGTAAGTTCTTGAAAAAACTGCTTTAAATTTACACATTATTCACCAAACGTGCGTTTTCAGCGTATAAAATGAAACAAATGGGGTGAAAATGCTTGTTCGGGTATGTAAGGGCTTGCAAGCCGGAGCTTAAAATCAAGGAATACGAGACCTACAAGGCGGTTTATTGCTCGCTTTGCCGTCTTATGGGGCGGGAGTATGGCTTGTGGTCGCGCTTTACGCTAAGCTACGATTTCACCTTTTTGGCGCTGCTTAATATGTCGCTTAAAAGCGGGTGCGACCCCGTAGAACGCGGCAGGTGCTTTTTCAACCCCTTAAAAAAGTGCAATTACTGCAAAAACAGCGAGCCGCTTTATATGCCCGCCGCGGCGGCAATGATAATGTGCTACTATAAGCTTTTGGATAATATATCCGATGAAAAGGGAATTAAGAAAATAGGGTATATTATTATTAAGCCGCTTTTTAAAAGGGCAAATAAAAAAGCCGCGAAAAAGTACCCGCAGCTTGAAAAGATAATTTCGGATTATATAGCGGCGCAAACAAAGCTTGAAAAGGCGGGCTGCCGTGAATTAGACGCCGCCGCAGACCCCACGGCGCTGTTACTTTCGGAAATTTTGCAGCTTTGCAGTGAGAACACTTCGCAAAAGCGGGTGCTTGACCGCTTGGGCTACTGCATAGGCAGGTATATATATTTGCTTGACGCGGCGTGCGATTTACCTGACGATATTAAAAGCGGTTCTTACAACTGCCTTTCCTACACCTGCGAGGGCGACCCCGCGGAATATGCGAAAAACCGCATAACGCCGCAGCTTTACTTTTGCGTAAACGAGGCGGGTAAGGCGTTTGAGCTGTTGGATATTAAAAAATACAGGTCCCTGCTCGGAAATATAATCTATTTAGGACTTGAGGATACATTCAAAAAGGAGCTTGGCAAAAATGACAAATCCGTATGAGGTACTGGGCGTTTCCGAAAACGCGAGCGACGAGGAAATTAAAAAGGCTTACAGAGAGCTTGCGCGGAAATACCACCCCGATAATTACGCCGATAACCCGCTTTCCGACTTGGCGGGCGAAAAGATGAAGGAAATAAACGACGCCTACGACCAGATTGTGAACTCCCGCCGCGCGGGGCAGACATCGGGCGGCAGCGCGTATAACGCAAATGCGGCTTCGTCCTTTCCCGAGGTGCGCAGCCTTATAAATCAGGGCAGGCTTGAGCAGGCGCAGGAGGTGCTTGACGGCGTACCGCCGCAGCAGCGGGACGCCGAGTGGTATTTTTTAAACGGTACGGTGCTTTATCGCCGCGGCTGGTTTGACCAGGCGTTTACAAGCTTTTCAACGGCTGCAAGAATGAACCCGAATAACCCCGAGTACCAAAACGCAGCGCAAAATGCCGCGCGCCAACAGGGAAGACAGTATAACCCCTACCGCAGCTACGGCGGAAACGGCAGCTGCAGCGCGTGCGATGTGTGCCAGGGGCTTGTTTGCGCCGATTGCTGCTGCGAGTGTATGGGCGGCGACCTGATACCATGCTGCTGATATGAAACAAACGGTTAAAATCACACTCTGCGGAATACTCGCGGCGCTGTCGGCGGTTTTTATGCTGCTTTCCTATTTTCCGTATTTGACCTACGCGGTGCCCGCCGTTGCGGGGCTGTTTATAATGGTCGCGGTAATCGAAGCGGGATACAAATGGGCGCTCGGCGCGTATGCCGCCGCCTCGGTGCTTGTATTTCTGTTTGCAGAGCCGGAGGGCAAGCTTTTGTATATCTGCTTTTTCGGGTATTATCCTATTTTAAAGGCGGTTTTTGACAGGCGCAAAAGCCGCATTGTCGAGTGGATCTTAAAGCTTGCGGTTTTCAATGCGGCAATCATTGCGGTTTATGCGGTTTTTGCCCGCCTTTTCGGAGTATCCCTTGAAGAATTCGGGGAGCTCGGTAAATACAGCGAGTATATTTTTCTGCTGCTCGGCAATGCTGTGTTTGTGCTTTACGATATTGCCGTTTCGCGCTCGGCAGCGGTTTATATGCATATGCTTCACCCGAGGGTGCAGAGAATTTTAAGGGGAAAATAAAACTGTAGGGGATGAACGGTTTGAAAATAAAAAAAGCGGCGGCAATTTTGCTGGCTCTCGTTTGCGCCTTGGCTTTCGCCGGGTGCGGCGGCGCGGGACAGACCTCTTCCGATACTGCGCTTGTCGGCGCAAAGGCGGAGCCGGAAAAGGAATTTAAGGTCGAAAAATTCAATCTGAAATTCAGAACGCCGGCTGACTGGAAGGACGACAATAAGGATACCGAGCTTGACTGGTACTGCGGAAACGATTCGGTCGGCATGGGAATCTTCGGCTATTACCGCTCCGATTTTGCAAGCGGTACAAACATCATCGATATTCTGTCGCAGCAATCGAAGGATAACACCGAGCGTTATATAAATGTTCAAAAGGTGGAGCATACGCCTGCCTTCTCATCAACAGATAAGAAGATAACAACCGAGCTTTACTCCGCAGAATATAAGGAATCGAAAATTTACCAGTATTTCTGCTATGTTGAGTTTAAGGAAAGCGATGAATTTTTCTGGGTGACCTTTTCATCGCAGCCCTCGTATATGAAAAAGAATTTCAAAATGCTTGAGAGCATAATTGATTCCTTCGAAATTGAAAAAGGCGGCGAAAAATAATGAAAATGCAGGAAAGCGTTTTAAGACGCGTCAGAATGGTTGAGGAAAAGCACGGAATTACATACGCCAAAACAGACGGAAGGCTGTATAAGGCGCTGAGAGTCAGCTATACTTTGCTTTTTATTTACACTATGGGTATAAATCTGCTGTTTATATGCGGCATGCTGTTAACAAGGCTCGGAACGGATAATTTTAAGGGTATCTTAAACTCGCTTATTACGGTTATTGTATGCACTGTGCTTATAATCGCGGGTTATGTTTTAAGCTTTACGCGGTTTAAGCTTGTTTCGGGAATTTTAAGTGTACTGCCCGAAATTATGCTGGTGGTGGTTTTCGGCGCTATCATGAAGGATTCGCTCGGCGTAATGGGCTTTAAGGTCTCTTATTTTTGGCGGCATTTCGCTCCGCTTTTGATTCTTGTAATTTTAATGGCTGTTACAACCGTGATTGCGGTAAGAGCACGCTTTAAGACCGAAAAGCAGTACAAAAAGGTTTTGGATAATCTTTACGCGCTTTACAGCCTTAATTCCGACGATATTTCCGACGAGCAATGGGAAGCCTTCCTGGAGGAATACGACCCGACCGATTATAAAAAAATATACAAGGAAAGTAAGCAGATTTCCGAAGAAAATACGGAGGAATAACGCGGGAATTCCACCTGAACCGCGGACTTTGTTAAAATTATCTTGCAATAAAACGGAATATGGTATATAATATATTCAATAGCTTTTTGGAGGGCAAAAATAAATGAATTTTAATCCTATAACTTTGGCAGACAGTGCCGCAACAAACACCGCTGCGAACGGCCCGCAGAGCATGATTTTAATGATTGTATGGCTTGCGGTTATTTTCGGCGCTATGTATTTTATTATGATACGGCCGCAGCGCAAAAAACAAAAAGAAGAAAAGAAAATGCGTGATAATCTCCAGGTAGGGGATGAAATTGTTACTATCGGCGGAATTTACGGCAGGGTTATTTCTCTTAAAGAGGAAACCATCGTAATCGAGTCCGCAAGCGACCACAGTAAGCTTACGATTGCTCGCTGGGCGTTACAGACCAATCTTACGGTTCATGACGACACGGTTACAAAATAATAAGTAATACATTTTGTCCCTCCCGAATATAATTATTCGGGAGGGAATTTCTATGAAAAAAGACCTTTTAACGGGAAAGAGCGGAAAAATCGGTTTAATAATCAAGGCTTTGCTGCTGTTTGCGGCGGTTTTCGCGGCGGCGGTAATGCTTTTTGCGCTCATAATGTATATTTTTGCGGCGGGCTTTAAGTATTCCGCACTTTTTGCAACGCTTTCGGCGGCTTCGGGCGCTTTTGCGGCGGCGTTTTATCTTTCGGGAAAAAACGGCAGCCGCGGCTGGCTTACGGGCGCGGCGGTCGGCGGAATTGTTTTTTGTGTTTTAACGCTTATATCGCTGATGATAAACCGCGGCGGACTTACGCAGAACACGCTGTTCCGCTTTGTTATTCTTATGCTGTCGTCGGTAATAGGCGGGATATTGGGCGTTAATCGCAAATCGCAGCACAAATACATATAGTTGAGCGTGTCGATTTTTCGACACGCTCTTGGCGGGAATGCCGCTCGCAAAAATCAAAGATTTTTGGCTGCACTCTATCCCCGCCAATACCACCCCAGTGTTCTTAAAAATAGCTTTTTAAGCTATTTTTCGCTTACAAGGTGTTTTTCCGCCGCGCATGTCAGCGGAAAAACAGAGATGCGGCGTGAACGCCGCAGAAATAGGATTTGGGGTTTATTGACAGACTGTAAATATAATATTCGGAATGCGTAATGCGGAATTAAATGAATTTTTCGACGGCTTTTTGAATATTGAGGTTAAAAAGCACCAAATATCATACAGAGAGACAAAAAACTTGACAAGAGTACCGCACAGAATGTAAAATATACAGTGTATGTAAGGTTTATTGATATCGGTAAGTGAGAGCCGGTATTTTTATAAAAAATTAAAAAAGAAAAAATTCGGAGGAAATCTATTTAATGAATGAAACAAACGAAAAAAAGAATGTAGGTAAGAGTACGGGAACAAGCGGAAGATACAGAAAGACCCCCGCCAAGAAAACGGCGGAAGCCAAAACGACGGTCGAGACCAAAAGGGCATCGGAAAAGCCTGCGGCACAAAGGACCGTGCAGAAGCGCACGGGTACCGCAGCCGCAGCCAAAACAAGAAGCTATACCCCCAGAAAAAACACCGGCGCAAGAAATAAAAAGCCGCTTAAAATAATACCGCTCGGCGGTCTCGGTGAGATAGGAAAGAACATAACCCTGTATGAATATGACGGCGATATGTTCTTGGTGGACTGCGGTATGTCCTTCCCGGATGAGGAAACCCCGGGTATCGATATTGTAATACCCGATTTCACCTATGTGCTTGAAAACAAGGATAAGATCAAGGGTATGGTTGTGACCCACGGTCATGAGGATCACATCGGCGCAATACCGTATTTGCTGCGCAACTTTAATGTTCCGATATACGCCACACGCCTGACAATCGGGCTTATAGAGGGCAAGCTTAAGGAGCACCGCCTGCTGTCCAGCGCAAAGCTTAACACCGTAGCTCCCGGCGAGACGGTGAAGCTCGGCAAATTCACGGTGGAATTTATACATGTGAATCACTCTATCCCCGATTCGGTCGGCTTTGCGATAACCTGCGGTGCGGGCACTGTTGTGCAAACGGGCGACTTTAAGATTGACACTACACCGATAGATGATTTTGTTATAGATATCGGAAGATTTTCGGAGCTCGGCAAGCAGGGCGTTTTGGCGCTTATGTCCGACTCAACAAACGCTGCAAGACCCGGATATACTCCGTCGGAGCGCATAGTCGGCGAGTCGTTTTCAAAGCTTTTCGGTCAGGCAGGGGACAGCCGCATTATAGTAGCCACCTTCTCGTCCAATATTCACCGTATTCAGCAGATAATCGATGAAGCGGTGCGCTGCGGCAGAAAGGTTGCGGTTTCGGGCAGAAGCATGATAAATGTTGTCAATGTTGCCGCAAACCTCGGATATCTCAATGTGCCGGACAATGTGCTGGTTGATATCGAAATGATAAGAAATTACCCCGCAAATGAAATGGTTATCGTAACCACGGGCAGCCAGGGCGAGCCGATGTCTGCGCTGCACCGCATTGCATTTTCGGAGCACAGGCAGGTTGAAATTATACCGGGGGATATGATAATAATTTCGGCAAATCCGATTCCCGGCAACGAAAAGCTTGTTAATAAGGTTATAAACGAGCTCATGAAGCGCGGCGCGAATGTTGTGTATGAGAGAATGTACGATGTTCACGTTTCCGGACACGCCTGCCAAGAGGAATTAAAGCTTATGATGAGCATTATCAAGCCGAAATACTTTATTCCCCTGCACGGCGAGCAGATGCACCTTGTAAAGCATGCGGGTCTTGCGCGGCAAATGGGCATACCCGAGGATAATATTTTAATAGCCTCGAACGGCAGCGTTATTGAGGTTACAGATAAGAGCATTAAATCCACCGAAACCGTTCAGGCGGGCAGAGTACTGGTTGACGGACTCGGAGTCGGCGATGTCGGCAGCATAGTTCTGCGTGACAGAAAGCATTTGGCAGATGACGGTATTATTATCATTGCCGTATCTATCGACAGCGTGACTCATGCGATAATTTCGGGCCCCGATGTGGTATCCCGAGGATTTGTATATGTTAAGGAATCCGAAAGAATGATGAACGACATAAGCCATTTAGTCTGCGATACGGTTGACTATTCAATGTCGGCGGGTATTCACGACTGGGCATCGGTCAAAACAAAAATTAAAGAGCGTGTATCGCGTTATGTGACCACAAAAACGCGCCGCGCGCCTATGATTCTTCCCATAATAATGGAGGTTTAAAGCAAATGAAGGTAGTATTGTTACAGGATGTCAAGGGTCACGGCAAAAAGGGTGAGCTCTGCAATGTATCCGACGGCTACGCCCGCAATTTCCTTTTCCCGAAGAAATTGGCGGTAGAGGCGGATAACGCCGCTTTAAACGAGCTTAAAAACCGCGAGGAGGCAAAGGAACACCACCTTAAGGAGGAAATTGCCGCGGCAAATGCGCTTGCCGAAAAGCTGAACGGCAAAACCGTTACAATTACGGCAAAGGCAGGCTCGGGCGGCAGACTTTTCGGTTCTGTTACCTCAAAGGAAATAGCGGCTGAAATTAAAAATGCCTTCGGAATTGAAATCGACCGTAAAAAAATGAGCGTGGCGGATATAAAGGCTTTCGGTGAGTACACTGCAGAGATAAAGCTGCACAAGGGCATTTCCGCAAAGCTGACAGTTAAGGTAACGGAGTAAAAAGGATGGCTGACGAAAAGCTTATCTACGACCTTGACGGGGCACGGCTGCCGTATTCCGTTGAAGCGGAGCAGGCAGTTTTGGGGTCTATTATTATAGACCCCAAATGCCTTAATGATGTTGCAACATCTATTAAAGCCGAGTATTTCTATATTCCGCAGCACCGCGAAATATATGCGACCTTGGCTGAAATGTATGAGCTCAGCCAGACCATCGATTTTATATCACTGCTTGAAAAGCTGAAGCGCGACGGCGTTTATGACGAGGCGGGCGGGAAAGCATATCTCACTCAATTGGTGCAAACCGTTCCGTCTGCCGCGAATGTGCTTACATATGTGGCAATCGTAAGGGAACGCTATACCGCGCGTTCGCTTATGACGGCGGCGCAGGATATAATCAAGGATATTAACGATAACGCGCTTGATTCCTCCCGCCTGCTTGACAGCGCCGAACAGCGCATTTACGAAATTCGTCAGGGCAGGGAAGTAACCGGTCTTACGCACATTAAAAGCGTAATTGAAAACGAGACCTATGACCGACTTTCCAAAATGGCAGACCCCGAGACCCGCGCGGACTATGTGGGTATACCCTGCGGTATAGGCGAGCTTGACAGGATGATAACGGGACTTAATAAATCCGACCTTATAATCCTCGGCGCGCGCCCAGGTATGGGTAAAACCTCGTTTGCGCTTAATATTGTGCGGAATGTGGCGGTTAATACCGGCAGAACGGTCTGCTTTTTCTCGCTTGAAATGACCCGCGACCAGTTGGCACAGCGTATGCTTTCAAGCGAGGCTGGTATAAAGAGCGAAAAGCTCCGCACAGGCGAGCTTGATGAGGACGAGTGGACAAGGCTTGCACAGGCGGGCGATGCGCTTTCAAAGGCGGATATATATTTCGACGAGACCTCATCTATAACCGTGCCCGAAATGAAGGCAAAGCTCAGAAGAATGAAAAAGGTAGATCTTGTGGTTATTGACTATTTGGGTCTTATGCACTCCGCGAGGCAGATTGATAACCGTGTACAGGAAATTTCGGAAATCACCCGTAACCTTAAAATAATGGCAAAGGAGCTTAAGGTTCCGGTTATTGCCTGCGCGCAGCTTTCGCGCGGCACCGAGGCAAAGGGTAAATCGCATAAGCCTGCACTCTCGGATTTAAGAGATTCGGGCTCTATTGAGCAGGATGCGGATATAGTGCTCTTCCTCTACCGCGACGCATATTACGATAGTGAAAAATCCGATGACGAGGATTTGAGCGATCAAACAAAATCGGAATGCATTGTGGCTAAAAACCGCCACGGTGAGATCGGTACGATACCGCTTCACTGGGACGGTCAGTTTACCAGATTTACTTCTGTGGATGTGTTCAGGTGATGGAAGAAAAGATTTTAAACGCCGTAAAGCGTTTTTCGCTGTTATCATGCGGCGAAAGTGTTACGGTTGCGCTGTCGGGCGGGGCGGATTCGGTGTCCCTGCTTTTTGCTCTGCTGCAGCTGCAAAAAAAGCTCGGTATTTCCGTATCGGCTGCGCATTTTAACCATATGATACGCGGCGCGGAGGCTGACAGGGACGAAGCCTTTGCACGGGAACTTTGCGAAAGACTCGGCGTTCCGTTTATTGCGGGGCGCGGCGATGTTCCGAAATACGCGGCGGAAAATAAAATAAGCGAGGAAACCGCGGCGCGGCTTCTTCGCTACGCTTTTTTGGAAAGGGCAGAGGGGCTTGTTGCCACGGCGCACACCGCGAGCGACAATTTTGAAACCGTGCTTTTTAATTTAACGCGCGGAGCGGCGCTCGGCGGACTGTGCGGAATACCGCCGAAAAGAGGCAAATTTATCCGCCCGCTGCTTTTTTGTACACGGGAGGATATCGAGGAATACTGCAGAGATAATCATCTCGAATTTATTACCGACAGCACCAATTTATCCGATGATTATACACGAAACCGGATAAGGCACAATGTAATACCGATTTTGAAGGAGATAAATCCGTCAGCCGAAACGGCGGTTATGAGGACGGTTTTATCGCTTTCGGAAGCAAACGACTTTATATCGGGTATTGCCGACAAATTTTTGTCGGACAATATAAGGGACGGCGGACTGTGTGTAGCCTCATTGCCGCACCCTGCAGCCGCAAAGGCGGCAATCAGGCGCTTTGCGGAAATATGCACGGGTCTTCAGCCCGACAATACACACACAGAGGCTTTGTATTATACCGCCCTCAACGGCGGAAGGACGAGCCTGCCCGGTGATTTCGAGGGCGTTTGCAAAAATAAAATACTGAAGATTAAAGATGTAAGTGCCGAAAAGGGTAAAAAATACCTATTTGAGGTTAAAACGGAGCGGCGAATTAACGATTTATTTACAAAAGACGAAAAAGTTAATAATTTGTTATTAAAAAATTCGATTGCCTGTGATAAAATTATAGGACAATCTGTATTGAGAACAAGGCAGCCGGGCGACAGCATAAGGCTTGCGGGCCGCGGCTGCACCAAAACTCTCAAAAAGCTTTATAATGAGCTTGCCGTACCTGAGAATATGAGGGAGCATCTTCCCGTCATTGCGGACGATAAGGGTGTTATATGGATATACGGCATAGGCGTTGCCGACCGCTGTGCGGTCACAAAAAAAACGAAGGAGATTACGGTTATTACCGCTTCGGCGGTGCAAAATATTACGGATTAAGGGGTTGAACGAATTGTCGCTTGACAAGGATGTGGAAAGAATACTGGTGACAGAGGAGGAGGCAAAAGCAATCTGTAAGCGCTTGGGCGAGCAGATTTCAAAGGATTACGAGGGCAAGCGCCTGCTGCTTGTGAGCGTGCTCAAGGGTGCTGTCGTGTTTATGGCGGACTTAATGCGCTCGATAACCTGCGACTGTCAAATCGATTTTATGGCGGTATCCTCTTACAGCGGAACCAAAACCACGGGCGTTGTTAAATTCAAAAAGGACCTTGATATTGACCCGGACGGCTGCGATATACTGTTGGTTGAGGATATTCTCGATTCGGGCGTTACGCTGGCTTACCTGAAAAATGTTTTGATGGACAGAAACGCCGCAAGCATTAAGGTTTGCGCGTTTTTGGATAAACCCGCAAACCGCCGCGCGGATATTCAGGCGGACTATGTGGGAAAAGTAATACCGGATGAATTTGTAATCGGCTATGGGCTTGATTATGATGAAAAATACAGAAATTTGCCTTATGTCGGGGTTTTATCACCTAAGGTCTACGCCGACAAATAGGAAAGGAGCTTTAACCCTTGAACAAGAATTTGAAAAATGTGCTTTTGTTTATAGGAATCCCCATTGCGTTCATAATCGCGGTGCTTTCGGTTTCCTATCTTTCAAAAACCACGGTTGAAACAAAGTATTATGAAATCGTTGAGTTGGTTACGGAAAATAAAATTTCCGAGTTCAGCTTAAATCTCCACAGCGGTCAGCTTATCTACACAAAGCGCGACGACGGCAAAAGCTACCGTTATACGGTTGCCGACCCCTCGATATTTTATAACGACGTCAACGATTTTGTGCTGAAAAACAATACCGAAAACATCGGAACTGATAAAATAATCAAGTACGATTATAAATCCGGCGGAGAGACCGCATGGATAATGAATCTGCTGCCGACTCTTATAACCCTCGGAGTTATGGTGCTATTCTGGGTATTTATCATGAAGCGTATGAACGCCTCAATGGGTACGGATAAAACCATGGGCTTCGGAAAAGCAAAAGTCCGAAAGGATGACGGCAGGCGCAAGACCACATTTGCGGATGTTGCGGGAGCAGACGAGGAAAAAGAGGAAATGGCTGAAATAGTCGATTTCCTCAAAGACCCGAAAAAGTATAACGAGCTGGGCGCTAAAATACCCAAGGGCGTTTTGCTTGTGGGCCCTCCCGGAACGGGTAAAACTTTACTTGCGCGTGCGGTTGCAGGCGAGGCGGGAGTCCCCTTCTTCTCAATTTCGGGCTCGGATTTCGTTGAAATGTTCGTAGGCGTGGGAGCTTCGCGTGTGCGCGACCTTTTCGGCGAGGCAAAGCGCGAGGCTCCGGCCATTATATTTATTGATGAAATAGATGCGGTGGGCAGGCAGCGAGGCGCGGGTCTCGGCGGCGGTCACGATGAGCGCGAGCAGACGCTTAACCAGCTGCTTGTTGAAATGGATGGCTTCGGCGCTAATGAGGGCGTTATAGTAATGGCGGCGACCAACCGCCCCGATATTCTCGACAAGGCGCTTCTGCGCCCGGGTCGTTTCGACCGTCAGATAACCGTAAACTACCCCGACGTTAAGGGCAGGGAGGAAATACTCAAGGTTCATTCAAGAGGCAAACCGCTCGGTCCCGATGTTAACCTTGCCACCATCGCAAAATCCACCTCGGGCTTTACGGGAGCGGATCTTGCAAACCTGCTTAACGAGGCGGCGCTGCTTGCTGTGCGGCACGGTAAAAAGGCAATCACACAGCAGGAGATCGAGGAAGCCACCATTAAGGTGGTTATGGGTGCGGAGAAAAAATCCCACATTGTATCGGATAAGGATAAAAAGGTTACCGCATACCATGAGGCGGGTCACGCAATCGTTTCTTACTTCCTGCCCACGCAGGATCCCGTTCATCAAATCTCCATTATTCAGCGCGGCATGGCTGCGGGCTATACAATGTATCTGCCGGTTGACGAAAAGGGTCACACATCTAAAAATCAGCTTTCCGAGCAGATATGCTCCTTGCTCGGCGGCAGAGCAGCAGAGCAGCTGACGCAGGATGATGTATGCACGGGCGCTTCAAACGATATTGAGCGCGCAACCTCGCTTGCAAGACAGATGATAACCAAGTTCGGCATGAGCGACAGACTCGGTCTGGTTACCTACGGTCATGATAATAACGAAGTATTTTTGGGCCGTGATTTCTCGTCCACACCGAACTATTCGGAGAAGACTGCCGCCGCAATCGATGAGGAGATCGAGGCAGTCGTAATGAAACAGTATGCAAAGGCACTGGAGCTTTTGAATAATGCTATGCCGAAGCTGCACGCCGTTGCCAAGGTTTTGTTTGAAAAGGAAAAAATTTCGGGCGATGAGTTCAGAGCCATAATGGAACAGTAATTTTAAATCAAGGAACCGCAAACCGCTTTTCAAGAACGGCTGCGGTTCTTTCTGTGTTTTGTGAGATGCTTTAAGGTTTTGTCCGTTTTTTTATTCTTTGAATTAAAAAGAATTGAAAAAAGCAATCAAATGTATTATAATTAAATGGAATTTTATTAACAAGGAGAAACAACAGTGGCTTTTCCGCTTGAAAACATAAGAAATTTCTGCATAGTGGCGCATATAGACCACGGCAAATCGACCCTTGCAGACAGGCTTTTGGAGCTTACGCAATCGGTAGCCGAGCGCGATATGGAGGAACAGATACTTGACAGCATGGACTTAGAGCGCGAGCGCGGCATTACCATTAAGGCTCACGCCGTAACCCTTTATTATAAGGCGAAGGACGGCAGGGAGTATGAGCTGAATCTTATAGATACTCCGGGACATGTTGACTTTAACTATGAGGTTTCGCGTTCGCTTGCGGCGTGCGAGGGTGCGGTGCTTGTGGTAGACGCGTCGCAGGGAATCGAGGCGCAGACCCTTGCCAACACCTATTTGGCGGTGGATCACGGGCTGGAGCTTTTGCCGGTTATAAACAAGATTGATCTGCCCTCCGCAGAGCCGGAGCGGGTCAAAAAGGAAATTGAGGATGTTATAGGCATTCCCGCAGAGGACGCACCCATGATATCCGCCAAAACGGGACTCAATGTCGAAGAGGTGCTGGAGCGCATCGTTACCGATATTCCGGCTCCCAAGGGCGACAGATCCGCACCGCTTAAGGCGCTCGTATTCGATTCCTATTACGACCCGTACAAGGGTGTTGTGGTTTATTTCAGGGTAATAAGCGGCAGGCTTAAAACAGGGGATAAAATTAAAATGATGGCAACCGGCGCCGATTTTGATACGGTTGAAATAGGCAGAAAGCGCGCAACCTATATGGAGCCGTGCGATACGCTTGAAGCGGGCGAGGTAGGCTATCTTACCGCGTCAATCAAAACGGTGGACGAGGCGCGTGTGGGCGATACCGTGACCCTTGCCGAAAACCCGGCGGACGCTCCGCTTGAGGGGTACAGAAAGGTGAATCCCGTAGTCTTCTGCGGAATTTACCCGGCTGACGGCGCAAAGTACCCCGACCTTCGCGAAGCGCTTGAAAAATTGAGCCTTAACGATGCGTCGCTGCTTTTCGAGCCCGAAAGCTCAAAGGCGCTCGGCTTCGGCTTCCGCTGCGGCTTTTTGGGGCTTTTACATATGGAAATCATCGAGGAACGGCTCGAACGCGAGTATAATCTCGATCTTGTTACCACCGCGCCGAGCGTTGAGTATAAATTCCTGCTTACAAACGGTGAGACCGTAACGGTGGATAACCCCACAAACTACCCCGACCCGGCAGTTATAGCCGAGGCGCTTGAGCCTGTGGCGGATGTGCATATATACAGCCCGAGCGAATATGTCGGCGCGATTATGCAGCTTTGCGAGGAGCGCCGAGGAGTGTATACCGATATGAAGTACATGGGCGACAGGGTGGATATTCACTATGTAATGCCTATGGGCGAAATTGTTTACGATTTCTTTGACGCGCTCAAATCCCGCACAAAGGGCTATGCAAGCTATGATTACGAGGCAAAGGGCTATGAAAAATCAAAGCTTGTAAAGCTGGATGTTATGCTTGCGGGCGATGTGGTGGACGCACTTTCCTTTATAGTCCATTCGGATAACGCATACAATAAAGCCCGCCGCATTGCCGAAAAACTGAAGGATTACATTCCGCGCCAGCTTTTCGAGGTGCCTATACAGGTGGCGGTGTCCGGCAAGATAATCGCGCGCGAAACGGTTAAGGCACTCAGAAAGGATGTTCTTGCAAAGTGCTACGGCGGCGATATTACCCGAAAGAAAAAGCTGCTTGAAAAGCAGAAGGAGGGTAAAAAACGCATGCGCCGCTTAGGCTCTGTGGAGGTTCCGCAGGAGGCGTTTATGGCGGTATTAAAGCTTGACGAATAAGGAGAGTATAAAAAATGACAAGAGCGGAAAGACATAAGGCAATAGTAAAGCGCAGAATTTTCATTGCCGTTTGCGTTTGCATTTTGGCAGCGCTGATTTTACTGATAGCGTTTGTTATAAAGTCGGCGTTCGGCGGCAAAAAGACTGATGGCTCGGATGTTTCGCAAGGGAGCAGCAGCGCAGCGGGCGAAATCGTATCCGATGTATCGAGCGAAGACCCAACGCCGAGCTACCCTGCAACAGGGCCTAACGGCTTGGACGCAAACTATGAGCAGCTTTTACTTGTAAACGCACAGAACCCGCTGCCCGAGAATTACGATTACGAGGGCAGCCTTACCGAAATTCCCACAAAATATATCAACGGTATGCTGAAGCAGATAGATAAAAATGTATGGCCGTATATGCAGGCGATGATAGACGCCCAACGCGCGACCCAAACCGACTCGAAGAACTGGCTCTATGTCCGTTCGCCGTACCGTTCGTATTCAACACAAAAAATGCTTTTCGATAACGAGACCAAAAAGTGGCTCGCAACGGGGCTTTCAAGCGAGGCAGCGGAAGCAAAGGCGGCAACGGTAGTGACGAGACCCGGCACCAGCGAGCACAACACGGGCTTTTCCGCCGATTTCAATATTGCGGAGGACAGCTTTGAAAGCACGCCTATGTTCACCTGGATGCAGGAGCATGCTGCGGATTACGGCTTTGTTCTGCGTTTTCCGAAGGATAAGCAGGAAAAAACCGGTATAATTTATGAATCCTGGCATTACCGTTTTGTGGGCATAAACAATGCCAAGGAAATGAACAGGCTGAATATGTGCCTTGAGGAATATGTTGAGTATGTGAACAGCAAAAAGAAATAAAACAAAATTCGACAAAAAATAAAAAAGGTCTTTACAACCGAAGAAAAGTGTGGTATAGTAATTTTCAGTGAATCCTTTAAGACGGTACAGAGATACCGGCAAGGCTGAAAAAGAGGGCATTTTATGCCTGTGTTTGCTGTGCTTCAGCGCCTTGCCGTGTGCAGGGCGCTTTTTTAATGCTTTTTTGAGGGAGTGTTGAGAAATGGAAAAATTCAAGGCAACTCTTATGGACGAGGCGGCGGTGGCGCGTGCGCTCAAACGCATTTCCCACGAAATTCTCGAAAAAAACAACGGCACCGAAAACCTCTGCATAATCGGAATAAAGCGCAGAGGAACAGCGCTTGCGAAAATACTGTCCGATAATATTTTCGCAATAGAGGGAGTAAGAGTACCTACAGGCGAGCTTGACATAACCTTTTACCGCGATGATCTTACCGCAATATCACCAGACCCCGTTATCCACCCTACCGAGCTTGATTTTTCCGTAGCCGATAAAAAGGTGATTCTGGTTGACGATGTGCTTTACACCGGCAGAACGGTGCGCGCGGCGCTTGACGCGCTTATGAGCCACGGCAGAGCGGCGGCGGTGCAGCTTGCGGTGCTGGTTGACAGGGGACACAGGGAGCTGCCGATACGCGGCGACTATGTCGGTAAAAATGTCCCGACCTCCAAAAACGAGGTCATTGCGGTTAAAATTCCGCCGTATGACGACATGACCGCGGCGGAGCTTTACGAGGTATAAACGGTTCATACCGTGTATATAAAAAATGCGGCGGGATTCGTAAGGGGCTCGGCGCTGAAAAACGGAGGAAGAAAAATATGAAACTCATTTATGATGTTAAGGACAAGCCGAGCTTCGGCAAGGTCGTAATTTTCGCACTGCAGCAGCTGCTTGCGATTCTTGCGGCAACAATTGCCGTTCCGACTATTGTGCAGAACGGGATGTCGCAATCGGCGGCACTTTTCGGTGCGGGTATCGGAACACTCGTATATCTTTTGTTCACCAAATTCAGAAGCCCGGTATTTTTAGGCTCATCATTCGCGTTTATAGGCTCAATGCTTGCGGCGTTCGCAGGCGCCGTATCGGCTGAGGCGGGACATGCCGGATTGATCATCGGTGCTGCCTTTGCGGGAATCGTTTATGTTATAATTGCAATTATAGTTAAATTTGTCGGCGTCGGTTGGATCAATAAATTGATGCCTGCAGTGGTTATCGGGCCTACCGTTTCGATAATCGGCTTATCTCTTGCGGCAAATGCGGTAAGCGATATAACAAAGGGCAAGGTGCTTGACGCTGAAGGTAATTCCGCTGCAAACCCGCTTATCTGCCTGCTTTGCGGACTTATTACCCTTTTGGTTGTAACCATCTGCTCGGTTTACGGCAAGAAAATGGTGAAGCTCATACCCTTCATCATCGGTATACTTGCGGGATATGCCGCCGTCGCGATCTTCACGGTTATCGGAATTGCGACCGATAATCCGTCACTGCAGATAATCAACTTTGAAGTCTTCAGAAATATGGGCATTGTTTCCGTTCCCGATTTCACCTTCCTTGAGGCAGCAAAGGGCTTCGGAAAGATTGACGGTCAGTACATAGCGACCGTTGCGGTAGCGTATGTACCGGTTGCCTTCGTTGTATTCGCAGAGCACATTGCCGACCATAAGAATCTCTCCTCCGTAATTGAAAAGGATCTGCTTGAGGAGCCCGGACTTCACAGAACTCTTCTCGGCGACGGCGTAGGCTCTGTCGCAGGAGCTTTGTTCGGCGGCTGCCCGAACACAACCTACGGCGAATCGGTAGGCTGCGTTGCAATAACGGGAAATGCTTCTGTCGTAACCATTTTCGCAACTGCGGTGATGGCAATAATAATCTCCTTCTTCGGGCCGTTCGTAACCTTCCTCTCCACAATTCCGAACTGCGTAATGGGCGGCGTATGCGTTACCCTGTACGGATTCATTGCGGTATCCGGTCTTAAGATGATACAGGAGGTTGACCTTAACGACAACAGAAACCTCTTTGTTGTGGCCGTAATCCTTATTTGCGGAATCGGCGGACTTACCGTATCGTTCGGAAAGATCACAATCACATCTATTGCCTGCGCGCTTATCCTCGGAATAATCACAAATGTTATTCTCGGCAGAAAAAAGAAAGCTGAATAATTGATTTCAACACAAATCCCCTCGGTATCGAGCAATCAATACCGAGGGGGTTTTCTTATGCTTATGTTCGGTTTTCAATCAATCAGCCCTGAAAGGCGTTAGACTTATCTTTCGCCGATAGGCTTGTAGTTTCTGTGGGGCTGTACGCTCATATACGCGGGGCGGATAATTTTTCCGGCGTTCAGCAGCTCTTCGATTCGGTGAGCGCTCCAACCTGCTATGCGCGCTATTGCGAACAGGGGCGTGTAGAGCTCATGCGGCAGTCCTAACATATCGTAAACAAAGCCGCTGTAGAAATCCACATTTACGCTGACGCCTTTATACATCTTTCTCTCTCCGGCAATGATTTCGGGCGCAAGCCGTTCAACCGCAGAATAAAGTCCGTATTCGCGGTCAAGTCCCTTTTCCTCCGAAAGGGATTTGACAAAGCCTTTGAAGACCTCGGCTCTCGGGTCCGAAACGGAGTATACCGCGTGACCTACGCCGTAAATAAGACCGGTCTTGTCAAACGCTTCCTTGTGAAGTATCTTTTTAAGATAGGCAGATATCTCCTCTTCGTCATTCCAGTCCTTCACATTTTCCTTTATATCGTTGAACATCGCGCAAACCTTAATGTTAGCTCCGCCGTGCTTCGGGCCTTTGAGCGAGCCGAGCGCCGCCGCGATTGCGGAATATGTGTCCGTTCCCGAGGACGATACGACATGCGTGGTAAAGGTTGAGTTATTACCGCCGCCGTGCTCTGCGTGAAGTACCAATGCCGCGTCAAGCACCTTGGCTTCAAGCGGGGTATACTTACCGTCGATCCTCAGCATATAAAGTATGTTTTCCGCAGTGGAAAGCTCGGCGCGCGGCTCGTGAATGAAAAAGCTGTTGCTGCCGCGAAGATAATAATCGTACGAATGATAACCGTATACCGAAAGCAGCGGAAACCTTGCAATAAGCTGCAGGCATTGGCGCAGCACATTCGGAACCGAGGTATCCTCGGCGTTTGCGTCATAGGAATAAAGCGTCAAAACGCTGCGCGCCAGGGAATTCATCATATTGGCGGAGGGGGCTTTCATGATAATGTCCCGCACAAAGGAGCCCGGCAGGGTTCGGTATGAGGAAAGAAGCGCACAGAAGTCCGTCAGCTGCTCCTTCTTCGGCAGCTGCCCGAAAAGCAGCAGATAAACTATTTCCTCAAAGCCGAAGCGACCGTCCTTTATAAAGCCCGCAACCAGCTGCTCAACATCATAGCCTCTGTAATAAAGCTTGCCGCGGCAGGGAACCTCCTCACCGTTCACTGTTTTTTTGGAAACTATTTCGGATATTTCGGTAAGCCCCGTAAGCACGCCCTTACCGTTTAAATCGCGCAGCCCCCTGTTTACCTTATGTTCGATGTACAGCTGCGGTTCGATCCTGCAATTGCCTGTGCAAAGCTCGGAGTAGTTGAGTATCTCGGGCGTTATGTCGTTTCCCGAGTAGCCGTTATTTCCGTTCATACCATCACTTCCTTAATTCTTATTTGATATGTTTATTTTACTATAAAAACCTAAAATAAATTTTAACTGCGTGTTAATTTTGAAGCCGCCGTGCGTGATTTATCTTGATTTTCGGGCTGTACGACGCTATAATTAAAACGGATTTAATTGTGCTGTCGGCACAGGGGGATGATTCGGTGATAAAGGAAAAGCTTTTAAATGTATTTCTGGAGGAAAATACGCTTTCGGCGCTGACAAAGGCGGTGAGCACCGAGCTTGAATGTCCTGTAATTGTGGCGGATGACGCTTATCACATCGCCGCAAGCTGTGCTGCGGGCGAATATGACGACCCCGTATACCGTGTGGCGGTAAGCCACGGCGAGCTGGCTCTTGAGGATTGCGCCGCAATTTCGGCGCACTGCGGGGAAGACGATTTCAGCGTTGAGATGAACGGCAGAAAATACCGCGTTATTCAGCTTGAAAGCCGCGGCACGGTACATGGATATATGCTTATGCTTTATGTGCCGAAAGTATGCCCTTTCAGCGATGATGAAATACACTTCATATCCGCGCTTGTTTCAAAGCAGCTGTTTTTTGAACGCAGGCAGACTGCGGACGGAACAGCCGAGGAAATACTTTCGGCGCTTTTTGACGGAGAATTTTCCGATGAGGAGCATTTTAAAATCCGCGCGCAAGCTACCTATCTTTCAAATTTCAACCCCGAGCGGCTTGCGCTGATAGACCTGCGGCACTGCACTCCCGCAGCCGCCGCGTTTTTACAAGCTCAAATGGCAAGCGAATTTCACGCATCTCACCCGTTTGTGTATAAGGATAAAACAATAATGTTTTTGCACGGCGACCACAGTATGCAAAGACTGTCCGAGGCGGCAGAGCAAAACGGAATCGAAATAGCGGTCTCGGCACGGCTGAACGGCATTTTTTCTGCGGCGCGCCTGTATCGTGAGACGCTTGAGGCGCTCGATTATCTGAACGAAAAGGGTAAAAGCGGTTTATCGGTCTTTGCGGAGGATTATGCACAGCTTCTGTTTTTGCGTTCGGCACTGCGAAAGGGAACCGTGTTTGACAGCCGCGTTTCGGAAATGGCTGAATACGACAGAGTCAACTCGGGCGAGCTGTGCCTTACGCTTTATACATATCTTTGCTGCGGTCATTCACTTAAGGAGACCTGCGAGCGGCTTTACACCCATAAAAACACCGTGCTTTACAGGATTCGGCGCATAAAGGAAAATTTCGGGATAGATACGGATAACCCGGACCTTTGCTTCGGGTTTCTTGCGCAGGCAGCGCTTGAGCTTGTAAAATCGGGGCAGGATGAGCTGTTTATAAGAAATGAGGCACATAATAATGCGGAGTGATTTACCGCATGCGGTTTATTTTATTGCGACCGCCTGTTTTCCAAGCTCGCAATACCTTTTTTCGGTAAGCTTTTTATCATATTTGACCGTTTTCCCGACGAACGGATCGTTGAGGTAGCAGTATTCGCCGTCGAAGCCGATAAGCAGCATGCAGTGCTCGTTTGCGGGCCAACTGAAGGTACTGCCGTCACCGAGCGTCCATTTTTCCGCGGGGTAGACCTCCTGCATTGAAATCGAGACCCAAATTATCACCGGCACATTTTTTGAAACATATTTTTCGCACAGCTCATTAAGGGAAGAACCGGAGGCGCCGGCAACGGCACCGGCACCGTCGTTTCCGATATACGCCTTAAGCGCTTTTTCTATTACGGGTGCAAAGCAGCCGTAGCTGCCGGCGGAGCGCGGCGAGCCTACAAAGCTTTCTTTGGGATCCGGACCGTAATTCACGCCGTTTATATTCTTGAATTCATTACTTTGCGGCAGATATTCGTCAATAAAGCATGAAGCGGATATATTATAGCCCGCATACCGCAGCGCCATAACGGTGCTTACGGTTTCGCAGCCGGTGGGATAATCGGGCAGCTGGGAAAAAACCGGAACATTTTTGATTATATGGCCCTCTGATGTCTTGATATCAGACGAATCCGATTCAGAGCCTGCCGCAGTTTTGACGGTTTGTTTGTCAATACCCGTAATATCGTAAAGCCCGAAGGAAAAGACTTCATCTTCACGGCATGCGGTCAAAATACGGTTGTATTCATCTGCCGTGCAATCGGTAAAGCAGCCCTTTGCGGTAATTTCGCGAAGGGTGTTTGTATTTTTTTCGTAAATTCGCAGAATATCGGTGCTTTCACCCGAAAGCTTTGTTACAACTCCGAAGGGTATAACATTAATAGGTGTTTCATTCTTGCTGAG
>OKSC01001218.1_pt1 | contig 25842 bp, 20 predicted proteins | sample 1601161 | NCBI WGS metagenome assembly OKSC01 (sample SAMEA3541552, study PRJEB24748) | human gut metagenome | biome: human gut; feature: human-associated habitat; material: faeces | place: China | collected 2012
GCGCATTCGGCGAGATGCGTTTGCGAAAGTGGTCAATTTTAGATTAGCGCTAACACCTTCGACCTCGGGGGAGGGGACCCATACGGGGGAGATGTCGTGGGCGAGTATCGCCTTGGCCATCCTGGCGGCGTCGTTCCTGTCGTTCTTGGAGGCCGAGTCGGCGGCCGACCTGGGGATCTTCGAGACCGCGGCGACGGCGCACTCGACGCCGAGCCCGGCGAGCTCCCTTTGCGGGGCGAAGCCGAGGTAGCCGCTCTCGTAGGCCGCGAGCGACGGCCCGGGGAACCCATCCATCCACCCGGCGATCTCGCCCCAGGGGTTGCCGGGGAACCTCCTCGTCACGGCCTCGCCGGTGTCCGCGTCGAGGGCGCAGACGGTGGTCGACCTCAGGTGGACGTCCATCCCGAACGCGGTAGAATACTTTGGCATGGGAGCCTCCCAACCTCGTTGCGGCGCGGCTGCGCCTATGGCACTTCAACATCATTGTCGCAGCCCCGACCCGCGGTCACGAGCGGGGGCTCCTGTCTTTTTAGTGCCCTCGGATTGGGTCATAGTGTCTGTCACGTCCAAAACATCGAGGTTAGTGGCCTTCTTTGCGTGCGGAACTCGCGACAAACTTAATGTCCGGCCCGTCGGGGCCACACGACACTTTGTAGAAGGCGGCTCGCTTTTCGGAACTGGGCTGATATTTTCTTGATGTAAGGCGCTCTTGGTCCTTTTGGGCCTGGGGCGCCTGTCTTGTATGAGTAAATTTTTGGGACATGTCTTGAAATCTACTTCAAACTCTCGTGCAGGACGAGAAGTTTGAGCTATAACTTCTCGTCCTGCACGAGAAGTTATATACTTTAAATATTGAAAGGAGAGTATCATGGCACCTACGGCGTTGAGTATTGCAGAGATTGTTGCCGAGGCCCGTTCCTTTGAGATTCCTCATGTCGTGCATCGAGACGATGTCATCGGTGATCTTCCCGAGCCAAAGCCGTTCAATCTCGTCCATATCATTACGGGCATCAGGCGCTGCGGCAAAACGTTCTATGCGTTTCAATGGATTCGTCGCCTTATCGATCTCGGTATCGATTCCGAGCGTATCTTCTACTTCAATTTTGCCGACGATCGTCTTCGGCCTGCGCCGGACACGCTTATGGGCGACATATTGGAAGAATACTGGCGTCAGGTTCCCTCTGCGCGGTCAAAGGGCTGTTATCTCTTTTTGGATGAGGTGCAGGAGATAGGTGGATGGCAGGGCGTTTGCCAACGCTTGGCCGAGCATGAGAATGTGACACTTGTTATTACTGGATCTTCTTCGAAGCTCTCTGCTGATGAAATCGCAACACAGTTTCGCGGTCGTTCGCAAGAGCATGCCATGCATCCGCTCTCGTTTCGCGAGTACTGCGCGTTTCATCACATTGAAGCGCCGGATATGTCTACTGATGCTGGAACTCTAGCTGTTTCTCCGCAGCAGCGGACTGATCTGGAATCGGCATATGACCGTTACCTCGTAGAGGGTGGCTTCCCTGGGGTTCAGGAGCTTAATGCCGGTTCGCGTATTCAGATGCTTCAGGCTTATCTACGAGATGTTGTTGCGCGAGATATTCTCGAACGAAGCGGACGCACGGATATCGCTCTCGCCAACCAGGTGGGGCTCTTCTGTCTGAGGAACACGGGGTGTGACCTCTCGGTCAACAGTTTGCTGGATGCTTTAAAGTCTGTCGGATATCGAGCGTCATGGGAAAAAATTAGTGAGCTCGTGCGTCTGTTCCAACAGGCTCATCTCATTGGGCTGCTACCGGAGTATTCGACGGCGCTATCGCCGAAGACAACGACAACGGATAAAGTTTATGCCGTCGATCAGGGAATGGCATATGCGACGTCGTGTGCCAATCAACAGGATATTGGAAAGCGCCTGGAGACTGCAATATATGCTGAGCTTATGCGCCGCACGGCAAATGGTCGCATGGAAACGGTGACTTCATATACGGCTCCAACGCAAACGCGAGAAAAGGTCGATTTTCTGGTCGGAGATGCCTTGGCATCGGATCCCTATGCTCTTTATCAGGTAACGGTTGATATGACGGCGGAGAAAACACGCCGGCGCGAAGTCGGATCCCTCGAGATTGCAATGGCAAAAACTGGGATCGAGGACGCAAAAATCATCACGCTTCGTGAGGCGACCCAGATCGAAACGGAGCATGGCATTATCGAAGTCATTCCCGCATGGAAATGGTCGCTTGGCCTGAAATAGGGCGTGCCGCTGCGTGCCGCTGCGTCGCTTCGCTCCTTGCGTGCTGCGCTGGAAAACGCTTCGCGTTTCCTCAGCTCCGCACTCTTGCGGGTTCGAATCCCTCCGCTTGCTCACAAGAAAAGCCTCCCGATCGGCTATGCGTTCGAGAGGCTGGTTTCTTTGGCTGGGACGGAGGGATTCGAACCCCCAACAGCCGGCACCAAAAACCGGAGTTCTACCGTTGAACTACGTCCCAATGTGTGGTGTTGCCCAAAAGCAACTCGTTTAGTTTACCTAATCTGCGAGGGCATCGCAAACGCCGTCGAGCAGGCGTACGGCGAGTGTCTGCGCGTCGCTTGCGGTGAAGGTTCCGTTGTAGCGCGTCATGCCCGTGAGCTCAATGCGGATGCGCGCAGGCTTTTGTTGCGCGGCGACATTGGCAGTGCGGATGCGCTGTGCAAGGTTGTGACACTCGGCAAGGGCGATCGTGGCGCGCGGCGCTGCGTCTGCAGGCAGCTCATCGCTTGCGATCTCGAGCACCAGATCCACGTCGGTCGGGACCTCGGAATCGCAAAGCATCATGCCGCTGCTGTCGGTCGTCGCCGTGGCGATGTTCCACATGCGCGATGCAACACTGCGTGCGATGGGGTCCTCACCGATGACGGCAATCTGGAAGCGCTCGAGCACGTTGGCGGCACGGGCAAAACCGATGCGCGACTCGGCCTCGGTAACCGAGGGCTTGCCTTCCCACACGTGATGCAGGCGGTTGATATAGGCGTAGGTATCCTGGAACGCCATGCCATCGGCAAATAGGCCGACATTTTCTTGGAACTGCTGCAGAGCGGCCTCGGTGTGCGGGCCAAAATAGCCATCGTCCTCACCGCAGGCAAAGCCCAAAACGTTGAGCGCGCGCTGCAGGGCCTGAACGTCGGCGCCATGGAAATTGGGCATGCGCAGATAAAGCGTGCGGTCGCCCAGTTTATACGAGGCGTCTACCAGGGCGCTCCAACAGGGGATATCGACGGCACAGCCAGCGGCAAGGCCACTATCGAGCCTAAAGGTGCCAACAGCCTGTTCGGTGGTGGTGCCAAAGCGCTTGTCGGCAACCTCGGTGTCATCGATTGTATAGCCGAGCTGCAGAAGGCGGGACTGGACGTCCTCGACGGCTGCTCCCTGCATGCCCGTTGTAATAGGTTCCATGAACGAACCCCTTTCGGCGTACCATTCGTACTATTTGAGCGTGTGTCGGATAGACAACGCAAAGGGATGCATAAACATGCACTCAACAGTGTAGCAAGTTGTACCCAAATACGCTGCTGACAGGTTTTATAACCCCGCTAGTTAAGGCGCTCCACAAAGAAATCTGCCATGGAGTCGAACAGCTGGCGCGCATGCGGGTCGAGCTCGACACCTTCGATAGCGGCCTTGGCTTTGGCGGTCAGGTTGAGCGCGTAGTTGTGAGCGAAATCGATGGAGCCGGTTTCCTGGAAGATCTCCACGGCGCGCGCGAGCTGCGTGGGGTCCTCGGTGCCCGAGGAAAGGATTGCCTCGACCTCGTCGTGATGGCGCTCATCAGACAGGGCGTGCACGGCAACGAGCGTGCGTTTGCCCTCGGTGATGTCGGTGCGGAAGTCCTTGTTGGCGGCCTCTTTGGTGCCGACCAAGTTGAGCAGGTCGTCCTGAATCTGAAAGGCAAGGCCGGTGTGCAGGCCAAAGGCGCGTAGCGCCTCGACCTGCTCTTCGCTGCCGCCGCCGATAATGGCTCCGGCGGCAAGCGGCGTGGCTCCGCTGTAATACGCGGTCTTGTGCGTCGCCATGTCCAGGTAGTCATCAACCGAGATATCAAAGCGCTCGTCACGGACCCAACCCAGGTCAAGCGCTTGACCCTCGATGGTGCGGACGATCATCTCGGTAAGCTCGTGGAGCACACGCAGCTTCACGTCGGACTCGAGCGTGGGATCGTCGAGAACCGTCTTGGTGACCATGGTGAGCGCCAGGTCGCCACAATTGATGGCAAGCCCCGTGCCCTCGGTAAGGTGCATGCAGGGCTTGCCGCGACGCAGCTGACCGTTGTCGGCGATGTCGTCATGGATAAGCGCTCCCGACTGAAAGTGCTCGATAGCTGCCGCCGCGCTGCGGGCGCTTTCAAAGCTGCCACCTACCGCGGTGGCAGCGAGCATGCAGATGAGCGGGCGGTGGCGCTTGCCGGCGTTGGCCGTAAATGCCGAGAGCGGGGTATACAGGTAACGCTCGATATCGGCAGAGGTCGCCTGTCCGTCAAAAAACGTGGCCAGATAGTCGTTAATCTGGTCAAAGTGCTGGGCTAAAAAGCTGGTAAACGGACTGGACACGGGTTCTCGCATTCTTTCTTAGGTTGCACCGTTGCATTATGCAGACAACATATTGCCACATTGGGGCGTCGAGCGCGGCGGTTGAAGAAGATTGAGTTTTGCGGCTGCAAACGCGGCAAGGGGCTCGGCTAGATAAGCCCAAAGTGTTCGAGCGCGGTGACGACGCCGTCGTGGTCGAAGCTGTCGGTTACGTAGTCGGCCTTTTCCTTGAGGAAGTCCGGCGCGTTGCCCATAGCGATGCCAACATCGACCGCCTCCATGAGGGCGATGTCGTTGCTCGCGTCGCCAATGCCATATACGGTGCCGTGGTCTGGCCCCAGGGCGTCAAGCACGGCCTTGATTCCGGCCCGTTTGGTGCACTCGCGAGGCGAGATTTCTGTGACCTCGAGCTCGAGCTCGTTGAGGCAGAGCAGGGGTCCAAGCTCTTCATCTTGGGCGATGCAGTTGGCAAGTGGCGTGGACATAAGAATTTTATAGGCGTTGTAGTGCTCAAGTTGCGTGACGGCGTCGCCCACGGTGCGTGCGTATCCGTACATCTCGGGGGCATCTGCACTCATGCGCACCACGCGATCGATGCCCTCAAAGCGAATGACCTCACCCGATTGCTCGAGATAGGGGGCGAGGCGCTGTAGCAAACCAGGGTTTATGGCTGCATTTCGCACGATGCGCCCCTCGAGTTCGGCGTAACCGCCCGCGAGACACACGACGCCCGCCCACGGCAGCTCGAGCAGCTTGGGATGGATGCAGCTGAGGGTGCGTCCCGTGCAGATAAAGGCTTTGTTGCCGTTGGCGACAAACGTGCGAATTGCCTGCGCAACCGTTTCGTTGGGATAGGGGGAGAGGTCTCGCTCGCCCTCGGGGAGCTCTTGGGCAAGTTTGGGATCTTGCCAGGCGAGCGTACCGTCGATGTCGAAGAAGCAGACATTGCCATGCTTTTTGGCGGTGTCGGCGGCATGAGAAGGCGAGGTGGCGAGTGCAAAACCCGGTTCGAGTCCCATAATCCGATCAAAGTGCTCTTTGACGCGGGGAACCGAGATGCCGATGATTACCTGGGCAGTCTTGCCGGTGACGATGAGGCCTTTGGCGCCCGCTGCGACAAACGCCGCGTTATCTGCAACGATGGAAGGGTCTGCGACCTCGACGCGCAGGCGCGTGGCGCAGTTGGTTGCGCCCACAATATTGCCAACGCCACCTAAAAGCTGAATTACCCGCTCAGCGAGGACGTGATCTTGATCGGATCGACTATTGACCTCGTCATCGGGAGATTGCTCTTTGGCAAAGCCGCTTTCCGTTAAATGATCGATTGCCGCGCGATTGGCGACATGATCCTCGCGGCCCGGCGTCTTAAGGTCATAGATCAAGATGAGTGCTCGAAAACTAACAAAAAAGATGAGGCTAAAGGCAAGGCCGATACCGAGCGCCAAAAGGTAGGAGCCGGCATGCGTCCGCATGAGCGGAATAAAGTTGAAGGCTGCCATCTCCATGAGGCCGCCCGAGAAGATGCCGACGATGCCAAAGAGATTCATGGTTGTGGCAAGGCAAGACGATAAGACGGCGTAGAGAAAAAAGAGCCCGGGGTGGGTGAACATAAAGAGAAACTCGAGTGGCTCGGTAACGCCGCAAACCACCGAGGCGATGATGGCGGGAACAAGGATGGCCCTGAGGCCGGCGCGGCGCTCTGGTTTTGCGGTGGAGTAGAACGCGGCTGCGATGGCGGGAAGGCCAAAGAGCTTGACCCAGCCGGTGGCGGTAAAACCGGCCCACGGCGCAAGTTCATTAAGGGGGCGCGTGCTATGGGAGAGGATGGGGAGCAAGCTGCTCCACGTGGCGTAGATGCCGTCGTTAATGACCAGGTTGTCGTAGTAGATCGGCATGTAGAGCAGGTGGTGCAGCCCCATGGGCTCGAGCGCTCGCTCCAAAAGCACAAAGATGCCCACGCCAAAGGGGCCGACGCCCGCAAGTGCGTGGCGCAGTGTTTCGGTCACAGCGTATACGGAGGGCACGATGGCGGCCGAGATAGCGGCAAGGGCAAACACGGCAAAAAAGCTGATGAGGTAGACCAGCGAGGAGCCCGAGAAGGTGCCGAGCCAATCGGGAACCTTGGCATCGTAGAAGCGGTCATGGATGGCGACGACGGTTGCCGACACCGCCAGCGGGCCAATAATGCCGGTGTCGAGGGTTTTGATGCCGTCGATGATGGTGATGCCGCTAGCGGAGGTCAAAGACGACGGGTACTTAAGTCCAAGGTTGTCTCCGCTCAGCTTGATGATCTCGCTCAAAAAGAAGCAATAGGCAAAATAGGCCACGAGCGCCTCGAGGCAACAACGTGCCGGTTGCTTTTGGGCAAGGCCGATGGGCAGCGCTACGGCAAAAAGGAGCGGAAGTCGTTTAAAGACCGTCCACGAGCCGCGCTGAATGATAGTCCAAAAAACGTACCAAGGGGTTCCGTATACGGCGAGGTCGCCGACGATATCCGCAGACGTTGCGAGGGCGGAGACGCCGACCATAAGGCCCGATATGGAAAACAACATGGCGGGCGCGAACATTGCCCCGCCAAAGCGTTGGATTTTTTGCAGCATGTTCTGCCTCCCGAATATCGAGGCGCGTTGCGCATGGTGAAACGTTTAAACAATGGATTCATTGTAGAGGACCAGACGATTGTCGTACCGGCAGTTTTGAGCGAAACCGGTTTGGGCGGGACAGAAACCGTCAACGGTTAAATCCTGTCACTTTGCCGATAATCGGTTTAAACAACTTTAAGAAATGCTATCGTGCCTAACCATACATATTCATTAGAGGTGAAGTCATGCCAAAAGCGATTTACGAAGGAATCTACCGCGAGATCCGTTCGCGCATCATTAACGGGACTTATGCGTTTCAGGAGATGCTGCCAACCGAAGCCGAGCTGACCGCGGAGTTTGGCTGCACGCGCAATACCGTTCGACGCGCCTTGAGCATGCTGGCCGACCAGATGTTTGTGCAGCCTATACACGGCAAGGGCGTGCGCGTTATTTGGCTCAAGGGCGAAACCGACATGCTGGGCGCACTCGAGGAAGTCGAGTCGTTTGGCGAATTTGCAAAGCGCAACAATGCCGTCGCATCGACCGAGGTCAAGTCTTTTGAGCATTTGATTTGCACCGAGCAACTCTCTCGTCGCCTGGGCTTTAAGGTGGGCGAGGAGCTTATTCGCGTAGTGCGTGTCCGAAGCCTTAACGGCAATGCGCGCCAAGTAGACCATGGTTACTTTTTGGAGTCAATCGCCAAGGGCCTGACGCCCGAGATCGCCGCAAAGTCAATTTACGACTATCTGGAGCACAAACGCGGCGTCAAGGTGATGGCGAGTCGCCGTACAGTGAGCGTCGAGCTTGCCAACGATGAGGACTGCAGCTATCTTGACCTCGGCAAATACAACTGCGTTGCCGTCATGGAGAGCCAGTCGTACACCTCGGACGGCATCTTGTTCGAGGTCACGCATGCCCGCACGCATCCCGAGATCTTCCACTACCGCGTCAACTCCAAGCGATAGCCGGCTAGCTCGCAGCCTGACGAGACCCATGCCCTCAAAGCGAAAACGCCCGGTCAAACCGACGAAGCATCGGCTTGACCGGGCGTTTTCTCTGCATTCGATAACAAATAATTGTTTATACAAAACTTGTCAAGTATCAAGTTGAAATTACCGTTCACCGAAGTTTTTCTACCGCTCTAGTAATACTTGTTCAAACAAGTAGCCAAATAGCGTATCGTACAAATCAGCAAAAGGGGCAAAGTCCCCGAGCCAATCTCCGAAGGCGGCGGCAAAGGGTGCCGCCACGGTGTGAAAGGGTGGATTGTAATGAAGAACGAAATGAGCAGAAGGCAGTTCCTGGGCTTTGCTGGTTCCGCGGCTGCGGTTCTTGGTCTGGGTCTCGTGGGCTGCGGTGGCTCCGCCGGCTCCGGCTCCTCTGCTTCTGGTGACGCTGCCGAGGTCTACTTCCTCCAATTTAAGCCCGAGGTCGACAAGGAGTGGAAGGAGATCGCCAAGGCGTACAAGGAGGAGAAGGGCGTCGAGGTCAAGATCGTGACCGCCGCCTCCAACACCTACGAGGAGAAGCTCAAGTCCGAGATGTCCAAGAGCTCCGCTCCGACCCTGTTCCAGGTCAACGGCCCCACCGGTCTTAAGAACTGGAAGGATTACTGCGCCGACCTGTCCGATACCAAGCTCCGCGGTGAGCTCATTGACGACTCCCTGGCTCTGCAGTCCGATGGCAAGGATCTGGGTATCGACTGGGTCCAGGAGAGCTACGGCATCATCTACAACAAGCAGCTGCTCGAGAAGGCTGGCTACAAGGCCGAGGACATCAACTCCTTCGACAAGCTGAAGGCTTGTGCTGACGACATCCAGGCCCGCAAGGACGAGCTTGGCGTTGAGGGTGCCTTCACTTCTGCCGGCATGGATGACTCCTCCAGCTGGCGCTACACCACCCACCTCGCCAACCTCCCGCTCTACTACGAGTTCGAGAAGGAGCACAACCAGGAGGACGACGAGATCAAGGGCGAGTATCTCGACAACTTCAAGCAGATTTTCGACCTGTACATCACCGACTCCACCTGCGATCCTTCGCAGCTTGCCTCCAAGACCGGCGACGACGCCACCAACGAGTTCGCAACCGGCAAGGCCGTCTTCTATCAGAACGGCTCTTGGGCATACGCTGACCTCACCAAGGCCGGTATGACCGACGACCAGCTCGGCATGCTGCCGATCTACATCGGCGTCGACGGCGAGGAGAACCAGGGCCTGTGCTCCGGCGGCGAGAACTACTGGTGCGTGAGCTCCCAGGCTTCCGAGGATGCTCAGAAGGCCACCGAGGACTTCATGTACTGGTGCGTCACCGCTGACACCCCGACCAGCATCATCGCCGACAAGATGGGTCTGACCGCTCCGTTCAAGAGCGCCAAGGAGACCACCAACGTCTTCTCGCAGCAGGCCGTTGCCATGGCCAAGGACGGCAAGAAGACCGTCGCTTGGGACTTCGTCTACATCCCCTCTGAGGAGTGGAAGAAGAACCTCAAGCAGGCTCTGATCGCCTACGCTGCCGACAACACCAAGTGGGACGGCGTCAAGAACGCCTTCGTCGATGGCTGGAAGACCGAGAAGGCTGCTTCCGAGTAAGCAGTTGCTGCCCAAGCTATCTGATTAGCGACAGGGGGCGGGCAGACGTAGGTTTGCCCGCCCCCTGCATATTGAAAGGACCCTTCTATGGGCAAAGCACTCAAGCGCTGGTGGCCGCTCTTTATGCTGCCCACGTGCCTGGCGTTTATGATCGGGTTCGTGATCCCTTTTATCCAGGGCTTCTATCTCTCGTTCTGCCAGTTTATTACCATTAACAACGCGCACTTTGTCGGTATCGCGAACTACGTGCGCGCGCTGTCCGATCCGCAGTTTGCCACGTCGTTCTTCTTTACTGTGGCGTTTGCCTTCCTGTCGACGGTGCTCATCAACGTGATCGCCCTGGCAATTGCGCAGGCGCTCACCCGCAAGGCGCTCAAAGGCACCAACATCTTCCGTACGATCTTCTTTATGCCTAACCTGATCGGCGGCATCGTGCTGGGCTACATCTGGCAGATCTTGATCAACTGCCTGCTCTCCAACATCGGCGCCCAGCTCATCGCCCTTAACTCTGCTGCTGGCTTCTGGGGCCTTATCATCCTGACCCTGTGGCAGCAGGTCGGCTACATGATGATCATCTACATCGCCGGTCTGCAGTCCATTCCGTCCGACTACATCGAGGCCGCCAAGGTCGACGGTGCCACGGCATGGCAGACGTTTTGGAAGGTTAAGATCCCTAACCTGATGCCGACCATCACCATCTGCCTGTTCCTGTCCATCACCAACGGCTTTAAGCTGTTCGACCAGAACCTCGCCCTTACCGGCGGCGCCCCCGCGCACTCCACCGAGATGCTCGCCCTGAACATCTACAACACGTTCTATTCGCGTGCCGGTATCGCATGGCAGGGCATCGGTCAGGCCAAGGCGGTTATCTTCTGCATCCTGGTCGTAGCCATCTCCATGATTCAGCTTAAGGCCACGAGGTCCAAGGAGGTGCAGCAGTAATGAAACGCGATAAGGTTATCAACCGCGCGCTGTCGATTTTCTTTACGATCCTGTCGCTCGCGTGGATCTACCCCGTGTTTATGATTGCGCTCAATTCCTTTAAGAAAGCGACCGCAATCAGCACCACCACGGCGTTCGATCTGCTCACGCCCGAGACGTTCAACGGCCTTGCAAACTACGTGCACGCCCTTAACGAGCAGGGCTTTGCCTCGGCATTTATGTACTCGCTCATCATCACGGTCACGTCGGTCGTGCTGATCTTGGTGTGCTGCTCCATGTGCGCTTGGTATGTGGTTCGTGTCAACAACAAGATCTCGAACTTCTTCTATTACCTGTTCGTCTTCTCGATGGTCGTGCCCTTCCAGATGCTCATGTTCACGCTGTCCAATTTGGCGGACCGCATCGGCTTCAACACGCCGTTCAACATCTGCTTTATCTATCTTGGCTTTGGCGCGGGCCTGGCGGTCTTTATGTTCGCCGGCTTTGTAAAGAACATCCCGCTCGAGATCGAAGAGGCGGCCATGATTGACGGCTGCAACCCGGTCCAGGTGTTCTTTAAGATCGTCCTTCCCATCATGAAGCCCACCTATCTTTCGGTCGGCATTCTCGAGACCATGTGGGTCTGGAACGACTATCTGCTGCCCTACCTTACCCTCGACTCCACCAAGTACAAGACCATTCCTATCTTGATCCAGTACTTCCGCGGCGGCTACGGCCACGTCGAGCTCGGTCCCATGATGGCCTGCATCATGATGGTCGTTATCCCCATCGTCATCATGTACATCCTCTGCCAGAAGTACATCATCGACGGCGTGGTGGCAGGTGCCGTCAAGGGCTGATGCCGTAACTGTTTTGCAAGTTTCTGCGGCGCCCCTCAGCGCGGCGCCGCATATCGAAAGGTAAAGACATGGCCGAGATCGTTCTCAAACATGTTCAGAAGGTGTATCCCAACAACGAGTCCAAAAAGAAGGGCTTCTTTGGCAAAAAGAAGAAGACCGAGGAGAAGAAGCACAACCTCAAGGTTACCGAGGATGGCGTGCTCGCTGTAGAGGACTTCAACCTCACCGTTCACGACCAGGAGTTCGTCGTTCTCGTTGGTCCCTCTGGCTGCGGTAAGTCCACGACGATGCGCATGGTCGCCGGCCTGGAGGACATTACCTCGGGCGACGTGCTCATCGACGGCAAGCGCGTCAACGACGTGGCGCCCAAGGACCGCGACATCGCCATGGTGTTCCAGAGCTACGCTCTGTACCCCAACATGACGGTGTACGAGAACATGGCGTTTACGCTTGAGCTCAAGAAGGTCCCCAAAGACGAGATCGACCGCAAGGTTCGCTCCGCTGCCGAGATCTTGGGTATCACCGAGTACCTCGACCGCAAGCCTAAGGCGCTTTCGGGCGGTCAGCGCCAGCGCGTCGCCATCGGCCGCGCCATCGTGCGTGACCCCAAGGTCTTCCTGATGGACGAGCCGTTGTCCAACCTGGACGCCAAGCTGCGTAACCAGATGCGTGCCGAGCTCATCAAGCTGCGCCACGAGATCAAGGGCACGTTCATCTACGTCACCCACGACCAGACCGAGGCTATGACCCTTGGTGACCGTATCGTGGTCATGAAGGACGGCGTCGTCCAGCAGATCGCCACGCCGCAGGAGGTCTTCAACCATCCCGCGAACATCTTCGTCGCCGGCTTCATCGGCGTGCCGCAGATGAACTTCTTCGATGCCCAGCTGGTGCGCTCGGGCGACGCCTTTACCGTCAAGACCGACGATATGAATGTCGCGCTGGCCCCCGAGACCTGCGCTCAGCTCGCCCTTAATTGGGACGGCGGCGACGTGAAGGAGATCACGGCCGGCGTGCGTCCCGAGCAGATTCTGCTTGCCGGCAAGGGTGAGGAGGGTGCGCTCCAGGGCACCATTGAGGTCACCGAGCTCATGGGTTCGACCGAGCACGTTCATGTGACGTCCCCCGACGGCCAGTTTGTCCTGATCATTCCCGTTGTCGACCTTGAGGCCAAGGGTGCGCTCAAGGCGGGCGACCCCATCTGGTTCAAGTTCGAGAAGAACGCGACCCATCTCTTCGATAAGGTCTCTGGCAAGAACCTTATTTAGGCCCGATCCAATCAGGCCCTCCTTTTGGGCGACTGCGGCTTTGCCATCCTTTTGCCGTGGTCACATATAAGGCTCCCCTCCCGTCCGCTGGGCGAGAGGGGAGCCTTTCTTTGTGCTGGGGCTACCCGTCCGTTAGGTTGTCTTGATCTGTAACAGGAGGAGGGCAAAATTGGGTCTAGATGTTACAGAGTGAGACGGCGTCGAGCTGCCTGTCCTTTCATCTCGATCTGTAACACGAAGGACTGATTTCGGCAGTTACCTGTTACAGATCGAGATTGTTTTAGCCGCCTTGCCCGTCTGTCTCATTCTGTAACAGGTAGACCCAGTTTTGCCGGCTAGGTGTTACAGATCGAGATTGTTTGGTCGAGACAAATCGCGGGCCGGCGTATCGGCACAAAAAGCGGAGCCGCGTTGCCGCGACTCCGCTTTCAAGAGGATGGGTAAAGGAAACGAAATTAGCTCAGGTGCCAGATCTCGTCGTTGTACTGGGAGATGGTGCGGTCGGACGAGAAGGTGCCGGCGTTGGCGATGTTGATGAGCGCCTTGCGCATCCAGGCGTCCTGGTCCTCGTAGTCTGCCAGCACGCGCTCCTTGGTCTGGATGTACTCCTCAATGTCGAGCAGGGCCATAAACCAGTCCTTGCCCTTGATGTCGTCGTGCAGGCGCTGTAGACGCTCGGCGTTGCCGGTCGCCATAAAGGCGGGGTTGGTGATAAAGTCCACCAGCAGCTTGATACCGGGTTTGCGGTAGAGTGCGCCGGCGTTATAGCTGCCGTCGGCGTAGAGCTGCTCGACCTGCTTGGAAGAGGCACCAAAGGTGTAGATGTTCTCGTCGCCCACGAGCTCGGCGATCTCGACATTGGCGCCGTCAAGCGTGCACAGGGTCAAGGCGCCGTTGAGCATGAATTTCATGTTGGAGGTGCCGCTCGCCTCCTTGGAGGCCAGGCTGATCTGCTCGGAGATGTCGGCGGCGGGGATCACGCGCTCAGCAGCAGTGACGTTGTAGTTCTCGATCATGACAACCTGCAGGTAGGGGGCCACATCGGGATCATTTGCAATCCACTGCGACAGTGTCAGGATCAAATGGATGATGTCCTGGGCGATGGTGTAGGCAGGTGCCGCCTTGCCGCCAAAGATGATGGTGACGGGGTGCTCGGGTTTATTGCCGTTCTTGATGTCGAGATACTTCCAGATGATGTAGAGCGCGAGCATTTGCTGGCGCTTGTACTCGTGGATACGCTTGACCTGAACATCGATGATGGCGTTGGAGGGAATGGTCACACCCTGCTCGAGCGCCATGAACTGGCGCATGATGGTCTTGGCCTCGGCCTTGGTGGCGGCCAGGTGCTCAAGAACATCCTTGTCGTTAGCGAATTCGGCGAGCTTGCTCAGGTCGCCGGTGCTGCGCCAGTCGGTGCCGATCACATCGTCGAGCAAACTGGCAAGCGCGGGGTTGGCGCCATGGATCCAGCGGCGGAAGGTGATGCCGTTGGTCTTGTTGGAGAACTTCTCGGGATAGATCTCGTAGAACGGGTGAAGCTCGGTGTCCTCCAGAATCTTGGTGTGGAGTGCGGCGACGCCATTGATGGAGAAGCCAAAGTGAATGTCCATGTGAGCCATGTGGACGGTGTCGTATTCGTCGATGATGGCGACACGCGGGTCATCGTGCTCGGCCTTCGCGATCTCATCGAGCTTGACGATAATGTCGGCGATGGCAGGGGAGACCTTCTGCAGGCTGGCGAGCGGCCACTTCTCGAGCGCCTCGGCAAGGATCGTGTGGTTGGTGTAGGCGACCATGGAGCGCACGATGGTAACGGCTTCGTCAAACTCGATGTCGTGCTCGGTGGTGAGTAGGCGGATGAGCTCGGGAATGACCATGGTGGGGTGCGTGTCGTTGATCTGGACCACGGCGTAGTCGGCCAGATCGTGCAGGTTGCTGCCGCGCTCGACGGCCTCGTCGATCAGGAGCTGGGCGGCGTTGCTCGCCATGAAGTACTCCTGGTAGATGCGAAGCAGGCGGCCCTGCTCATCGGAATCATCCGGATAGAGGAACAAGGTGAGGTTCTTGGCGATTTCGGTCTTGTCGAAGTCGATGGAGCTGCCGGGGACCAGGCCGTCGTCGACACTTGCCAGGTCAAACAGGCGCAGGCGGTTCTTGGTGGGCTGACCGTAACCGGGCACATCGATGTTGACGAGCTTGGAGGTGACGGCAAAATCGCCAAACTTGACAGTGTAGGAGCGGTCGTCATCGATCAGAATGTCCTGCTCGCCAAGCCACTCGTCGGGGACGGCCTTTTGCTGGTTGTCGGCAAAGCGCTGGCGGAACAGGCCGTAGTGATAGTTAAGGCCCACGCCGTCACCGGTAAGGCCCAGCGTGGCAATGGAATCCAGGAAGCACGCGGCCAGGCGGCCCAGGCCGCCGTTGCCCAGCGAGGGCTCGACCTCGAACTCCTCGATCTTGTTGAGGTCGTGGCCTGCGGCGGTGAGCTGGTCCTTAACCTTGTCGTAGATGCCGAGGTCGATCATGTTGTTGATGAGCAGCTTGCCGATCAAAAATTCGGCGGAGATGTAATAGAGCTTTTTCTTGCCATTGTTGAGCGGGCAGGCGGCGGAGCGCTCCTGTACGAGCTTGACCAGCAGTTTGTAAATGCGGCGGTCATCGAGTTGCTCGAGCGAAGTTCCAAAGGATTGCTCGGCAAGATCCGCAAGATCGATACGGGGCATGTTTCCTCCTGTGGTGAGTTGACGACATGTCAGAAATTCAAAAGAAGCCCGCGCGAGGGGATTGGGGTGGCCTCGCGCGGGAAAAGCGGTCGCGTCCGCACGGTGGGGTGGGGTCGGGTCGGGCGCGGTAGCTCCTATTGAGGAAGCTCGATTTCGGCTTCCGACGGGATGCGGAAGTAGGTCTCGGTCCAGTCGGTGAGTTTGTGCTCGAGCTCGCGGGTGATGGCGCCGTCGAGCATGCGCCAGGTCCAGTTGCCGCCCAACGTGGCAGGGGTGTTGATGCGCGCCTCGTTGCCCAAGTTGAGCAGGTCCTGCATGGTGTAGATGCACGTGTCGCTCACGCTGGCGGCGATGGTGCGATTGAGTGCGTCGGCCATGGACTCGCCGGCCTGCTGATGGGTGTACAGGGCTGCCTGCTCGCGCTGACGCGGGGTAGCCGTTCCTTCAAACCAGCCGCGTGCCGTCTCGTTGTCGTGGGTGCCCACGTAGGCGACGGTGTTGGCAATGTAGTTGTGCGGCAGGTAGTACGAGTTGGCGCCCTCAAAGGCAAACTGCAGGATCTTCATGCCGGGGAAGCCCGAGTTGTCGCGCATATCGATGACGCCGGGGGTGAGGAAGCCCAGGTCCTCGGCGATGATGGGCAGCGTGCCGAGCTTTTCCGCGAGCGTCTTGAAGAACTTGAGGCCGGGTCCCTGCGTCCACGAACCGTAGGACGAATCGGGCGAGGAGAACGGCACCTCCCAATAGGCCTCGAAGCCGCGGAAGTGATCCAGGCGGATGACGTCGTACATGTCGAGGGCGGCGCGAATGCGGCCTTCCCACCAGGAAAAGCCGTCGGACTCCATGGCGTCCCAGTCGTAGATGGGGTTGCCCCAGTACTGGCCGGTGGCCGAGAACTGGTCGGGCGGCGTGCCGGCGACGCTTGCGGGATTGCCGGCGGCGTCGATTTTAAAGAGCTCAGGTGTCGCCCACATTTCGACGGAGTCACGCGAGACGTAGATGGGCAGGTCGCCGATGATCAGGATGTCGCGTTCATTGGCATAGGCCTTGAGGCGGCTCCACTGGCGATCGAAGAAGTACTGCGTCATCTGGTGGTAGAGCATACGCGCCGGATGGTCGGCGCAGACCTTGGCGGAAGCCTCGCCGCGGGTACGGAGCTCCGCGGGCCACTCCCAAAACGCCTTGAGACCGCACTCCTCTTTGACGGTCATGAACTCACAGTAGGGGATGAGCCAGTCCTCGTTGGCCTGGATAAAGTCATCAAAATCGGCCGGCTTGTCGGCAGCAAAGCGCTCAGCGGCGCGGTCGAGAATCTGACGGCGACCGCCAAAGATAGCGCCGTAGTCGACATTGCTGGGGTTGGATCCCAGATACACACCATCGATATCGCGCTGCTCCAGATACCCTGCCTCGATAAGCTCGGCAAAGTCGATAAAGTTGGGGTTGCCTGCGCGGGCCGAGAACGACTGATAGGGCGAATCGCCATAGCTGGTCGTCGTAAGGGGCAGAATCTGCCAGTAATGTTGTTTGCACGAGGCGAGAAAATCGACGAAGTCGTAGGCATTCCAGCCAAAGCCGCCGATTCCGTATGGTCCGGGCAGAGATGAGACGGGCATGAGGACGCCGCTTGCACGCTCCATGAATGCGCTCACCAACCTTCTTGTTGTGGGGTCGGCCTGCCGATGGGTGTGCAGTCCGCCTCCGATGTTCTGATTCGACACGCCTATTGTAAAACATGTTGTTTAAACATGTACAGGCAAGATAAAAAAGTTGGTCGATTTTCGGCGAATGGCTACATGCTATGAAAAAGCCCCGACCTCACAACGTGAGATCGGGGCAAGAACGGTATGTAGGTTTTTGCTACTCGGCGTCGGCGAAGCCGTTGGGGTTGTGGCTCTGCCAGTTCCAGCTATCGCGGCACATGTCCGCGATGTCGTACTGGGCCTTCCAGCCCATCATGCGCTCGGCCTTGGAGGCATCGCACCAGTTGGCAGCGATGTCGCCGGCGCGGCGCTCGCGGATCACGTAGGGCAGCTCCTTGCCACAAGCCTTGGAGAAGGCGGCGACGACCTCGAGTACCGAGGTACCGGTGCCGGTGCCCAGGTTAAAGATCTCGACGCCGGTCTTGCCGTTCATCCAGTTGAGGGCGGCAACGTGGCCCGAGGCCAGGTCACAAACGTGGATATAGTCGCGCACGCCGGTACCGTCGGGGGTGGGGTAGTCATTGCCAAAGACCTGAACGGCCTCGAGCTTACCCACGGCAACCTGCGCGACATAGGGCACCAGGTTGTTGGGGATACCCTTGGGGTCCTCGCCGATCAGGCCCGACGGATGGGCGCCGATGGGATTGAAGTAGCGGAGCAGCACAACGTCCCACTCGGGGTCTGCGGTGTGAACGTCCATAAGGATCTGCTCAATCATCCACTTGGTCCAGCCATAGGGGTTGGTTGCGGGCTTCTTGGGGTCTTCCTCGGTGACGGGCGGGTTGTCCGGATCGCCGTAGACGGTCGAGGAGCTCGAGAAGATGATGGACTTGCAGCCATGGTTGCGCATGACGTCGACGAGCACCAGGGTGTTCTCGATGTTGTTGTGATAGTACTCGACGGGCTTGCTCACCGACTCGCCGACGGCCTTAAAGCCGGCGAAGTGGATGACGCGGTCGATCTGATGGGTGTCGAAGATCTTGTTCATGGCCTCGCGGTCGAGCACGTTGGCCTCGTAGAAGGTGAGGTTCTTGGCGGCCTCGTCGCCCACGATGGTCTTGACGCGGTCGACGGCGACGGCGCTGGAGTTGGAGAGATCATCGACGATGACGACCTGGTAGCCACCCTCGAGCAGCTGAACGACGGTGTGCGAGCCGATAAAGCCGGCGCCACCGGTAACGAGGACGCAGGTGTCTTTGGGGTCGAGTGCTTTGGACATGTAGTCTCCTATCGAATCAGGAACACTTCTTTAGGGGAGTATAGCGCAGGCGGGGACGCCCAAATCGTGCGCTGTAGGAAAAGCAGAGGAGCATGTTAACGTACTTATAGAAATGCTGCGTGGGCATAACCTCGACTTTGACGTTTGCATACGAGCCGTCGACCATACGGTTTCCTGCCGTTCGTGGAAATCGTTGGGACGCGCCGTATGTACGCTAATATGTATGAGTTGAGCGACATATAAATAAACATGTAACGGAGTACATATGTCACCAAACAGCGATCCCATCCTTTCCCAGGAGCTCTCGCGCCGCACCGCCCTCAAGGCTTTATTCGGCGCCGCTTCTGCAGCCGTTCTTTTTGGTCTGCCCGCTCGCGCCCGTGCGGCGGAGGCCACCAAGGAAACCACCGACAAGCTCAATGCGGCCCAGGCCCAGCTCGACGAGGTCCAGGCTCAGCTCGATAGCATTGCGGGCGAATACGCGGCGCTGGCCAACAAGAACGCCCAGACTCTCAGCGATATCGAGGGCGTACAGGGCCAGATCGACGACACGCAGACGCAGATTGACGAAAAGAAGGCCGAGCTCAAAAAGAAGCGCGACGATCTTTCCGATCGCGTTTCTGCCAGCTATAAGTCGGGCGGCACCAATATCCTGTCACTGCTGCTCGCCTCGGGTTCGTTTGAGGAGCTCGTCGCCAATGCACACTATGTTGAGAAGATCAACAAGAGCGACCGCGACGCCATCGAAGATATCCAGACCATCCAGGAAGAGCTCGATGCGCAAAAGACCGAGCTCGAGTCGCAGAAGGCCGACTTGGAGAAGCTCAAGGACCAGCAGACTGCTCAGATGCAGGACATGCAGACCAAACAGCAAGAAGTCCAGGTCGTGCTGAGCGGGCTTTCCGACGACGTCAAGGAACTCATGGCTCAGCGTGACGCCGAGGTCCTCGCGGCCACGCAGGCCGAGGAGGCGGCGAGGAAGGCTCAGGAAGCCGCCGCTGCTGCAGCCGCCTCGAACAAGAACAACTCGACCTCGAGCGGTGGCTCTCATGCTTCTAGTGCACCGCAGCAAAATGTGGGTACAGGCAAGCAGCAAGCCGTGGTTAATGCGTGCTACTCCACTCCCTCGCCCGGTTTGGGCTGGTGCGCCGCTTGGGTCACCAACGTCTTCCGCAACGCAGGAGTGGGCTACTTTGGCGGTAACGCGTGCGACATGTTTAACGCGTGGTGCTACAGCGCCGATCGTTCGACGCTAAAGGTCGGCATGATTGTTGCCGATTCCTCGCATCCCACGACGGGTATCGCGGGCCGACTATATGGTCATGTCGGTATCTATGTTGGCGGCGGCATCGTCATGAGCAACCAGGGCGCTATCACGTCTAAATCGCTCGATTCGTTTATCAGCTTCTTTGGCGGCGGTTCGGGCGTGCGTTGGGGCTGGCTCGGCGGCGTCGTGCTGTCGTAGGTGCGGTTTGAAGCTGGTTGGTCCCGGGCTGCCCGCGCGGCATAAGGTTGCCTGCTCGGACAGTCCTGCGCAAGACGAAGGCCCCTTTCGGGGCCTTCTTTGTTAGAGGAATTCGCCTACTCGGTGGACTTCGGGTTCTAGGTCTACGTCGAACTGCTCTTTGACTTTGGCTTGGATGTCGCGGATGAGTTCGTCGACGTCGGCGGCGGTGGCGTGGTCGGCGTTGACGATGAAGCCGCAGTGCTTTTCGCTCACCTGCGCGCCGCCGACAGCGTGGCCACGCAGGCCGGCGTCCATGATGAGCTTGCCGGCAAAGTAGCCCTCGGGGCGTTTGAAAGTGGAGCCGGCACTCGGCATATCGAGCGGCTGCTTGTCCTCGCGGCGCTGGCGGTAGTCGTCCATGTCGGCCTTGATCATCGCGGAGTTGCCCGGGGCGAGATTGAAGGTGGCCGAAAGTACGATAAAGCCGTCGTCGGCGATGCGGCTCTTGCGATAGCCCAGATTGAGCTCGTCGACATCGAACTCGATGATGCTGCCGCTGCCGCGGGTGCCGTCGTCGAGCATGCGGGCGGGCTTGTAGACGCGCACAGACCCCAGCACATCGGCCATGCAGGCACCGTAGGCGCCGGCGTTCATGTAGCAGGCGCCGCCGACCGATCCAGGGATGCCCGAGATGGGCTCCATGCCGGTGAGACCGGCCTCGGCTGCCGCCGCGGCGACATCGGAAAGCAAGGCGCCGGCTGCCGCCGTGACGTGCGTGCCGTCGACGGTGATGTCGGAGAGGCCCTCGCCCAGCGCCACGACGACGCCGCGGATGCCCTTGTCGCCGACAAGCAGGTCGGAGCCGTTGCCCACGATGGTGAGTGGCAGATCGCAGCGATAGCAGGTATCGAGTGTGGCGACGAGTCCCTGCTCGGTATCGGGCGTGACAAAGACGTCAGCCGGGCCGCCGATCTTAAACGTGGTGTGCTCGCGCATGGGCTCGCTCATCAGCACGTTGTCCTCGCCGGCAACGCCAGCAAGCGCGCACAGCAGGTCCTCGTTAAAAAAGTCGTTCTCGTGCATACGAATATCCGCCTTTTGGTGGTCGTTGTCATCAATCGATTGCAATATACCCCACCCGGACGGATTTGGTGCGCTGGCGGCGATAAAACAGCCGTCCACCGGATTGGTAAAGTGTTTATCACCGAGGTAGAGGGGCAGTCGCTATACTTTCAAGAGATTGCGCGTAAACCTGGAAGGAGCGAGATGGCCAACAAAGTCACCCTCAAGCAGATCGCCCAGGAGGTGGGGCTTTCCCCCTCGTCGGTCTCGCTTGTTCTCAATAATCGGCCTTGTCGCATCTCGGAAGAAAACCGCAAGCTCATCAAAGAGGTCGCGGCGCGCAACCACTATGTTCCTAACCAGATTGCGCGTAGCTTGGTCATGCGTGAGTCGCGCACGCTGGGTCTTATCGTCCCTAACATCGAGAGCCGCTTTTTTGCCTCGCTCGCCGGCAGTTTGGAAAAGCGCTGCCGTGAGGACGGTTACGCACTCTTTATTACCAGCTCGGGCGGAAGCGCCGATGACGATCTTGAGCTGCTGCGCCAGTTGGTGACGCGCGGCGTTGACGGCGTCTTTTTGGTGGTGGGCGACGAGTTCTCCGACGACCGCGCCCTGCGCGAAGAAGTCAGCCATCTGCCTATCCCTGCCGTGATGGTCGACCGTGCCATTGAGGGACTCGAGTGCGACAAGGTGATGTTCGACCACGAGATGGGTGGCTACATGGCCACCCGCTATCTGATCGAGCAGGGTCACTGTCGCATTGCCTGCTTGGTTAACGCGCGCCGTTCCAATACAGGTCGCAAGCGACTTGCCGGCTATGAGCGCGCGCTGCGTGAGGTTGGCCTGCCTATCGACGCACGTTTGGAGTTTGAGAGCGAGTACTACATTCCGAGTGCATACGAGGCCTCGGAGGCGGTACTCGCAACCGACGCCACCGCCGTGTTCGCAAGCTCGGACAACATTGCCCTCGGTTTGCTCAAGCGCTTGCACGAGATGGGGAAGAGCATCCCGGGCGATATCTCGGTGGTGAGCTATGACAACTCGGCGGCCGACGTTCTCTTTGAGCCGGCGCTGACCGCGATTGAGCAGGATCCTGGTGTCCTTGCGGAGCATGCTTTTGGCTGCATGTCCAAGCGTCTTGCCGGTAGGGGCGGTAGGCGTGCCGAAGAGGTCGTCCTGGAGCCGGCACTTATCGTTAAGGGCAGCGTGCTCGAACTTACCGAATGTAGCTAAGCGTACTTGTTTGTTTGCATAGATTGCATGCGGAGTGTCCGCTATTTGCCGGCAGGCACCCCGGCCCTCGTCCGTTAACTCTTCCGCTGGGCGAGCCATAGACGCCGCGCACCGATAGGGTAAGGCAGTGGCTTGAAATTGGTGCTATATTCAGCTTGAGTTGTTTAATGCTAGTACGGGAGGCTGATATGGGGCTGTTCAAGAAGAAAAACCCGCAGGATGCCTTTGATCCCGATGTGTTTACCATCACGGATACGATTTTGGACCCGCCGCGGTTTACGTTTTTGCCGGCTATCTACCAGGATGCCACGCGTCGCAAGTGGGCCGTGCATCAGCGTGGTGCAGAGCCTAAGATTTTTGACTATGCGGACGTGTTGCAGTGCGAAGTAGCCGAGGCGGGCGATCCGGAGGCCGAGGAAGTGACTTCAAAACAGGAATTTGCCCAGCGTATCCTGGCAAATCCTGCCAAGGCGGCGAAAATAAACGCTGCCAAGCGTAATATGTGTCTTGGTATGGGCGTTGTTGTGGCGGTTCAGACGGGAAAAGACGAGGTTTCCAAATTAGAGATTCCCGTTATGACCGACGAAGTTAAACGCGATTCAAGTCTATATAAGTCGTATCGGAATGTCGCCGAGAAGATCAAGGCCGAATTTGATGCCATGGGAGGGCTGGCCTAATTTTGGCGGCATACGTTTCTGAATGAGGAGTCTGTGCAATGGCAGGCGAATCTTATGCAATTCCCCCCAAAGATCGTGCTGTTGAGGGAATTCTTTGGTATATCCAGCACCATCAGCTTGCCGGCGGGGATCGCCTGCCGGCCGAGCGCGTGCTGTGCGAAGAGATTGGCGTTTCGCGTACAGCGTTGCGTGCCGGTATCACGCGGCTCATCTCGTGTGGAACGCTCGAGAGCCGTCGCGGATCGGGTACGTATGTGTGTCCTCCCAAGCCGCTAAACATCTTTCAGGAAACGTATAACTTTTCCGATGCTGTGCGGACTGCCGGTCTGCACCCCTCTTCTCGTCTGGTTTCCACCGGGACCATCGAGGCGGATGAGGCGCTTGCCGACAAGCTTGGGGTGTCTGTAGGCGCTCCTTTGCTCCGCATGCAGCGCGTTCGACTTATTGGGGGCGAGCCGGCGTCAATCGAGACCGCTCACGTTAACCTGTCCCTGTGCCCATCGCTTACCGAGCACGATTTTGAGTGCGAGAGCCTTTACGATGTCTTGCTCAAAGAAGGCGGCGTGCGTGTTGAGCATGGACGTGAGCATATCTCTATCTCGCGTTTGAACGTCGAAGAGGCCGAGCTGCTCCAGCAAGAAGAGGGAACGCCGGTGTTCTATGAGAGCTCGATTGAATTTGATAAGGACATGCGTTTTGTGGAGCATTGCAAATCGGTGATTTTGCCCACAAAGTTTCGCTTTGCCGATAACGGCGAAGAGAACGGCATGAGGAGTGTGGCAGGTGAACAATGGCTGAAACAGTAGATGCCACCCCGGTTTATATGCGCATTCGACGCCGCATCGAGGAGCGTATCGAGCGCGGTACATATCCCACGGGTTCCATGATTCCGTCCGAAAAAGACCTCGCCGAGGAATTTGGTACGACACGCTTGACCATCCGAAGCGCTGTCGATGAGCTGGTTCGGCGCGGGCAGATTCGCCGTGTTCGGGGGAAAGGTGCCTTTGTGGCGCAGAAAGTACCTGCTTTTTTTGAACGCACGGGCGGTTTCCGTGAATCGGTCCGTGCTTCGGGCGGCGAGCCGTCCGTCCGTATTCTCGCACGTTCCAAGCGTTATGCGGGGCCATACTACGCTGACCTGTTTGGCATCGCCGAGGACGACCTGCTCTATTCCATTCGACGCCTGAACTGCATAAACGGTAGCCCCGTATCGATCGAGACGGCGCTGATTCCCTGCCTGCTGTTCCCAACCATCGAAGATATTGACGTGTCGGTCTTCAGCTTGTACGAGACCTATGAGATGCTGGGCCGAAAGCCAGTTATGGCACAGGAAAAGCTCGATATCGAAGCGCTGGGCGCACGAGATGCCGGCCTGCTTGGACTGGAGCAGGGTGATCTTGCCTTGACGCTGGAGTGCGTAAGCTTCGATGCGAGCGGCCAGGCGATCGAGTACGTCAAGTCGTTTAACCGCGGTGATGCGGGTGGATATACCTATACGTACTAGCTGGTTTTTTGCATAACGGGCTGAAAAGTTGACGGAATTTTGATTCGTTGAGCAGACCGTATATACAACCTTACATGGCTCAAAATCGACCGTTCGCCGATGGGGATAAATTAATCGACAAAGAGGTATCAAAAAGCCGTAACCTGTAACTGTGATTGGTATCAAATACTAATGATTTGTTACGAGGTGAGACGATGAAGATGCTCGATTACGTTCAGCTTGCCCATGTGCGTATGGGGGAGAACCTCGAGCGTTCGTCTGAGCTGGTAGCGCAGCTCGTTGATATTTTCCAGTCCGGTTCTTTTGATGCACTGCGCATCGTTGCTTCGGGTTCGTCGCGCCATGCCGCCGATTGCGCCCGCGATTACCTGCAAGATGCGCTGCAGATGCAGGTGTCCGTTGTGACGCCCGAGGCCTTCGTCGATTTTGAACACACCTATCCGCAGCATGCGCTCAACATCGCCGTCTCGCAGAGCGGCTATTCGACCAATACGATTGCGGCGCTCGATTACATGCGTGCACACGATATGGCTGCAGTTGCGCTCACGGCAAACGTCGAGGCACCCATCAAGGAACACGCTGACATCGTTCTTGACTACGGTGTGGGTGTCGAGTCGGTGGACTTTGTGACTCTGGGCGTCGAGGTTCTCGTTGAGTACCTGGTGCTCTTTGGTATTTACGGCGGTCAGGCGCGCGGAACGATTGACGCCAAGGGCGTTGCTCAGCGTCTTGATGACCTGCGCGAGGCTATCCAGGCTAATGCCGTGATGTGCAAGACCGCCGAGGCATATGTCCAAGATCACATGCTCGAGCTTTCTGAGCACATGCCCGCCATGGTCGTCGGCAACGGCCCCAACTATGGTGTTGCCGAGGAGGCAGCGCTCAAGCTGAGCGAGACCATCAAGATTCCTGCCATGCATCACGAAGGCGAGGAGTTCGTCCACGGTCCCGAGATGCAGATCGTTCCGGGCCATCTGGTGTTTATCGTCGACGATCCGCAGGGGTCGGAGCGTCTTGCGAATATCGCCGATGCGCTATCGAACGTTACGGCAAAAACGGTGCTGCTCACGGCCCATCCCAAGGGTAGGGCTCACGAGGTTGCGGTGCCTCAGGTGGCTCCGCTGCTCAGCGCAATTCCCAATCTTGTGTTCTTCCAGACGATTGCGGCCATGATCGCCGAGCGTCTGAAGTCATGGAACGTGCACCCGTATCTCGATACCGTCTCCAAGCAAATGGAGGTCAAGGCAGAGGGCTACGAAGAGTCAGTCAATGCGCTTAAGGCCAAAGCGGCTGAGTGTTACGGAATGTAAGCGGGTTTTGATGCCCGTTGGCATGGGGGATGTGGAAACAACCCCAGAAAGGAGAGACAAATGAAGGAAACCGAGAAGATCGAGATCATGCATTTCGACCAGGAGGGCTATCTCGAGGACGGCAAGGCGCTCTACGAGACCGGCAAGAAGATGACCGCGCTCGCCGACAAGGTCGCCGACGAGGGCTACGACGC
>OKSC01001223.1_pt1 | contig 25808 bp, 21 predicted proteins | sample 1601161 | NCBI WGS metagenome assembly OKSC01 (sample SAMEA3541552, study PRJEB24748) | human gut metagenome | biome: human gut; feature: human-associated habitat; material: faeces | place: China | collected 2012
TTTCCAGAAGATTTGCGTTCACGCTACGCATTACGATGCTGTAATTAATCATAGTCGTTTGTAGTATGTTTAGAGTCCTTGTTTTGCAACTCCCCAGAACGCCCCGTTCCTGCCGTTTTCGGGGTCTTCATTGATGACCGGCGCCTGCCATCATTTATGACCCGTGTAGGTCTTAATAGAAGACCGCCTTCAGGCACCTAAGGCATTTCCTTCGATTGCTGGTGCAAAGATACGAATAAATCCGGTATCTACCAAATTTAGACATGTGATAAGGAGCGATTTTCAGCAAACTTACGATTTGAAAGTTAGATAAAAAAAACAAACTCTATGTTTTGTGGGGCGCATCTCTATGTTTTCGCGGTACAGAAGCTGCGTTTTGCTTTATAAATCAGCATATTACAAAGTAATAACCGATTACATGGAAACGTGTTCAGTATTCAGTATTCAGTTTTTTTCGTTGTTGTTACCACTCTCTGTATAGATAGTATATTATATATATATAAATATATATATAATATAAAATAATTACTTACAATTTATAACCATGAAAAAGGTAACTATCGCGAAAAAAACTGAATACTGAATACTGAACACCCTTTAGGCACTAATTAGTTTACTCCGCAAGGGGTATTCCATTCGGGATGTGGCAAAAGTTAAGTGGAAGGGGCGTGAGTATGGTGCAACGAGTTAAGCGATTAAAAATACACAATCATAGCAATAAAACTATTAATTTTACGTTCTTTTCAAAAAAGGGGTTGTGCAATAGTGGCTTAAAGGCTAAAAGCACTACCTTTGAATGCAGTTAAATATGGTAATGTTCAAAGTCACAATTTGTGATTTTGGAAAAATGAATATAAATATGACAGATAAAATAGAAAAAAGGGAGAGCAGCGAACTGTGTATATCACATAGGTGCATCCATTAAGGACTTAGGCAAAAAGTGGTTTGGTTTCTCCAAGATGGAGATACTTACACCAGACGAATTGGAGGAAAGAATCAACAGGGAATAAGAAAAAATCAGAGCTCTCTATTGAGTATGGAAGAACTTTTCAGATATTATTTGGGGAATATTATTATTCTTCGTATCGGTACAGGCTTACGCTATCTATGGCTACGCTTTGTAAGGCATCGCAAGATTTCTTACCGAACCCTTTATGAAGGTAGTAAATCGAAAAAAACATCAGAATTATCTAATTTTGAGAATGAAATGTCAAATCGGGCATGGGGATGTGGCTTTATGCTTTTTGTGATATTCTTAATTATATTTTTACGCAGATTTTTATAATAGACATACAAAAAAAATGATTATGCACAACAAGGCTGCCTCGGAATGGATGTGGTGAAGAACATTTTGCCATGTAATGCTCATTAAGATAATGGTAAAAACAAAAAGTGAAATGTTTATTTTTGCAAACATTGATATGATAAGCACTTTAAATTTGAATTGGAAACAATATGAAAATTAAAACATTATTTAAAACACTTTTTTGTGCAGGGTTAGTTTTATCTCTTGCTTTATATTTGTTATATTTACATGGTAACCAGATCGAAAGAACTCAGAAGTCTATTGTAGATTATCAGTATAATGGATATGAAGAAAAACTTAATTATAAACGTTCAAATACAATTTTAATAACATATAAATCAAAACAATATGCATTACATACGGGAGATCGAATTTTGGACAAGATAAAGTCAGGGTATTTTCCTATTATACTATTCTTCTAAAACTGATTATCTTTTTTTTGAAGGAGATTATTTGCCTGTCGGTTATGCCCAAGCAGCTTTAATTTTCACGTTCATCTTTTCAGGTATCGGAACTTTAATCTGGAGGAAACAACTTGATGATGATATTAGTAAAATGTAAAAGTATCCAAGGACTATATTGTTTATTGAAGCGGAATCTCTCCTAATCCGCTTTTCAATAAAGTATTTGTCTTGTGCTATAAAAACTCAACAGCACAATTATTAATTGCAGTTCGACCTCCATATTTTCATTCGATAGTTCAAAGTATTGCATATTTCCTTACCCCTCATTGTCAGATTTTGCACGAGGATACTTTCTATTGCTCCTGATACAGACACATTAAATTCCATCATACGTTGGGTTAGACATGAAGCATTTTCCATCTTACGCATCAAAGTTTTTGTACAATAATCAATGGCTATGTAGTTGTTAGAATATATACTAATTAGGCGAAATTGCTCCACATCTTTAAAATAGATTGTTCGATATGTTCTCTTGCGCTGTTCGTAAATGTCAAGCCTATCGTCATGGATTATCAAAAATGGTATATGAGTAGTTATGTTATACAAAGTCATCATAAACATAAGCATTCCGCCACAACCAAAAAACACCATGCTTCCTATACCGCCAAATACTTTTGTTGGCCATGAGGTATTAGCATCATGGAGTATGAAATATCCACCTGCAGCGAAAGCGAAACAACCAACAGTCAGAAGAATATTCTTCCAAAGGCTATGGTATATTCGTATCTCTTTTATATTTTTATCGTTTTGTTTCATCTTTTTATATCGCTTTATTGTTATTACATAAAGTACATTATTTTAGCAATAAAGTTTGTACTTTCTTACTATAAGAACGAGTGTAAATTAGAATTATTGCAATGCTTGCAATAAAAAGTAGCCAAATTAAACAGAAAGTATATTTTGCATTGAAGCGGAATCCCTCCTAATCCGCCTTTCCAGATAAAGCCTTTTTCTTGCGCCCAACCAACGTAGGACAATGGCTTTTCCTTTGTGGGCAGCAGCCAACGGCTTCATCTCCTGTTACGCTTCGCTTCATCTGCACCTTTTTTGGTGAAAACAACCAGAATCAGAAGAAGACCTTCTCGAACACCGTACCGATGGCACCGATGCCTTCGAAACGCTCTATATCGGCTGCGAGAAGTTCCCACAGCACGATTTATATCCAATTGCGATTGGTGGAGTAAGATAATTGCTAATTTTTGCAGAAAATAAAAAGAAATTCTGTATCTTTGTCGCAATAAAAATAAAAAGAAAAAGAAGTATGAAAAAGATAGTTTTTATTCTACTCATTTTTTGTAGTTTTCTTGTAGTATGGGGATGCAATAAGAATAAAACGAAATGTGTTCCACAGAAAGAAGCAATTTCTGATTCTTCTATGAGAAGTAATGACGACACTCTAAGCCTTATGATAGAGCATGAGGTTGACGATGTTGATTATGGAGTGATTATAAAACGTGGCGACAAGACCATTCATCGCTTCGGATACAAATATCCTGAAGATGATGATCTTGTACCAAATGAAGAACGTATTGATAGTTGTCTGTTGACTGACTTGAATTTTGACGGTATAAAAGAAGATGTGCTGTTTTATTTGGGTAGCTTTGGAGCTTCTGGCACAGAATATTTTGATGCCTGCGTGTGGAATCCTAAAACTGAGCATTATGACAAAATTGAAGAATTCAAAGATATTCCAAACCCCAAAATCAGCGACAAATACAAATGTATTCTTTCAAGAGTGTATGTTTCTTCCGCAGAGAACGAATATGCAAAATATGTATGCACCAATGGACATCTCATTAAGGTTGCCGAATTGAGACAATATTGGAAAGGGAACATTTATCCAGAGCGAGACAGGGCTGTTTATGAAGAGCATTTTGTTAAAGCTAATGTTTGGAAGAGAAACTTGAAACTAAATCAAATTAGCGATTTCTGGAAACCGGTCGTACCGTTTTGATTATATCCAATTGGAGTTGGTGGGGTCATATAAAAATAAAAGGAATTATGGGCAAATATTGCTTTCCATAATTCCTTTCTAATATTTTTTCTTTTTAATGAGTTGTAGATATTACCTTTTTCCCAGACAAATCATATATCTGTTCTTCCTTTTGTGGACTTATTGTAATGTTATTGACTCCTGTTGTCGGGAAATCATCCGTTTAAGGGGTAAATACGGTACAACGAGTGAAACGATTAATAAAAGTACAATCATCGCAATAATACTATTGATTTTACGTTCTTTTCAAAGAAAGGGGTTGTGTGATAGTGGCTTAAAGGCTAAAAGCACTACCTTTGCATACAATAATAAAAATTAACGCAATGAAATGATCAAAATATTTAAAGACAATGAAAAGAATTATCGATAGTACATTAGTAATACTTTCTTTGATGTTGATCTTCGGTTGCAAGGAAAGTAAGGTGGGGCAGGGAAACCCTACCAAAGACAGCATGTCTATTGACACCGATAGTGTGATTTCGGGCAAAGTTTTTAACAAGCAAGATATTGCATCGGAAGATACGCTTAACGCTGTTATAAGAACACAATCTCCCAAGTCCAAGGATTTCGATTTTGAAGTATTTATTATGCGAGGGGAGAAAACTGTACAAATTATACCTTTCTCTTATCCGAAGGACGATACTTTTGACCCAAATGGTGGCCGGAAGGATAGCTGTCTGATGGCTGATGTGACGTTTGATGGCAATAAAGATCTGTTGGTATATTTGGGACAATTCGGAAATCAAGGTGTGGAATATTGGGATGCTTATGTCTGGAATGAAGTCAAGCAGAAGTTCTTGTTTGTTCCATCATTCCATGATATTCCCAATCCTACGCTTAACAAAAAAGAAAAGATTATAGAATCTTTCAGCCGTGGTTCTGCCGTTGATTATGAGTTTGGAAAATGGAAGTTCGAGAAAGGAGTGTTTGTACAAAAAGAACTTCTGTCACACCCTCCGAGAGAGTGTGAGTAGTGTTATTCTCCGTTCATCACCACTTCATGGCCTCCTTGGGAAGCAACAACTTCGTGCTTTCTCTAAAGGTATGGATTCAAAAAACAGACGCAACAAGTGATAAAAAGATAGGGAACGCAGTGCGTTCCTATCTTCGTTTCTATTACTTGCCGATGCAGACAGTGAAGGAAATACACGCATGGAGGGAGTTCTTAACATCCAACAAAATGCTGATAATACAGAAGTTTGGTATTTGTTGCCTTTCAAAGATTATAGAGAAGTTGTCTTGGCTACATTCTATAGTGACGGTGAGAGTATCTTTAAAGATGTGACAGATAATTATAAGAAGACTTATCCTCACATTTAAAAGGTCGAGCTACAAGCCATTTGCGCAATAAAGGAATTGGAGCGGGACAAATAATTGATAGAAGTAAGTTACATTTATATCTGAATAAATTGCAACATTGTGGCATTAACCTTTACATTCAAAATGAACAGCTTATATTATTGGACGAAGAAGGACATCCGTCCCTCTTTGCCCCGATAATATAAGCCACACTTTCGACCTGTGCGCAATTGGAACGTGATAATATCTCATTCCGATTACAGTCAGGAAGGAAGCGGTTTGTATCTTTGTCGCAATAAAAATAAAAAGAAGTATGAAAAAGATAGTTTTTATTCTACTCATTTTTTGTAGTTTTCTTGTAGTATGGGGATGCAATAAGAATAAAACGAAATGTGTTCCACAGAAAGAAGCAATTTCTGATTCTTCTATGAGAAGTAATGACGACACTCTAAGCCTTATGATAGAGCATGAGGTTGACGATGTTGATTATGGAGTGATTATAAAACGTGGCGACAAGACCATTCATCGCTTCGGATACAAATATCCTGAAGATGATGATCTTGTACCAAATGAAGAACGTATTGATAGTTGTCTGTTGACTGACTTGAATTTTGACGGTATAAAAGAAGATGTGCTGTTTTATTTGGGTAGCTTTGGAGCTTCTGGCACAGAATATTTTGATGCCTGCGTGTGGAATCCTAAAACTGAGCATTATGACAAAATTGAAGAATTCAAAGATATTCCAAACCCCAAAATCAGCGACAAATACAAATGTATTCTTTCAAGAGTGTATGTTTCTTCCGCAGAGAACGAATATGCAAAATATGTATGCACCAATGGACATCTCATTAAGGTTGCCGAATTGAGACAATATTGGAAAGGGAACATTTATCCAGAGCGAGACAGGGCTGTTTATGAAGAGCATTTTGTTAAAGCTAATGTTTGGAAGAGAAACTTGAAACTAAATCAAATTAGCGATTTCTGGAAACCGGTCGTACCGTTTTGATTATATCCAATTGGAGTTGGTGGGGTCATATAAAAATAAAAGGAATTATGGGCAAATATTGCTTTCCATAATTCCTTTCTAATATTTTTTCTTTTTAATGAGTTGTAGATATTACCTTTTTCCCAGACAAATCATATATCTGTTCTTCCTTTTGTGGATTTATTGTAATGTTATCGACTCCTGTTGTCGGGAAATCATCCGTTTAAGGGGTAAATACGGTGCAACGAGTTAAGCGATTAAAAATACACAATCATAGCAATAAAACTATTGATTTTACGTTCTTTTCAAAAAGGGTTTGTGCAATAGTGGCTTAAAGGCTAAAAGCACTACCTTTGAATGCTGTTAAATATGGTAATGTTCAAAGTCACAATTTGTGATTTTGGAAAAATGAATATAAAAATGACAGATAAAATAGAAAAAAAAGGAGGCAACCTTTGCAGTGCCGTACAATGGCGAGGACAACAACGATTATGTCGATGGTAAGGGCTTCTGCTGCAATGACGGCAGCTTGGAGGCTGCGCAGGCACGTGCTATGGCACGAGCAGCGAAGAACAACTTCAAAAAAGGCGATACATACGAGACGATGCAGTTCTACTACCACCCAGACCATTTGGGTAGCAGTAGTTACATCACCAACCTTGACGGCGAGGTGGTGCAACATATCGAGTATGTTCCTTTCGGAGAAGTATTCGTTGAGGAGCGCAATAACATTTAGAATACGCCTTATCTTTTCAATGCGAAGGAATTCGATGAGGAGACGGGATTGTATTACTATGGAGCGAGATACTATGAGCCGAGGATAAGCCTTTGGATTAACGTAGATCCATTAGCTGAAAAATATCCAGCATTAAGTGGCTTTTGTTTTGTTGGTAATAATCGTCCTGATGTCCAGTTTGACAAACATGGTGTTCACACCAGTGTTGAATATGACACACAGACTCGTTCTATGAACAAACATAAGGAACAGCTTCCTAAAAATGACAATCAGGCAAGAAATAAGTTTTACAAGGTAAATGGCAAGTGATTTTAAATACATAATATTCTCTATTTTTGACATCAGTGACTTCAACGAAGTCACTGATGTCGTAAAATTAATTTTTAAAAGAGAGTTAGAAAAAGGGAAAGCATATATATATCCTATATGCCCAGTTATAGAGGAATATATAAATCCCCAAAGTGGTGGTTCACATTTCCCTAAATTTAGTTGTTGGCAAAATGAAATGTATCCAGATAAAGTCTTTTTTATATCAAATTATGAAGATGGATTGTCTAATTTGTGTAGAACTATACAAAAGCATTTGAAATGTAACACTATTATGTGTGCGTTATCCAATGAAACAGATAATCCGTTTTTTAAATTTTATTTTTCCAATTCAAATTTAGAAGAACGCTTAATTCAAGCATACAAAGAAGATAGATGGGTGTTCTATGAAGAAGGTATTCCACTTTCTATTGAAGATCAAAGTTATTATAAAAATAAAAATATCAAGAAAAGATTAAACAATTCTATAATTAAAGAGTATTTGTTGAAATTAGGCATTGACTTATGCTTAATAGACAGTAAAATTTCGAAAGGATTTGTGTTCATACGTAAAGAATGGTGATTATATTTTTAGATAATGCTGTAATTCTATGCAATAAAATCAAATGTCAATCGTTGTTTAGATAAAACATAAAATAAAGACGTATGAAAGTATCAACAAATCGAGTAGTAATGAAAGCAATGATTATACTATTAGTCTTCTCCTGTTTACTATTTTCTTGTTCAAATAATAGCAGGGAAAAATCTGTAGATAGTTCAGAACTATCTAATATAGATTATCGCCTTTTTCAAAATACACCAGCTTGGGAATTAGCCAAAGCTGTGCAAGAAGAGGATATGGATAATTTTGATAAGATTATTTCTGAAAATCCGCAAATAATCAATTATCAAGAATCCAAATATGGTAATACTCTTTTAATGTTAACGATTATAAATCAACAATTAAAACAATTTAAGGCATTATTAAAGAAAGGAGCAGCTGTTAATACACATAATACATTTGATGGCACATCACCTCTTATTGAAGCTTGTTCTTCTAAATACTACAACATTATTTTTACCAAAATACTAATTGAGTATGGTGCTAATATAAATGATATTGAAACAGGAAAAAGGAGGCAAGAGAATAGTACACGACTTACGCCTTTAATGGCGGCTTCCAAAACTGGGAATTTAGATTTGGTTAGATTTTTAGTGTCGAATGGGGCTGATGTAAATTACCAAAACGAATTTGGTCAATCAGCGTTGAGTGAATCTGTAATGACAGACAATTATAAAGTAGCTTATTATCTATTGCAAAATGGAGCGAATTATAACTTACCTATTTTTTACCGATATGATTATTCTATACCAATAGAAAATAGTGTTCCCGGAGATAAAGGGAAACCAATGTTTTTAATGGATGTATTAAAAGAAGATGAATCAGATTTTTATACAGATGAGTATAAATACAAAACACTAATTATTGATTTTTTAAAAGAACAAGGGGTTAAGTAGATGCTTTGAATTAGATTTTTGAGATACACTAAAAAACAGGTGCTATTTATATTCATATAGCAACGCCTCTCAGAACCGTATCGGTAGGTTGATGCTCTGCGAGGACGGAACAGGTGCCATTGAATACTTCTATGGCAAGATGGGCGAAGTCACCAAGACCCGCCGCACGCTGATTGTGCCTAACCAGGCGATTGCAACTTATGTGACGCAATGGACTTATGACAGCCACAACCGCCTGTTGGAGATGATTTATCCTGATGAGGAGAAGATTACTTACTCTTACAATCTCGGTGGTCAGCTTGAGAATGTTCATGGCTACGAATCACAGCAAGATCTTTTATTTGTTGAATATCAGCGAGTTAAATATTTTGAAGAATGTAACTGCTAACGATTTAGAAACGAGCTATATTCTTTTTCTTTCACAACCTTGCAATATACAAAGAACGCTTTGATTACAGGTACAAAGATAAATTGAAATTCTGAAATACAATTATTTTTGCTCATTTTTTCACTTTCTTTAATGGATTCCCTTGGCAAGCCCTTTGGCACTTTACCTACTTCAAGGTATTGCAAATATACACCGATTTTCGTACCTTTGCAACCGATTTTGAATATTCAAACCAAGATGAGGCTACGATATGCTTATGTGTCTGTGCTTTTGCTCATGTCCTTCTCAACAATAGCAAATGTATGGGCATCGTCTTCCCTTTCTCCTGACGGAAGGGCTTTCTCTTATGCTGTATCGAGTGATACAGTAAGGGAGAGTCGTGCCTTGTCAGAGGGCGATGGCGACTCTGTGGAAACACAAAAAGAAGATTCCATCTTTAAGACGCTCAACCTCGGCGAAGTGGTGGTTACTGCTGCCATGAAGGAGGTGGAGATGAAGGGCGATACCACGGTTATCAATGCCAATGCTTTCCAGACTCCCGAAGGAGCATACCTCGAAGAACTCTTGAAGCGAGTGCCTGGATTGGAATACGAAAAGCAGAACAAGACGATGACCTACAACGGTCTTCCCATCCATGAAATCAATGTCAATGGCGAGAGTTTCTTTGGCGGCAACAGCACCCTTGCCCTCGAAAACCTGCCAGCCAAGTTGGTCAGCAAAATCAAGGTGTATGATAAGCGGAGCGAACTGGAGAAAATCACCAAGGTGCGCAAGGGCGGCGAAAACTATGTGCTCGACTTGCAGACCAAGCGAGAGTTCAACGGCACGCTGATTACTTCGGCTGGCATAGGCAGGGGCAACAACGAAAAGAAGGAAGCCGAGTTAATATCCAACCTCTTCCGCCAGACTGGCGACAACATCTCCGTGATAGCACGAAGTGGCAACAAGAACATGACCTCCCGCTACCCCGACAATCGCCAGGACAACGTGGCGATGAACTTTGCCAAGAAGTTCTCCAAGCGATTCACCCTCTATGGCAACATGATGTACAACTATTATGCCAGTGGCAACGAGAGCACCCTATATAGCGAGCAATATCTCACCACAGGCAACCGTTACCAGAACTCGGCATCCACCAGCACCAATCGCAACACGATGGGCAATGGTTCGTTGGGCATGAGGTGGAGCTTGGATGACAAGACCTATTTTAATATAGGTGGAAACTTCAGCAAGTCGAAGAGCGACAACACCAGCGACAGCCAGCAATCCACCTCTTCGGAAGGCGACGAGCGCATCAATAGCATCAACAGAAAATCGGATTCTAAGAGCGACAGCCATTCGTTCTCCGTCAATGCCGACATCACCCGAGTGTTCAACGACGAGGGTACGAGCATCAGCCTCACGGGTAGTTACTCCGACAGCAAGAGTACCAACGAGTCACATTCCCTTTCAGAGACCACTTACTATCAGTTGGAGAGCAGTCTGGGTGGCGATTCCGTGCTTTATCGCAACCAATACCAGCACTCCCCCTCCACCAATCGTGCCTATTCCGTAGGCATCAACTTGACGCAACCCTTGGCTGAGAACTTGCGCCTGCAACTCGGTTATCGCTATTCTGCCAACCGACAGGTGAGCGACCGAAGTACTTACGAGAGCGAGGTGTATATGGATAGCCTAAGCAACCACACCCTGAGCAAGACCATTACCCACGACCTCAGCCTCTACCTCAATTATGATGGCAAGCGATGGGAGGCAAATGCAGGAGTGTTGATGCAGCCCGAGCGCAGGAGTCTTGACCAAAAGACCGGCTTGCTCCACGCCGACACGGTAAGGACGAGTGTGAACTGGAACCCACAGTTGAATGTGTCATGGCATCGGGGCAAGACTCGCTTCGAGCTGAATTATGACGGTAGTAGCCGACAGCCCGACCTCGGTAGCTTGATGTCGCTCACCGATAATAGCGACCCGCTGCACATCACCCATGGCAATCCTTCGCTCAAAGCATCCTATAATCAGAATTTCCGATTGACAGGTAGGAACACGCGCCTCGGGCTTTCGGGCGATGTACACTTTAGCAACACCTATAACAGTCAGACGCAAGCCGTCTTTTATAACCTTGCCACTGGTGGCACGGAGACTTATCCTGTGAATGTGAATGGCAACTGGAATATGCGTGCCAGTCTTCGCTATCAGAAGCGATGGAAGAAGCGGTTCAATCTCTCCGCTCGCACAGGTGCCAACTTTAGCCAAAGTGTAGCTCTTGTGAACGAGGGGAAGAGCGAGGAGCCAGACCGCAGCGTCACCCACAATACGTCGTATAATGCCAACCTTCGTTTGGGTTATCAGCCGAAATGGGGAGGCTTCGACTTGCAGGGCGATTGGCGTTACCGCCATGCCACCAACCTGCTTCGTAGTACGTCCAACTATACCCGAAGTTACAACTTTTCGCTGAATACTTACGCAGAACTTCCTCTTGGTTTCCTGGTCAAGAGCGATGCTGCATACTCTTTCCGTAACGGCACCAACATCAAAAAAGGCGAAGACGACCAAGTGGTTTGGAACTTGGGGGCATCTTGGCGATTCCTCAAAAAGAAGCAAGCCGAGCTTTCGCTCTATTGGTCAGATATTCTCAGCGACAAGAAAAACTATTATCGCAATGTTACGGCGACAGGATTGACGGAAAGCCGTACCTCACAAATTGGCAGCTACTTCATCATCAGTTTTAAGTATCGGCTGAATAAGCAACTGTGAAAAACATATTGAAAATCTTAGATATGTTATGATTTCTCAACAAGACAGATGAGAAATCCTATAAATCATAACAAATTACTATTGCAAATTTCATTATTTTTAGGTATTGCACATTATTTAATAAATATGTACCTTTGCAGCCACAAATTAAGGGTAATATTTTAATTAATAATAAACATTTAAAAGAATAATAAAACAATGAAGATTTTTAAGAATTTCATCGGTCTCGCAGCCATGGCGCTCTGCCTCGGCTTTGCTTCTTGCAGCAGCGATGACGATGCACCTTCTTATAGCAATGTGGCTGTAAGCAACTCAGAGTTGATGACTATCCTCAAAGCTAAGGGGTACCAGTTTGATGAAAATGGCAAAATGCTCCTTGACGACAAAGCCAACAGCACTACATCTCTCGACCTTTCAGGCACAAAGGTTGATACCGCCGCCCTGAAAGAACTTTCCGTTTTTCCTAATTTGAAAGAGTTGAACCTTAGCAGCAATGGCTATGGTCCAGTTTTCCATATCGCTTCACTTCCTTCACAGATTACAGGTCTTGACTTGCAAGGCAATGACATCTATGACTTCGACGGCTTGGTAACAGCCAAGGTTGAGAATGATGAGGTGAAAGCTACTATCCTTCATGAGTTTACAAAACTTTATCTCCCTGCTTCCTGCAAGTATAATGTAGAGGACTTGATGCCTTTCTATACAGAGAATGAGGCAGAGAATAAGACTGTTGACATGCAAATGGTAAATGATAAGGGCTCTTTGGAGAAGTATAATACTTTGAGAGAGATTCCTGATGAATACTTCCGTGCTTATTTGAAGATGAAATTTGCTTCATTGTTTGCTGATGACACCCATATTGATATTAGCAAGCCAATGAAAAACAATGAACAGGGAGAAAGTTTAACGCTCGGACTTACTAATCAGTTTGCAGATGTAAACAAAATACAATCAATTAGCGGTATAGAATGTTTTATAAACAATCCTTATTATCAACCATTCTTCGTTAGCATTGCAATAAATAATAATGTTTTGTTCGAGACGAAATATTTAGACTTGCATTCTAATATAAAAGGTCTCATGTTGAATAATGTAAATACAACAGAGGGCATTAATTTTGCAAATGCTACAAGCCTTGTTGCTTTGACATTAACCCATAATGATGGAATAAAAGAGGCTGATTTGTCTAACACATTAATCTCGGCGCAAGATATAAAGGATTTTGATGCAACACTTCAAAATTACATTGCTATAAAATATTGTAAGAATCTGGAAACACTTCTTCTGCCAAAAACAGATAAAGGTGTCGTAAATGCTTGCGAGTTAATTCAATTGCCTAAACTGAAAAGTGTTGATTTGTCATCTATAAAGGGATTGGAAGCATTAGCTTTGGTTGTCTTGCCAAATTGCTCAATAACATATCCAAACCTAAAATATGTTTACTATAGTCAAGATAATACACTCGTAGAACTTTCAGAATTTGACTACATCTTGTTCGCAATATCAGAAGATGTATATAAGATGGAATCTACTAAGAATTTCTTTGCTGCTCATACCTTTGGACTTGCAGATGATGGTTCTTCTTACATGAATGACGGCGCATATTTTTGGGAATAATTATTTTTATTAATTTTAAATACAACAAACAATGAAGAAGTTTTTATTTATGTTGGTTGCTTTGCTGACTATCTCAGCAAGCACAATGAGCGTTTCTGCTCAAGTTTCTAGCTCTTTTGCTACATTTGCAGCAGGAGATTATGCTGGTACTTACAATGGTGACTTGACAAAGGTGTATATGAACACAGATAAGAATCCAGTATCTGGTGTTACATCTACAGTTAGAGAGAACACTTCTGGTACCATCAATATTCACATTGATGCTTTCCAAATTGGTAGCATGCCTGGCACTATCACTATTGACGCAAACAACATCGCGGTGAACGCAGATGGTACTTTTGCCCAGACTTGTACTCGTGCCGTAACATTGCGTATTTTAGGTATTCCTAAGAGGTACAATGCATATGTTGAGGGTAGCATCGTGAACGGTGAATTGACATACACCATTACTGTTAATTCTGAATATTCAGGAGCAGCATTTACTGCCATTGTTACTTTCAAAGGTAATAAGTAAAAATAATTAATACTCAGTCAGCTCATAGTGTTAAAGTTATGAGTTGGCTTTGTTGCTTTATTCTATTAAGAATTATAGTATAAGTTACTAATGAGACAATTTAAAACTTTAGCATTATTTGCTTGTCTTGTCTTTGGCTTCATGTCTTTGGTATCTTGTTCTTCTGATGAGGAGATTACAGATGCTGATGCAAACACTGAACTTGTGAAAGAAGCCACAAATTATCTCAATGGTGAGATTGTGCTTAGTACCAATGCAACGATGAATGGAGTGAACAAGACCCTTTTACCAGAAGGATGTCCAACAAAGTTCAAGTTTGAGTGGAGTAAGACAGACGCACAAACTTTCACTATATCTTTGCTTGACTTCACGGTCGGAAACATGGGAATGATTATTAATTTTAAGTGTGATGTCAAGTGCATGGTGCTCAACTCTTGGGAGCAAAAGGAATATACAGGTGATGGTTGGGTCAAGTTCAAAGGTGTGGATGGTTCTGTATGGGGTACAGATACAGATGGCTCTGCATCAAGTGCAAAAGGCAGTAGCGTGCAAGGCTATTACAATGCCAAGACCCACGAAATACAATTCATCGTCAACTACAACATGATGAATGTACGTTCCGAATGTTTTAAGCAGACTATTGACAAGTCACGTCTCGCAACATTTGATGCCGACAAGGCAAAGTACGAGGAAGACTTGAAAGCGTATAAGAAAGAGCACGGAATCAAATAAGAGACTGTAGCTTATATCTATTCAAGGAAAGAGGGATATGCCCAGACATGTCTCTCTTTCTTTTTGCAAGTAAAAAATGAAGGGAAGAGAAACAAGCCATAGCGAGGCTGAAATCGTGTAAGGATTTGGAAAAAATAGAATGACAATATAAATGAAGACAATTAGAAATGTAATGCTCATCGGCTTGCTGCTGATACTCGCCCTCCCTGTCGCTGCACAGCGAAAGGTGAAGTTCGATATCTTCGACAAAGCCACTGAGCAACCAATCATCGGTGCAGTCATCACCTATGCCGACAACGAGAAATTGAAATCGCCACAGCGTGTTGTTACCAACATGGATGGTGAGGCTACCATCTCGGTGCCTCAGAGTGACAAGTGTTATTACCAGGTGGTATCCGTGGGTTACAACCCTCTGAAGGGAACCATCGGAAGCGGCAACTCCCTCAAGCTCTTCATGACCGAGGACGTGATGAAGGTGAATGAGGTGGTGGTTACTGGTTCCCGTACTGCCCGACCTATCAAGCTCTCGCCAGTGAGCACGCAGGTGATCGGCGGTAAGGAACTGGTAGATGCAGGCTATGCCGACCTGACCAAGGCTCTGCAGCAGGAGACACCTGGTATGAACATCCAGAAGGTGGGTTTCGGCAACGAAATCTCCATGCAGGGCTTGGATGCCCGCCACGTGCTCTTCCTACAGGATGGTGAGCGATTGACGGGCGACATGGCGGGTAACCTCGACTATGAGCGATTCAACCTCCATGCCATCGACCGCATCGAAATCGTGAAGGGTGCCAGCAGTACCCTCTATGGAAGCCGTGCATCGGGTGCCGTCATCAACCTCATCACCAAGAAAACTACCAAGCCTATCGACATTCAGGCTGGTGTACGCTGGGGACAGATGAACGAGACCAACTACAAGAATCCGCAGAAGAAGGATTTCCTCTACATGTTTGAGAAAAATGCCGACCGTCCTAACCTGCAGAGCTGGGTATCGGCAGGTTTCAACGCTGGCAAGGTGACCTCGCAGACCGACGTGTGGTATTCTTCGAGCGATGCCTTCTACATGTACCAGGCGGAGAACGACAAGAAGGTATATACCCAAGAGGCGAATCCTTGGCTCGACCACGACGTGACCATTACCAGCGTGGCTTCCCGTCCGCCAATGGGCATCGAGGGTACAGAGCATATCTCGGTATCGCAGAAGGTATTCTACGACCCTTTCAAGAACCTGGAGATTCTTGCCTACGGTAGTGCGTTCTATATGAACACCTACGACCTCATTCAGGACATGACCTTCAGTCAGGCGCGTGACTGGACGGCTGGTACTAAGATTAAATATACATTTAAGGATTGGTTCAAGATTACCGCCTCCCTTCATGGAGACTTCTACGACCGCTTCAAGCGCCACGAGCGTATCGACGAGCGTACTAAAGTGTATAAGAGCCGTATCTTCCAGCCTCGCCTCTCCATCACCTCGCAGAAGTTCGAGGGCCACGACCTCATCCTCGGTATCGAGCACCTGAGCGATGACCTGACGAGCGACCGATTCAACGGCGATGCCTCCCACATCATGCGCACCCGTTCATTAAAAGAGACGGAGGCTTTCCTGCAGGACGAGTGGACGATGAACGACCACTGGATGGTTTCGGCAGGTGTGAGAACCAACTTCAGCCGTGCCTTCGGACTGATGGCGATGCCTAAGATTGCCTTCAAGTGGAGTCCTTCGGATCACTGGGCGTGGAGAGCCAACTATTCGATGGGCTACCGTTCGCCAAGCATCAAGGAGCTGTTCTTCAACTGGGACCACCTCGGCATGTTCATGATCAAGGGTAACGAGGACCTGAAGCCTGAGAAGAACAACTACGTGAGCCTGGGCACAGAGTACTCGAACGATAACTTCTTCATCTCGGGCAATGTGTATGGCAACTTCTTCCGCAAGAAGATAGAGGGCGTATGGCGCATCTACGACATGCAGTATAACTTTGAATACACCAACCTCGCCAAGCAGAACCTCATCGGACTGGAAGCCATCATGCGCTGGCACTTCCTCAACCACTTCACGATGAATGCCACCTACAGCTACGTGAACGTGAGCAAGACGGATGGTATCCAGGTGAACACCACTTCGCCTCATGCTGCCACGGCGAGCCTCGACTATAAGTACAACAAGAAGAACTACCGACTGGGCGCCACCTTCTCGGCAAGCTACATGGGTGAGAAGAAGTTTGATGTGCAGGACCGACTCTCTGTAAACGGTGAGAGCCACGATGCCTACTTCCGCTGCCAGTTGCCACAGTATGTATTGTGCAACCTGTCGGTGATTCAGACCTTCTATAATAAGGTAAAGGTAACTGTGGGTGTGGATAACATCTTTAACTATGTGCCAAAGACCCTGGGTTCGGGCATCACCATGTTTAACGTGCCAGCCACGGCAGGAGCCAAGGCGCATGTGCAGGTGGAAGTGTTGGTAGATGAATTGGTTAAAGCATTTAGAAAGAAGAAATAATGAAGAAAGCATTACTATATATAATAGGTATGGCAGCCGCAATGACGAGCTGCGTATCTTATGAGGCTGAGGACTTCACAGGTCATACCTTGCCCCGAAAAACAGGTTATAGCACGGGTGTTACCAACGACTGGCTCTATTTTGACCTGAAGACGGGACATCGCTATAATGTGCTGAATCCTAACCAGAGTGTCATCGCCTTTATAGACGGCAAACCAATAGAGGAGTATTTCCATTATAAAGGTACAGCTAAACTCGTAAAGTATTGGAGCGAGGGCGTACAGAAGAACATCTTCGAGGATGCAGAGCGTGATGCAAACGGCGATACCATCTTTACCAAGAATCAAGCTACTGGCAAGTTAACCTATAAGACGGTAAAAAGACAAGCCAGCAGCATTATGGTGATGGAGAACATGGAGGATGACCCCAATACGATGGCTTATCCTGCTACGGAGTGGGACCTCGCCTTCAATGGTTATCAGCTCCGCACCAACAGCGGAACGAGCGGACCAGGCAAGGGCGGTGCTGCCGACCTGGGCTATGGCGAATATGACAAGTGGACGAGCAAGGCGCAGGTGGATGCTTATCTGGCAGAACACAACATGACTTTCGCCGTGGATGATTCAGCAAGCGTCTATGTCACCATGTCGCAGAACGACTGGAACAAGTATTGCATCGCCAACAAACTGGATATGAACGAGAACCCTTGGTTCGACCCTAACAACGGACCTGCCAAGCAGTTGGTAAGCGGCAATCCGGTGCTCGAAAAGGCAATGAGTTTCTCTGGTCCACCTCCAGTATATACTCCTTCTTTCCATACCTACGTAATCCGTTCGTGGGATGGCGAGAGATATTACAAGCTCCAGATTATCTCCTGGTATGATGCCAATGTGCAGATAGGTGATAAGGGAGGAAGAATCAGTTATTACTTAGATGAATTAAAGTAATTCAATATCAAACAATAAACATTAAACATTATGAAACAATTGAATTGGTGGAAATCCATCGCTTCGTTCCTCGTGGTACTCTTTACCATGCCGTTGGGACATGCGCTGATGATGATAATGGATAAGACGATGACTCCTGAAGCTGTGCATTACTCAGCCTTCTTCATGGGGTTGGCAGGTCTTATCATGGTAGTAATCGGTGTCTTCGTAAAGGGAGACACCAAACAGACTCTTTGGGGACTTTTCGGAGGTCTGCTCTTCTGGACCGGTTGGATAGAATTCCTGTTCCAGTACTATGCTACCCGTTGGGGTACACAGCCGGAGATGGAGAATGGCGAAGTTGTGACTCGTCCTGAATACCTCATCCTCCCTGCCACCTTCGGCATGTGGATGATGATTATGGTGCTCTACATCTTCTCAACCAAAAACGGATGTAACTTCATCAACTGGTGGCAGCGTGTTCTCTTCCGTTCCCGCAAGAACGAGATTGCCGCCCGTCCGATGACACATCATACAAGTATCGTCACCTTCATGGAACTGAACATGATTCTCTGGACCAGCTATCTCCTGTTGATGTTCTGCTACGACAAGAACTTCCTCGGCGACCATCATCCTGTAACTTCGGTTGTTGCCGTAGCTTGTCTGATAGGTAGTTTCTTCATATTCCGAAAGCAGTTGCGTTTGAGCACATGGGGAGCCAATATCCGTATGGCTATCGCAACGGTCATTGTGTTCTGGGTACCTGTGGAAGTGCTTGGTCGCCTTGACTTTTTCAAGGAGATTTGGATTGAGCCGGAGAAGTATACTACCCAGATGATTTGCATCCTCGTGGCATTCGTGGCATTGCTTGTGTATATCATGATAGCTGCAAGAAAGAAGAAGACACATGAGTAACAGAAAACTATATTGGTGGAAATCCATAGTATCGATGGGTGTGATTTTAGGAAGCATGCCCATCGTTCATTTGGTGGCACGAGTGCTGAAGGACAATTACGACGGCACGCAGTTATTGGGTGCTGGCATGGCTGTGGGATTCGTGGGCTTGGTGATGGTGGTGGTCGGTGTTTTCGTCAAGGGACAGACTCGCCAAACCTTGCTCGGACTTATCGGTGGCATGTTCTACTGGACGGGTTGGGTGGATTTCCTCTTTATGTATTATGCCCATCGTTGGGGCACACATGCTGAGATTGACCCAGTGACAGGAGAAGTGTTGAGCCGCCCTGAATATCTTCTGCTCCCTGCCACCTTTGGCTTGTGGGCAATGGTGATGTTGCTCTACATCTTCTGTTCCAGAAATGCCTGCAACTTCCTCAACTGGTGGCAGACGCTCTTCTTGGGGAAGAACAAGCGACTCATCGCAGCTCGCCCGATGACACGCCACACCAGCATTGTTACCTTCATGGAAATCAACACAATGCTCTGGACTTGCTATCTCCTGCTGATGAACCTCTACGATCCTCAATTGTTTGGTCGTGAGAGTCCAGTCACCTTCGGTGTTGCCTTCGGTGCCTTGCTTTCCGCCCCATACGTATTTCGCAAGCAACTCCACTTGCAATCGTGGGGAGCAAACATCAGAATGGGTACGGCAACGGTCATCGTGTTCTGGATAGCGGTAGAGGCATTTAATCGCACGGGCATCATCGGGAAGCTCATTGCACATCCGAGCGAATATCCTTGGCATTGGGTGGTAATGGTGATAGAACTTTGTTTCTTGGCAGGAAAGATTGTCAAGGATGCAAGGGCGAAGAAAGAAACAAGATAGATAATCAGATAAGGAAATCAATGAAGAAAGGGACTTGGAGAAAACAACATAAATGGCTTGGTATCGGCTTGAGCTTCTTCATGCTGATGTTCTGCGTGTCAGGCATCCTGCTCAATCATCGTTCACTCATCAAGGAGGTGAACGTGAGCAGGAAGTACCTGCCAAGTCGTTATGAGTTTCAGAAATGGAACGGTGGATTGCTACGAGGCACGCTTGACATTGGCAAGGATTTAATGGTAGATTCCATGAGGAATGTGGATTCTTGTCGCCAACTGTTGCTTTATGGCAATGGTGGCATCTGGCTCACAGACTCCAAGGCTTCCTACTTCAAGGATTTCAATGAGGGGTTGCCAGAAGGTGCAGACTATCGTCAAATCAAAAATGTCATAAGGCTTGATAATGGAAGGATATTTGCTGTCTCACCTTTCGGGCTTTATCGCTATGGAGTGCATAACAAATGGCATGAGGTGAATATGTCACTGGAGGACGAGGAGAAATTTACGGACATCGCTTCGCATGGCGATACCCTTGTAGTGCTCAGTCGTTCCTTTGTCTATACCTCGCTTCCTCCTTATAAGACTTTTAAGCGCATTCAACTTCATGCGCCAAAGGATTATGACGGCAAAGTAACTGCCTTTCGTACCGTTTGGCTACTCCATAGTGGAGAACTTTTCGGAATAACAGGAAAGATTGTGGTTGATGCCATAGCCATTATTCTTGTGGTTCTCTGTATTACGGGTATCGTCTTTTGGCTGAGACCGAAGCGAAAGGCATTACTGCAAACCTCGCTTCATCTGCATGACAGAATCGGGCGATATACTATCATACTTGCGCTCTTGATTGCACTGACGGGTTGGTGTCTCCGCCCTCCTGTGATGATAGCATTAGTGTTAAGCAAGATTCCGTCTATCCCAGGCACAACACTCAGAAGCAAGAATCCTTGGAACGACAAGCTCCGCATAATTCGTTATGATGAGAGCTGCCATGATTGGCTATTATCCTCATCGGAAGGATTCTATTCATTGAACATCAAAAATGCTACAGTGAAAGTTATTACTTCTGTTCCACCTGTCAGCGTGATGGGATTGAATGTATTACAGAAAGATGCAAATGGTAGATGGCTTTGCGGTTCATTTAGCGGCTTGTTTGTTTGGGACAGACGACAAGGAACTGCTACCGATTACTTTACAAACAAACCTGCACCGAATGAAGCAGGAGCACCATTCGGAAAGAAAGCTGTCGCAGGTATGAGCCAAGACTTTTCCACCCCTGTCGTAGCGGAATATTACGAGGGAACAAACTTTGCCCCTCAACCTTCGAGCATGAACCAACTTCCTATGTCGCTTTGGAATGTGGCATTAGAGGTGCATAGTGGCAGAATTTTCATTGGAACGATAGCCACATACATATTCATCTTTGTTATGGGCATTCTTGCGTTTTGGTGCTTGTGGTCGGGCTATAAAATTAGGTTAAAAAAGAAATAACATTGCACAAAATCCAATTCTCATTAAATGCGAAAACAAACTGATGGTGGCGAGGTAACAAACCAAAATTCTTGATTGTGGATTATTAACTTTTTTTCTGAATATAAATTTAGAAAAAGAGACTCTTCCTTCTTGTTGAAGACAAAAGGTGGTAAGCAATTTATTGAGATGGATCACTGGATTGACGAAGCAACATCATCTCTCCTCCAAGATATTGCGATATTACAGCCATTGGCTACGACTTGTATTTATGAAAAACTGATGATGTTAGAAGTGAAGTTCTGAATGGTAAAGGTGTAAGAGTTAGGTAAACGACTCTCTCATTTACTCATTGATAAAGCTGACAACACAAAAGACTTTTCAATAAGATTCAAAAGGATGGTAGGATTGAAACTCTTGCCATCCTTTTTCGATTAAGTCTCACAATCTACACTTTGTCAGCTTTTGGCTTTCTTGCCAATGGTTATTATTCAATAATGGCTCTTTCCCTAACGATATGCTGTTTTTACCAAGAATTTATATAAAAGTTGTTATAATATATATAAATATTCGTCTTTGATACTTCCTGCCATTATCTTTGCCGATTAAAAATGTTAGTGCAAAGCAATAATGGAGTAATAGAAACGTAAAAAGTAAACAACATGGAACGCAAAGAACAGACCGGGCATATCTGTAGATGGATGGCTTTAGGCATCATGACTGCCATCGTCATCGTAGGATGTACCATTGTAATCGGCCTATTTGAATGGCGCGACAGAAAGGAGATTGAGTGTAGAAATGCAGAACTGCATCAGTGGCGAAAGAATGTGCATGACTTAAACTTGCACATAACGGAATTGTCACTGCTTGGTGAAATGGTTGCGGATTGGGACTCAACAGATGTAAATGAGTATCATTCGCTTCGATTGGAAGTGGACAGTATGCTTGAAGGCATCGCAGGTATTTGTCCGAAAGAAGATTCTGATACAATCTGCCATCTTCTTGCAGAAAAGGAGCAGCTCCTTCTGGATATAAAGGATGCTATGCAGGAACTGAATGCCACTCAAGAAAAGCTGACCGCAGAAGTTCCAAGAATTGTAGAGCAGAATAAGACTGAAAGCAAAAGATTTTCAGCTATGCCACAGCAGGCAAAGCCAAAGAAGCGAGGTTTCTTCAGCAGATTGTTCGGCAAGAAAGAAAATGCAGTAACAACAGGAAACCGTTTAACCCAAACTGAAAAGATGCTCACCAACCTAAACCAAACGGTTGTTGCTAAACATCACCAGCAAAGCCGTAAGGTAGTGGAGATATTGGATAGTCTTGGAAACAGAAATGAAGGTATCAATAAGCAGTTGCAAAGAGTAATCAGCATAGCTGATGAGAATGTGGATAAAGGCATCAAAGTTCGTGAGCGACAAATCGCAGACTTGGAAGGCAATTACACCTATTATTATATAGGGATGATAGGATTGTTGATATTGGTGTTTTTCGTATTATTCCTATTGGTGTGGCGTTTCGCATTCAAGACACGTAAGAGCAAGGAAGAAACAAGAAAGGTGATGCTGACTGTAACGCATGAGATGCGCAGTCCTTTGTCTGCCATCAAGGATTATGCTCGCAAGATTAGCGGACTTGAAGATGCTACGGATGAAAGCAAACGATATGCCGACTTGATTGTTGACACATCGAAAGGCTTGACTTCTATGATAGACAGTTTCCTGGTTTACTCCAAATTAGCGAATGGAAAGGCGACCGTCAAGGAACGCCCTTTCCGTATGATGGACATTGCCGAGCAATTAAAAATGGAGTATGAGCCCTTTGCTGCGAAGAAACTCTTTGTTTCACGTAGCGGAACAAGAAATATCAAGGCATGGAACTTTCAGTTTCCTTAGGTGGAACTGTCGGTTTCATGCCTTGATACTTTTTTATTGTTGCGGAGTTCTTATTTTCCTGCCGTTTTCTTGCCGTGGAAACACATGAAGTACACTCCGATAAGTATGAACGGAATGCTGAGCCATTGCCCCATATTCAGCGTCATTGCGCTTTCAAAATCCACCTGATCCTCTTTCAGGAACTCGATGAAGAAGCGGAATACGAATATTTCAGTCAGGCAGAGGCCGAAGAAGAAACCGCGGTGGTAGGGTAGGGTAGCGCCGGTTTGCACTGCGGTGGACTTGGCTTTGGTGGTGCTGAAGTCCGTTTCGAGCTTGTTTTCCTGCTGCTTTTGTCCGCGCCTGTACAGGTAGACCATGCCCAGAAAGAAGATGAAGTAGGCGATTGCCTCGTAGAGCTGTGCCGGATGGCGGGGCAGCATATCCACCCGTTCAAAGACGAAAGCCCAGGGCACATCGGCCGGCTTGCCGATAATCTCGGAGTTCATCAGGTTGGCAAGGCGGATGCAACAGGCGGTGACAGGTGTGGCTACGGCTATCATGTCCAGCACATCCATATAGTGCATCTTGGTTTTGCGGCAGTACATCCAGAGGGCGATAATCAGTCCCAGCGTACCGCCGTGACTGGCAAGCCCTTCGTAACCGGTAAACTTCCAGCCGCCGTCCGGCAGGAACTTCACGGGAAGTATCATTTCCCAGAAGTGATTCAGGTAATAATCCGGCTGGTAGAACAGACAGTGCCCCAGTCTCGCTCCTACCAGGATGCCGAAGAAGCAGTAGAAGAACAACGGTTCGAATGTCTTTTCGTCGATTTTCCGGTCGTGGTACTGGCGGTGTACTATTACGTAGGCAAGAGCGATGCCTACCACCCATAACAGGCCGTAATACCGGATTGGAAGGCTGCCGAAAAGGTTGAACAGTTCCGGGTTGGGATTCCAGTTGATAGAGAGGAGAGTCAGCATATTCATAAGCAATTTAAGTTAGTTTATATCTTTGTTTTCGTCCTTCGGAACGTAGCGCAGAATCTGCTCTTTTTGTGTATTGCACGGAAGAGGTTCTGCGCTACGCTCCGGAAGACGGAAACTGTATAAGATGGTGAGGCAAAGGTATAAAATTATTTGAATTTCTCCGCTACCATTCTGTATGTAGGGATGTCGATATTCTGTTCTTCGGCTGCCGCAATCATGTCGAAAAGCAATCCCTGCACTTCGCTTTGGTGGCCGCGCGCCATGTCTTTTTGCATGGAAGCGGTGCTTTCGGGGGCAAGCTTGTCGATTACCTTGAGGTTGTACGCTACGATATCTTCCTCGAACCCGATGCCCAGTTTCCGCCCCAAGGCCGCGCTTTCCTGCGAAAGCCCGATGAAGGTGTCGCGTACTTTGCCGGGCTTCTGCACTTCGCCCATAGGCACGTCGTAGTAAGCTCCGGTAACGGCCATGGCCGAGATGAAAGACCATTTGATGAAGGTGTCGCGGTTGATGTCTTCCGAAATGTCTGCCTTGATGCCTGCATCTCTCAGTGCATTAGCAACGGCTTCCAGTCGTTCGGGAGCTATTTCTTGTTCGGGGCGTGCTCCGAAAACAAGGCGGAATATTTTGCCCATTTGCGTGATTTCGCCTGTGCCGGACACGAAACCGACAATGTATATGCAACCGTCGAGTACCGTTACACGTGGAACAAGTCGGCCGATGCGGGGACCGGTTCCGTAAACATTCAAGATGGGGATTACCAAGGTGTCTTGATGCGAGGCGCGTTCCAGAACATCCTGAATGGAGTTGATGGAATATCCTTTTACACAAACGAAAATGACATCTGCCTGTTCGTTATATTCTTCGGCTGTGCAGGCTTTTACGGGAAGATAATGTTCGCCTTTTAAATCCGACTTCAGGTGAAGTCCTTTTTCGCGGATGGCTTCCAGGTGTTTGCCACGGGCAATGCACGTTACGTCCTTTCCTGCTAAAGCAAGAAAACCGGCGATGCTACCTCCCACGCCGCCGGTTCCTATGATAAGAAATTTATTCATATTAATCGTTTGTTTTATACATTGAAGCGGAAGTGCATGATGTCGCCATCCTGTACCACATATTCCTTGCCTTCAATGCCCATCTTTCCGGCTTCCTTGACGGCCGCTTCCGAACCATATTGAATATAGTCTTCGTATTTGATGACTTCGGCACGGATAAAGCCTTTTTCAAAGTCGGTATGGATGACTCCGGCACATTGGGGAGCTTTCCAGCCTTTGCGGTAAGTCCATGCTTTTACTTCCATTTCTCCGGCTGTGATGAATGTTTCCAGATCCAACAGTTTGTAAGCTGCTTTAATCAAACGGTTGACACCCGATTCTTCCAAACCTGCTTCCTGAAGGAACATCTGACGGTCTTCGTATGTTTCCAGTTCTGCAATGTCGGCTTCTGTTTTGGCAGCTACCACTAGGATTTCCGCGTTCTCTTCTTTGACGGCCTCGCGCACCATTTCAACATATTTGTTACCGTTGACTGCGCTTGCTTCGTCCACATTGCACACATACATCACCGGCTTGGAAGTCAGCAGGAACAATTCTTTGGCAATTTTTTGTTCGTCTTTGCTGTCAAATTGTACGGTGCGGGCAGACTTGCCCTGCTCCAATGCT
>OKSC01001226.1_pt1 | contig 25740 bp, 25 predicted proteins | sample 1601161 | NCBI WGS metagenome assembly OKSC01 (sample SAMEA3541552, study PRJEB24748) | human gut metagenome | biome: human gut; feature: human-associated habitat; material: faeces | place: China | collected 2012
CGCAGGAGGGCTTGCTGGATGACCAGATAGTCTACGCCGTGCTGGCGGAGACGAAACCAAACCAGCAGGAGCAGCTGAAATTCAAACGGGAGGAGCTGCGGAAATACTTCCCCTTCGGCTACACTGAGGAGCAAATGCGCCGGGACATCATCAAGGGCTTGGAGCTGTTAAAGCGGCAGAGAGAACGAAACCGAGATGCACGCTGATTCGTATTGATACGAATACGGCAAAACAAATCGCACAGTGGAGAGAACCCCAAACCGATGGTATACTGTTGCTGTCGGTTTGGAGTTCTGTTCTGCAAATACAAAGGACAGGAGGAAATGAAATTGGTAGCAGGACATCTGACTTTGAAAAACGGTAGGTATTACGCCGTGCTGAACTATAGAAACGTCGGAGGGCAGCGGAAAACGAAATGGATCTCGCTGGGGCTTCCCGAAAAGGGAAACAAACGAAAAGCAGAAGCGGAACTCGCACGCATCCGCAGTGAGTTTGAGCCGCCGCAGGAGGTGGGGGAGCTTGCTTCTGATATGCCTTTTGCGGAATATCTTTTAGAGTGGCTCGACATTGTAAAGGTGCGTGTAAAAGCGACGACATTCAGCTCTTACGAGGCAATGATAAAATCGACCATCGAGCCGTATTTCCGTAAGAAAGGATACACGCTTCAGGGATTGGAGGCAAGGCATATTCAGCAGTTCTATTCAGAAAAGCTACGGACGGTCAAACCCAATTCCGTGATTCACTATCACGCTGTGATTCATCAGGCGCTGAAATACGCAATGAAAACCGACCTTGTCCCGCAAAATGTAGCGATGAAAGTTGATTGACCGAAAAAGAACGATTATCAGCCGGTTTTCTTAGATGCCGATGAGTTAAAACAGCTATTCGATGTAATAAAGGGAACAAGGCTGGAACTTCCCGTCTTGGTTGCCGCTTTTTACGGCTTGCGTCGTGGCGAGGTGTGTGGACTCAAATGGGACGCCATCGACTTTGAGCGAGGCACGCTAACCATTAAGCACACAGTCACATCCGTGCAGGTAGACGGCAAAACAAAAATGTATGCGCAGGACTCTGCCAAAACCAAGTCCAGTATGCGTACACTTCCGTTGGTGTGTAGCTTTGCCGAATATTTCAAAGAGGTGAAAGCGGCACAAGAGGTCAATAAAAAGGTTTGCGGTAACTGTTACAACTACGAATATGACGGCTATGTTTTTGTTGATGAATTGGGTAATCTAATGAAACCCGATTATTTAACAAGTCAATTTCCTAAATTTATTCAAAATCACGGCTGTAAGCGAATGCGTTTTCACGATTTGAGGCACAGTTGTGCAAGTTTATTGCTTGCCAACGGTGTACCACTCAAGCATATTCAAGAGTGGTTAGGTCATTCGGATTTTTCTACAACGGCAAATATTTATGCTCACCTTGATTACGGCTCAAAGATTTCTTCGGCACAGGCAATGGAAAACGGACTTTCAATGCCTGAGAACGGAAGCTTTGAAAGCAAATGGAAAACAATTGGAAACGAGAAGTGATTTGGAAGAAGTGGTCAAGAAAAAAGCCTGTAAACTGGCTTGTTTACAGGCTTTTTTTGGCGGAGAGTTAGGGATTCGAACCCTAGGTACATTACGTACACAGCATTTCGAGTTTTATCGCCGTCTGTTACTTACATGGTTTCTCCTGTCAGTTTCAGTCAGCCTTGTACGCCCGCAAATCCGCATGAAATCTGGGCTTTTTGAAAAAAACGCCCGTAAATGCTGAGAAATCGCCCACCGGTTCCAATCCTCGATTTTTCCGCTTTTGGAAAGAACTGCGGAAAGAACGGAAAGAACAAAAATGAAAAGGCAATACACGGACAGTTCGAATACCGGCAAAGCTTATCAAGATATGAGGTGTATTGTCATGAAAGAAAACGCAATCAACTGGGACGCCGTTCCCGATGTAATCACGAAGGATCAGCTGTATCGCATTTGCCATATCAGCAAATCCACCGCCCTGTATCTGCTCCAGAGTGGGAAAATCCCCTGCGAGTACACGGGCAGGAAAACCCGCTGCTACAAAATCAAGAAAGAGGATGTGATTGCCTATCTGGAAAACCGCAAGGTATTCCCCGAAAGCTACTCCGCTCCGGCGGGCTGGTACAAAGGCGATTATACTGTCCAGATGGAGGAACAGGTTCCCCCAATCGTGCGGGAGCATTTGCGGCTATATTATACCGAGCTACTCTCCGACTATCCCGATGTGCTGACCACACAGGCGGTTTCCAAAATCACCGGCTACGGAAAAACTTCAATCAACAACTGGTGCAATCAGGGGCACATCAAGTCTTTCCGGAAAAACAATGTCAACCACATTCCGAAGGTCTATTTGGTGGAGTTCTTCTGCTCTACCTACTTCCGCACCATCACCCGCAAATCGCCGTGGCACATCCGTACCCTGCAAGGCTTTTCCAGCTGGCGGAAAATCCGTGACCTGCACATAGCAGACAGCGAAGGAGGTGCGGAGTAATGACAAATTTTCTGGAAGAGCTGTACTACGGGAATGTTGATCCGCAGGCAAGAGGATACCGAAAGGGCAGTCATAATCTCAAGGTTTCAAAAAGCATAAACGAGCTGGAAGAAAAGCTGACTGAGAGATTGCAGGGCGAAGACAAGGCGCTGTTCCTTGACTTCTGCAATGCCTACGGGGAGCTGATGGGCGAAACCGGCCTTGATTCCTTCCTCGTCGGCTTCCGCCTCGGCGCAAAAATGATTTTTGATACTTTTTGCAGCGATGACGCTCCGTTTGAAAGCTATCTGAAAGATTAATCTAAAATGAGCCTCCTTCCAGCGAAGCGTGCCGTTGGAGGCTTGTTTTATATCCGATAGGGTGTATTACGACTTTTTGTTCATATATTTGTACCTTATCGGGTATAATATTATGGAAGGCAACTTGACTTTATACCCGTTAGGGTGTAAAATATACATGGATTTGTGCAAGGGAGGCTATCGTACCATGAATAAGATTGCCGCATTTATCAAAGAAAACCGAAGAGCCGCCGGACTGACACAGGAGGAGTTTGCCGCACGCAGTGGACTGGGGCTTCGCTTTATCCGGGAGCTGGAGCAGGGAAAAGAAACGGTCCGGATGGATAAGGTCAACGCCGCTCTTGCCATGTTCGATATGGAAGCGGTACCCGGCAGAAAGGATGACGAATAGCAGGCTAAACTGCAATTTTGAAAATCGCACATTCGTAAAGCTAAGCCTCCTTTGGTACAATAAGCGTATCAAAGGAGGTTATCTATTATGGCTAAAACAATATTTGAGCAAATGGGCGGCACATACACCATGCAGGGCGATTATTACCTGCCTGATCTTACTTTACCAACCGAAGAAAAACGCCATATCGGCGTGTGGGGACAGCGCCGCCTGCGCTATTTAAAACAGTACCATAAAATCCTGTACTACAATCTGCTCACTTCCGGCAAGCTCTATTCCCACCTTGCAGATGTGGAGGAAGAAGCGCAATTTCTCTTTCTTCGGCTGGTAAAACAATACGCTAAAAGGGAAGGCGTTACCGAACAGCTTAAGGCTGAAAATCCAGCGGAGTGGGTAAGGAGGATGAATAATATTCGAGAGAGGATAACAGAAGTTGTTAATGCAGAGGTAGTGGTTGTTTGAAAAAGCCGAAATATCATCTTCATCTAACCAATACCGAACATCACCCTGTACTTCACTGTTTACTTAATTTGTAACTAAACTCATTTTATATTTTGTTCAAGCATTTCGAAATGGCACCATATAATTTTCAATAATATCATTAACTCTTAATTTGTACTGATTTAACAATGAGTTTATTTTGATTTCATCTAACCAATTATCATTTTGAGATACAGCAATTACAAAATCGTATACAGCTTTTTTAAATAATTCTAATTTCTCAGGAGTAATAATTTTCATATTATTAACTTCAGTTGCCTGTCTATCTATAATTGTTGATTTATGAACCATTATAGGTATTGCTGAATAAAAGTCACCGTATTCATTGGCAAACCATCTTATAGCGCCTCCCAATTGGTTACAGTAATCCTTTGAAATAGTTTCAGAAACAGCAGCACTTTTACATTCAATTACAAAATATACATTATCCATTACCCAAAGATTATCCGGTCCCTCTCCACAAGTTTCCCTTTCGGGTCGGGTGGAAATAAAACCAATAAGCTGTCCAAAAGATTGCAATGAACTCTCGAACTCATTGGCATCTGGAGAAAACACAAGCGATGAGGATATTGCATTAGCGTGTACTACATATTCATTTTGTAAAATATGATTTTTTTCTATATATTCACAGATAGCTTTAGCTTGTTTTATGTTACAGATGGTTTTGTAATAGCTTATGCCTTTAAGGGGCGCAAGTGTACCCATATTTAAAGATCTTGCAGACAGTAATATTTGTTGTGCCTTGGATTGGTCAATGAAGTTTGTCAGTTTTGCTTTTATTTGAAGTAAATATCCTTTTGTTGAATTTTGCGTCTCACGGTTAATTACTTGGTCAAGAGCTGTGATTGCTTTTGACCATTGCAATATCATTGATAGATCATACGCATTACGTAACGCTAATGCATTATTGTCAAATTGTGGTTCAGCGTTGTAAATAACAGTTGACAAACGTTCTTTGCTTTTTTGAATCCATTCCACTTCTCTGTTAAGTGAAAAGTTTGCCAATTCAAAAACATCATCTACACTAGGTTCAGGATTTTCCTGCTTTAATAACTCCCATAACTCTTTTGATAAGTCGTATTGTTCTCTTGTTGCATTACTAAAGTAAGCTACTCCATTATTACGCAACATAACGTCAGCTAGTTTGTCCCCCATTAGAACTATACAACAAGAGTCGCTGTTAGATCTGACACCCCTGCCCATACCTTGTTCTATTCTCTGAATTTGTTCTCGCCTAAGTATGGTACTAAAGGGATCAATGCTTTGTATGTATTTATCTTTTTCATTACTTAAAGGAGGCAAGCCGTCAATGACCAGCATCCTACATGCATCATCAGGTAAATCGATTCCATCATATCTATTTACAAATACTAAAAGTCCGACATGTTTATTTTTTAACAAAGCAACTGATTCCTCAATAGTATCTTTTGTTATGGTTTTAGTACCCTGTGGATCCCAAAAATGTGCTCGTTCATATGATGGTACGAGAACAACTACATTATAATTTGCAGAGATAGAAAGCACCTTGTTTTTAATATCATCGTTTGTTATTTTGCTGTTAAGATGTCGAGGAAATAGAATTAGTCTATCACCAATATCATTTGCATTGTCCGGAGATATAACACGTTGCACATCATCCTTATGTAATCCTATAGCAGAAATAAAAACACTATCATCCGAAAGTGTTGCACTCATAAAAATTCTTCTTTGAGCATTGACAAAACTTTTAATCTTAGAAATGGTGATTCCCTCTGGTATTATCTCAATACCTTGAGCCGTCACAAAACAGTCGCAAGTTGATAGAGAATCGTTAAGTAAGGGAAGATTAAAATAAATACAATGATTCTTTTCCTCATTAGTGTTGTATTTAGAAAGTAGAGAATACACTTCTGACTGTTTGTCCTGCCACATCCAAAAAGGGATTATCGCATTTTTCCTCGGATCGCCATTTTCTACAATATCAATATAAGAATTATTATTGTAACTCTTCCACTGTTCAGAAAAAAGATCAATTATTTTATTATAAAGCTCATGATTCGATGGTATTTTAATGGAAAATTGCGCAGTAATTGTATCAAGGCATGCGTGAACATCATCCATCAAAATACTACCAATCGGATAATTATTTGTTTGACGCATTCCAAACGCACTATGGCCATTTACTAATGCAAATATAGTTGTCACTAATATGGCTTTATTTTCTACATAAGAATAATCATCTTTGTCAGTTACTGCTAATATGCCTAAATTTTTAGCCTCTTCACAGACCTGTGATACTAAATAATTATCTGGTACCACATACACAGCTGGCCCTTTTCCTTCATTTAGACAACTTTGTAGAATCATTAATCCAACAACAGTTTTTCCACTTCCAGTATTCATTTTTATTATACAGTTTTTATTGTCTCTTATATCAAACCATTTTTTCCACACCTCGGATTGAACATCACGCGGATATTCATATCTTTTGTCTTTTTGTGGCAATGCCATAAAAATCTCTCTAGGCTCAAGAGGTGTGGATTTTTTCGTTCCACTTAGTTTAGAAAGCAAAGAAGTCATATAAAACTATACCTCCAAATTTTTCATTTATTTCATTCCTGATTTATACATTAGCTCCTCAATAATAGCACGGTACTTTAATATGTGAGGCTTTATATCCCCTTGTGTACAGTTATACCAAATCTTATGTGCTGAATAGTTACCTAAATCCTTGAATAGAGACATATCTTTTTTAGTATTTGATGAAAGTCCTAATACAGCGTTTTGCTCTGCATTTTTAATTATTTTATCGAGGGTTAAGTGATAATCGCCTTTCATTATATCAGTTTCAATTCCCGCTTTTTGATATGAAAGCACTAATAAACTTTCAAGCAACCTCCTCATAATTACAGCAGTACAATCAAACAAATTATTCTCATAACTTGCATTGATTTGTTTACATAGAGATTGAACATTAGTAGGCAGTGAGCCAAACAATGCATCAGGCAGAATCGTGCCAAATTGTTCTACAGTTATTGAATCTTCATCATTCCAGTGTTTAACATCGTGTATCCACTGCTCCAATGCAGATCGCCAATCTGACCAGCTCCTTGATCTATTCATCATACGAGCAGAATCTTCCCGTAAATCGTCCAAAATCATTTGTTCACTCCATCCATGTAAACGTAATGCTTGGACATACTCATGCAACAAATCGTTTGCTTGTCTATAGTCCCAATATGAGAATTGCTGATTTCCTTTGTTTTTGAGATGGTATATTTCTTGGTCAATGGGAGAAAGAGATTTATTGTATGCAATACCACCAAGTTTGTTTAAGAAGTTTTGAACCGAATCACGAGTTAACTCGCCTTCTTGATTATATTGGAAATAATTGGACACACCAATATCAATACACTCAATCAATAATTCATAAGGATATTGTCTTACCAATCGAGAAAGATCAGCCATCCCACGTTCATTTAGTGTATATGGGTAAATTTTTTCTTTAATAATAGTCTCTATCTTTTTACGTGCCATACTGACCTGACCTCACTTCAATCGCTCGCACAGCGGCAGGAGCTGTTCCAGTTTTTCTACAATGCGTTTTTTCTCGGTAAAAGGGAAAAGAACAGAATTATTAACTTACAAGAATTGTGGCAATAGGTCCCGCAATAGCAGCAATCATGGCTATAATCGCAATAATCATCATAGCAATATTAAATCGTTTGCTTCGTTTCAGTTCTTCTTTTGCCTCTTTGTTTGTCTCTACTTGTGCATCAAATAATTCTTTCAACTTGGAGTAGTTGTCAAAAAGAAGTTCATTTTGCTTTTGGATTATCTCTATTTGTTGTTCAAAAAGTTCTTTCTGTGCAATATTTGCTTCCGCTCCTGCAAGAAGCGTCGCATTCTTTTCTGCATCTATCTCATTTATCTGTTGTACTAAGCGTTGATGTCGTTCCATGTCGTCAGCAATCACAGATGCTTGTATTGCACTATTAGCAGCAGATAATCCTTTTGTTAGTTCGCTTATGTCCATATTGATTTCTTAACCTCACTTCAACCTTTCACACAGCGGCAGGAGTTGTTCCAGTTTTTCTACAATGCGTTTTTGCTCGGAAAGGGGTGGGAGGGGAAGTAAATAATTTCGCAGAAATTTTAACGATACAAACAATTGAACCCCACCGCTTGCACTTTTTTTCATTTGTTCCTGTTCTTTTTGAAGAAACAACAATAGGTAACTCATATCGAACAAGTGATTATCAATAGGTTTAAATAGTGCCATATTTTTAATGCAAAATTCTCTGTCTTTTTTTACTAAAACCGGATTTCCTATTGTACCAATCATTGCAAAAAGTATGTCGCCTGTATTTACTTCTGACCGCATATTGATGGCAGCCGCATCTTCTTCTGAAATTAGCTTTGCGGTATCAAAATCAATTTTACCGGAAACTAAGTTTTTGCTGGTAACAAGAGGAATCCCTTTTAAGACATATTTAGGCGTGTCATGAGTTCCATCTCTAACATCAATTACATCAGAAATTTTCACCCACTTCCAACTTTCAGGAATATCAAAGGGCTTTTCGTCGTCGGTGATCTCGGGTAGGGGCTTTTCTTTTTTGATTTTCTTTTCCGCAATCAGCCGCTGTTTTTTCTCTTGAATCTGAGCAAAAAGTTCCTCGGCTGTACCTTCTTCGGGGCGCTGTTCCACAAGTTTTCCCTGAATGGCGTACTGTAGGAGGGATTTTTTCATATCTTCCGGGAAGCGGCTGTTAAACTGCTCCAGCTTGCTCCACGCCTGTTCATAGCGGTCAATATAGGGCAGTAATTCCTCGATTTTGGCAACAATTCGCTTTTGCTCGGAGAGGGGCGGGAGGGGGAAAAGAGCGTTCACAATTTTTTCTTTTGAAATATTAGGCTGTGCTCCACCTTCACCCATTTTTATAAAAGCGGTTCTAGAAGCCATTAAGAAATAAAATAAAAATTTGTTATAAATGCCTTCATAGGGTATACAAGCACAACAAGCCTGATTCGTGGTAGCTTCTATGCCTAAAATTCCGAGTTTTCCAATAGTTGCTCCATACATTGCCATCAGTACAGACCCTATCGGGTTTAAGCGTACAGAAGTTTTTTCAAGTGCTAATTCTGTAATATACTCCGGGATTTCTGTTATGATGCCATCGTTCAAATCACCTGTTTTTAACCAAGGGATTGTTCCGCCATAATATTCCGAGTTTGTTCTAGACGGTGTTGCGCCTGATCCCCAAGAACCACAGCTTCCAACTCTCACCCACATCCAACTCTCCGGAATCTCAAAAGGCTTTTCATCCTCGGTGATTTCGGGCAGTGGTTTTTCTTTTTTGATCTTCTTCTCAGCAATCAGCCGCTGTTTTTCCTCTTGAATCTTTTTAAAAAGTTCCTCGGCTGTGCCCTCTTCGGGACGCTGTTCGACGAGTTTGCCCTGAATGGCAAGCTGTAAAATACTGTTTTTCAGTTCCTGCGGGGTCATTCTGCATTCCCTCCCAATAAAGAGGTGATTTCACCCAGCACCCGGTCGATCTCTGCGTTGAGAGAGGCTCTTTGCTCCTCATAGCGGTGAATCAAATCCAGCGGCGCTAAAATTTCTTCTTCCTCGTGAGGGTAGCCGCACTGATCAAGGTTGTAGCCTAAATCCTCAGAAAGTTCTTTTGCGGTGAACTTCTTCGCCTTTTGGAAGCCGTCCTCGGTGATTTCTCGACGGTCATTCCACCAGTCCAAAACAGGCTGAAAATGCTCTAATTTCATCGGCTTGGTTTTGGAAAAATGCTTATACCCCTCGGGCATATCCAAACGATAAAACCAGGTTTCTTCGGTGGGGTGAGTGTTATCAAAAAACAGAATGTTGGTTGTAATAGAGGTGTAGGGCGCAAAAACACTACCCGGCATACGCACAACGGTATGCAGATTAAATTCACCCAGCAGTTTTTTCTTGATACTCACCTTTGCGTTGTCTGTTCCGAACAGGAAGCCGTCGGGCAGAATGACAGCCGCTCTGCCGTTTTTCTTTAAGCGGTACATAATCACCGACATAAAGAGGTCGGCGGTTTCACTGCTTGCAAGGTCGGACGGAAAGTGATTTTTCACATCGGCTTTTTCACTGCCGCCGTAAGGGGGATTCATTAAAATGACATCAAACTGATCTTCTTCGGTATAGTCAAGCACATCACGAAGCAGGGAATTACCGTGGAACACCTGCGGAACATCGAGGTCGTGCAGGAGCATATTGGTAATACAGAGCATATACGGAAACTGTTTTTTCTCCATTCCGTAAACGGAAGCGCCGTATGCTTCTTTGTCTTCGGTGGTTTTTACCTGCTTGTCCAGTTCTTTCAGCCAGCTTGTGATAAAGCCTCCTGTACCGCACGCAAAATCCGCCATTTTTTCGCCGATTTTCGGTTTTATCATCTGCGCCATAAAATCCGTGACAGCACGGGGCGTATAAAACTCACCGGCAGAGCCTGCGCTTTGCAGTTCTTTCAGAATAGTTTCGTAAATCTCACCGAAAGCGTGGCTTTCCTCATAATCGGAAAGGTCCAGCTCGTCAATAACGTTGATTACCTGACGGAGCAGAACGCCATCCTTCATATATTGGTTTGCGTCGGCAAAGGTGGTCTGCACGATGGCTTTTTTTACAGGTGTAGAGGCGGTAACGGGCAGATTTTTTAGCGTTGGAAACAGGGTGTTGTTGACAAAGTCAAGAAGCCGGTCACCGGTCAGCGCATTGCCCGATTTATCATCGTGCGCCCAGTTTTGCCAACGGCATTCCTCGGGAATGATGGACTGATAGTTCTCATCATCCCACTCCCAGTCCTGTTCTTTTGCGTCATATACTTTTAAAAAGAGCATCCACGCAATCTGCTCAATACGTTGCGCGTCGCCGTTGATACCGGCGTCGTTGCGCATAATGTCACGAAGCCTTTTTACAAATCCAGTTAAATTGCTCATATTAACCTACCTTATATAATTCTTCTTCCAATTCCTTCACAGCGTTTAAGTAGCCTACTTTTCCTCCGAAATAGGTTGCTATTTTGGACGGCTTCCCGTATTTTTTGAAAGGGTCAAGCTGTAAAATTTCTGTTTTTTCGATTTCATAAACACCGCTGTTCATATACTTATCCAAAAGTGCTTCCAGCACTTCACGGGCAACGCCGCTGTATTTGCTCAGGAAATCACGCTTTTTCACATTGTTTGCCCGTTCACGACGAGTGAGCGGCTTTTGGTCAAAGGCGACATGACAGATAAAATCAAAATCATCCACATCGGTCATATTCTGATCGGTTTTCATCTGCTCCAAATCGATGCCCTGCTGTTCTAAAAGCTCCCGGATTGCGTGTTTTTTCTCCTGTGCTGTCCACTGGTGAATAAAATTATCCAAAGACGCATATTTGCCGAGGATATTGGACTTTGTGTAATCGACAATGCTTTCCTGCCGGAGAAGCTTGCCGTCCGTATCATAAACCTCGACACGCTTTCCGATGATATGAACATCGCAACCGTTTTGGTCCACGACATATTTGTCAACAGTGGGTGGGGGATCAGTATTGTCACCGTTTCCTTGTTTGGGCGGCTTGGCTGCCGGTTTGTGCTGTGGGTCATATCCGTCCACAATCTCAATCGGCCCGTCCCACTCAGGGTCGGAAAACAGCCTTGTTACATTTCGAAAGTCCATAACAACGAAATGATTTTTGCCCTCTTTTTCACGAAGCCGTGTCCCACGACCGATAATTTGTTTAAACTCGGTCATCGAGCTGATCATTTCATCAAGGACGATCAGTTTTGTCATTTTGCAGTCCGCACCGGTTGAAAGCAACTTTGAGGTGGTTGCAATCACCGGATAGTGGGCGGAAACGGAAATGAAGTAATCCAATTTGCTTTTTCCATATGTATCTGAGCCGGTAATGCGGACAACATAGTCCGGATTTTCCTTTACCATATCGGCATTGAGATTATTCAGCGCAATCCGCATATTTTCTGCGTGGGCTTCGTTTGCGCAGAATACAATGGTTTTCTGCATTCTGTCGGTGCTTTTCAGATATTCGGTGATCTCTCTTGCCACCTCATAAATGCGGTCTTCCAAAACGATGTTATAATCAAAATCGCTGTTAGTGTAAATCCGGTCTTCAATCTCATTGCCGAATTTATCAAGCTGCCCTTTGCAGGGACGCCAGCCGTCACCGATATCTGTCTTTATATTGATAACTTTAAAAGGCGCCAGGAAGCCGTCTTCAATGCCTTCCCGCAGGCTGTATGTATAGACCGGTTTGCCGAAATAATCAATGTTGGAAATGTATTTCGTTTCTTTCGGCGTTGCGGTCATGCCGATTTGCGTCGCTGAAGAGAAATAGTCGAGGATTTTTCGCCAGTTGCTGTCTTTTTTAGCGGACCCCCTGTGGCACTCATCTACAATAATCAGGTCAAAGAAGTCCTTATTAAACAGTTTTGCAAAGCGATCAACGGAATCTTCCGAACTTTCATCTTCTTCGTTTTCGTTGTTGCCGGACAGCTGCTGATAAAGAGAAAAGTATACCTCGTGTGAAGTGATTGTTACTGGATCGTCTTTTGCAAAATTGATTTTGTGGATTGTTTTTTCGAGCGGTGCAAAGTCCTGCTGAATCGATTGATCCACTAAGATATTGCGGTCGGCGAGATATAGAACTTTCTTTTTTAGGCCGCTCTTTAGCAGGCGATAAACGATCTGAAAAGCGGTGTAGGTTTTGCCTGTGCCGGTTGCCATTACAAGCAAAAGTCTGTCTTGTCCTTTCGCAATCGTTTCAACGGTTCTGTTGATGGCATTTCTCTGATAATATCTCGGGTCATAGGTGTTTTGGCTGGAGTAGTAAGGCTGTTTAATGACTTTCTTTTCGTTATCGGAGATTCCCTCGCCGCCGTTTGCTCCTTTTTCCCAACGAGCTGTCAGTTCTTCGGGGGTAGGAAATTCATCCAAAGATAGGGTACGTTCTTTGCCGGTAAGAAAGTCATGTTCCTGAAATCCGTCACCGTTAGAACTGTAAGCGAACGGTATATCCTGCATTAAGGCATAGGTCATCGCCTGCTGTAAGCCGTGGGAAACCGTATGATTATTGTCCTTTGCTTCCACAATGGCAATGGGTTTGTTTTTATGAAGATACAGAACATAGTCAGCCTTTTTAGGCTTTTCTCTGACTGTGATATTGCCTCTGAGGTTTATGCGACCGTCGGTGATTTTTGTCTCCATTGTCATACGGTCAAGGCCCCATTTAGCTTGTATTGCCGGAGTGATATAATGCAGTTTTATATCTTCTTCGGTCATTTGCTTTTTATTTAAAATCACTGCCAGCCCGCCTCCTTGTCAAATGATCTTAAAGGAATTTTTTAAATGCTTTCTTCATCTTCAGCATCACATCTATCAGCCAATCAAACTGTGAGTTCCACTGAGTTTTATCGCCAAAATCTACATCTTTCTCAATGACGATACGGCTTGCCTTGCGCTCGGGAAGTTCTCGCCAGTCAAATGATAGATGAGCGTCTGCTTCAATAGCGGCCTTGTTCTGGAATAGGGAATGAAAGAGCTCTTTATCCTCGTCAATATACAGTTCCACATCCAGTTCATTGCGCTTTTGAATCTGTGATACGGCAATGTGACAAGCCGATGAGCCTATACCAAAGTTCATCCAGTGATCCAAAGACGGTTTTCTACGATTAAAGTTTTTTGAAAACATCACATTTTGAAAAGCGTAATCTTGGAAAGCCACCCAATAGTCGTATCGCTGCTGCTGTGTAGCATTAGCGGATTCATTCTTTTTGACCTCTTTTGTCCAGTCGTTAGGTCTTTCTATCACTTCAAATTTTACAGCAGGTTCAGAATTTCCAATTCGATACAATTTGATTTCGCAGAGGAAAAATCCGATTTTTTCATCTGTATGATTGTTTAACCATTCGATGGCGGCTTTATGTTCCTCACGAGCATGCTTGACAAGCCAGATGATTACATCTGCCGATTTCCCAGAAGCATAGGTTATAAGCTTTCCGAGATGATCGTGATTTGTATCTTCCAATTGATTTTCTATGATTATTTTCCGATCCGTACCCATTTCGGATGCGAAAATATCAACACTAAAATCGCCCACAGAGGATTCGGTTTCATCAACGGCAATCTCTAATCCTACCGCATCAGCAAGTAGTGTAATATTATCTTCCTGTGAAAGCCAAGGCGTAAAATCTATGGCTTCGTGCGGCCAAACTGTTCGCAAATCTTTAATTTCTTCTAATTTATTTAATTTCATCATTCTTGATTTCCCTTCAATTCATTCAACAGCCCGTAAGTCCAATAATAGGACAACATCGCCTGAAGTTGCAACTTATTGGCGAAAAGCTGGCGGTAGGTGACGGTTTTCTCCTTGCCTTCGGCTTTGAGTTTTGCCATCTTTTCCGTCGTATCGTCGTACTGCTTTAAGATAGCGGCGAGCATATCTTCAAATGCTTTCAGTCTCTTTTCGTCCATGTTGCGTCCCATTATTTCTCGGCCGCAACGCCGGATTTCATCCAAGCGTCCACTTCGCTTATCTTGAATTTCCACAGCCTGCCGATTTTCGTGGCGGGCATTTCTCTTTTTTCAATCCATGCTAAAACGGTGTCCCGGCTGACACCAAGGTATTCGCAAATCTCTTTCATCGAGCACCAGCGTTCTACATTCAAATCCATTTTTCGCCCTCACTTTCGGGTAGATATAAAAATACAGCATAATTATACAACAAGCTGAGAAGAAAATCAATGTTTTTTGCCGATTTATAAGGAATAGAACAGTTTGTTTGGATGCTTGTTCGAAAAAAGAAGCTGCTCCAATCGGAACAGCTTCTTTACTTTGTCGGCATCACCTTTACAGTTATATCCCTGCCCGCCACTTCCGGCGGGCAAATTTTTTTGCCTTTTTTCGGGATTACTATCCCCAAAAGCCCTTTCCCAGTGGGAACAAGTGAGGGGATGTTTTTGAGATAAACAGTTTTTTCAAAAAAATTTTTCTGTTTTTTTGAAAAACAGGGTGCGTTTTAGCCTCCTAATTCCAAATAAGTGAAGGGGTTTTGCAAACAGCAAAATATTTTTTGAAAGAGGGTTGGAATTTACCTCTTCCCAGTGGGAATAAGTGAAGGGACTTTTTGAGCAAGCAGAATCAAGAGCCTCAATCGAAAAAATATTTTTCAAATTTTTTGTAAAAACAGGGTGCGTTTCGGCTTCTCAATTCCAAATAAGTGAAGGGATAAAAAATTTTTTGAGATTTAGGGTGTGCATTTGGCTTCTCCCAGTGGGAATAAGTGAAGGGGGGGTTGGGAGCAAGCAAAATAAAGCACCCACAACCGAAAAATATTTTCTCATTTTTTTCTGTGAAATAGGGTGTCATTTGGCTTTGTAATTCCAAATAAGTGAGGGAATATTTTCGGTAGATAAAAAATTTTTCTTGGAAAATCTCAAAAATGGGTGTGCATTTCGCCCCCCTTTGTCCAAATGAGTGAAGGGATCTTTTGTAAAACAAAAAATTTTTCAAAAACGCCCAATAATTTTGCTCTTCCCAGTGGGAACAAGTGAAAGACCTTCTTACTGTACCTTGAAAATTAAATAATAATCTGAATGGGATATGACCGTGCCACGACCTTCCAAAAGAAGCGAGCACGGCGACGCCGCTTGACGGGGCAGGGATAGAAAACGACATTCGGAAAAACGCAACAGATATCGGATGGCACTATGATCCTCACGCCGATATCTGCCTTACATAGCCGTAAAAAAGGAGGATTGAAGCGCTATGAAAAAATCAGAGCTCAAAGAGCTTTATCAGATGATGTTTCCGGAATATCCGGACATCGTGACCGTCCAGCAGCTTCGGGAAATGCTGGGCATCAGCCGTCAGCTTGCCTACGATCTCATCAACGATGGTGAATTGCAGGCAATCAAAATCGGCAACAGTTTCAAAATCCCGAAAGTCAGTGTGATTAACTTCGTGACTGAAGAGAAAAAGGAGGTGAAATCAAGTGCCTGAAATCCTGCGGCTTACCCCATCCCAGCGCTCACGGTGCAACCGCCTGATAAAAAGGCTGTGCGCCAATTTCGATGACGGCAACTGTCTGCTGCTGGACGACGGCGAATCCTGCATCTGCCCGCAGACCATATCTTATTCGCTGCTATGCAGGTATTTCCGGAATGCGGTTTTACCAGCCGAAAAGGAGCTGTATGCGGACATTTTCAAGCAGCGTACTTATCACTGCGCCGAGTGCGGAGCGGCTTTTGTGCCGAACTCCAACCGGCAGAAATACTGCCCGTCGTGCAGCAAAAAGGTGCACCGCAGGCAGAAAAACGAGAGCGCAAGAAAGCGCAAAGCGGACAATTAGGGGTGTGAAAACACCCAGTTTACAAGGGCTTTTTGACGCCGGATCGGGGTACATAAAGGAAGCATACCAACTCCCTCGATTTCAGCGTTCTAACTGTCCGAAAAACAAAAATGAAAGGAATGTACTTATGAAAAGAAAATTAGTAACCGTGGACGCAGAAACTCTGCTGGCCACACCGATGAGCAAGACCATGTTCATTGTCGACGGGCTGATCCCGCAAGGGGTAAATGTCCTGAGCGGAGCCGCAAAAATCGGCAAAAGCTGGCTGATGTTGTGGCTCGGCTTGCAGGTATCGCAGGGGCTTCCCGTTTGGGGAATCCCGACCATGCATTGCGACGTGCTGTATCTCTGTTTGGAGGATACGCTAAGGCGGATCAAAGACAGGCTTTTCGATTTGACAGATGATTCAAACCGGAGTTTTCATTTATCGGTGACCTGCGGCTTGATCGGGAACGGGCTGGAGGAAGAAATTATCAACTTCTTGGAGGACTTCCCGAAAACAAAGCTGGTGGTCATCGACACGCTCCAAAAGGTGCGGGATTCCAAGGGAAGCGCCGGGAAAACGGGCATGTACGGCAACGATTACGATGATATTTCCGCCATCAAGAAGATCGCAGACGAGCGTGATATTTCCATCATTCTTGTCCACCATCTGCGCAAGCTGAAGGATGGGGACGATCCGTTCAACGAGGTGTCAGGCTCTACCGGCATCACCGGGGCGGCGGACACCAATTATGTGCTCAAGCGCAAGCGAAGCAGCAGGGATGCCACACTTCTTGCCTGTGGGCGGGATGTGGAATATCAGGAGCTGACTCTGCGGTTTCAAGACCTGAAATGGGAGCTTGTGGAGCACAAAAACACAGAGGAAATCCGCAAAGCAGAGATCCCGCAGTTCCTTTTTCGGGTGGTGGAATTCATGAAAACCCGCACCGAATGGGTAGGAACCGCCACCGATTTGATTGCAGATATGACGGAAACCGAAACCACGCCCAATGTGGTCACCAAGTACTTAGGGCAGTTTTACTATGAGGTGCTGGAGCCCGCCGGAATCGAGTACCGTACCAAGCGGACGGGACAAAGCAGGCTAATCAAATTCATACACCGTGACGGCGGTGACGCAAATGACGGGAATATCACGGTATAGTGAAATATCCGTCACAGCCGTCATTGCTGTCACAAACAAAGGAAAGGATTGAGATTTTATGAGAAGCAAAACACTTGGAATCAACGTAAGAGTAACGCCGGAGGAGAAAGAAAAGCTTTTGAAAAATGCCGATTACTGTGCGCTTTCTCTTTCAGAATATCTGCGGAAGCTGGGACTGGGCAAGGATGTTGAAGCAACAGCTCGAGAAAAGGATTATCGGCTTTTCCGGCAGTTAAAGCAACTGAGAGCAGCCATTCCGCAGCTTGAAAAGGATGAAATTATCCGATGTATCGATGCGATTTTGAAAGAATTGCGATAGGCAGAAAATGGCTGCGCTATCGTAGCGAGCAGACCGTTTGTACTCCCAAAGGTCGTAAAACGGTAAATCTCGTTAGGGCGCACCCTAATACCCCATAGAGAAAGGATGAAAAAGATGAATCGAAGAATTAAAAAACAGTTCTGGCTTTCCCCGCAGGACGCCAGCGAATTGAAGCGCAAGGCAAAGCTTTGCGGAATTACGGAGACAGCCGTGATCCGAATCCTGCTGCACGGCTATGAGCCCAAGGAAAAACCGGATGCAAGATTTTATGAAGCAATGCGCCAGCTTGCCACCATCGGCAACAACATCAACCAGCTTGCGGTGAAAGCAAACGCTCTTGGCTTTATTGATACGCCGATGCTGAAAACCGAAGCCCTGCGCTGGCACAAGTTTCAGGCGGACATCGAAGCGGTGTTTCTCCGTCCCGGTGAAAGCAATCTGAAATGGCAATAAAGGAGGCAAACACAATGACAAAACGAAAATCTGATTTTATCTTACCGACCACTTCACTGGACGAGCTGTTTTCTTCGCAGGAGGAACGGGACGATGCCAAGCTGGAACGGGTAAAAGAGATTCCATTAAATGAACTTCATCCGTTCAAGGAGCACCCGTTCAAAATCCAGAACGATGACGAGATGAAACGGCTGATCAAGAGCATCCAAAAGTTTGGTACGCTCACACCGGCGCTCGCTCGTCCTTTGCCGGAGGGCGGGTACGAGTTGATCTCCGGACATAGAAGACTGGCGGCGTGTCAGGTGCTTGGAATTGAAACAATGCCCGTAATTATTCGAGAGATGAGCGATGACGAGGCGGTGATTGCAATGGTAGATGCTAACCTGCAACGGGAACATATTTTGCCCAGCGAAAAAGCGTTTGCATACAAGATGAAGCTGGATGCAATCAAACATCAGGGTGTAGCTTCTGCCCAAGTTGGGCAGAAGCTGTTGAGTGTCGAAAAGGTTGCAGAGGATGCAGGAGAAAGCCGCAATCAGGTTAAGCGCTTTATTCGATTAACATACTTAATCCCCGAACTGCTTTCGATGGTGGACGAAAACAAAATCGCTTTCAACCCTGCGGTAGAAATCTCATACTTAGACCAGTCGGAGCAACGGGTATTGTTAAGCGCAATGGAGCTTAACGACTGCACGCCGTCACACGCACAGGCAATCCGCCTAAAGAAGCTTTCGCAGGAGGGAGTACTGCAAGACCAGACGATCTACGACATCCTTGCCGAGCAGAAGCCAAACCAGCAGGAGCAGTACAAATTCAAGCGGGAGGACATTCGCAAATATTTCCCGAAGAATTACACGGATAAGCAGATCTGCGATATAGTCATTAAGCTGTTGGAACAATGGCAGCGCAGACGGGAGCGTGACAGGGACAGCCGCTGATTCGAACCGAAAATGTGTGCGGAGCACGACCTTCACACAATGGAAAGAACGGCACCGGCAGGGTACAATGGCCTTGTCGGTGCCGGACTGTCCTGTGTAAAAGCAAAGAAAGGAGTTTTATCAATTGGTATCAGGACATTTACAGGTTAAAAAGGGGTACTACTACGCTGTGCTGAGCTATTACGACAGCAAAAACAAGCGGCACGTCAAGTACATATCCACCGGACTTCCCGAAAAGGGAAACAAACGAAAAGCCGAAGCGGAGCTTGTGAAAATCCGCAACGCCTTTGAGCCGCCTGCAGAGATCGGCGAGCTTTGCTCCAATATGCTGTTTGCCGACTATCTGCTCGGCTGGCTGGAGATCGTCAAGGTCAGGGTGAAACCCACCACCTTCGGCTCCTATGAGAGCATGATAAAGCAGACCATTGAGCCGTATTTCCGGAATAAACCGATCACGCTGAAAGACTTGGAAGCACGGCACATCCAGCAGTTTTATTCTGAAAAGCTGCGGACGGTCAAACCCAATTCCGTCATCCACTATCACGCTGTGATCCATCAGGCGCTGAAATACGCCATGAAAACCGATCTGGTAGCGCAGAACGTGGCCATGAAGGTAGACCGCCCCAAGAAGAACGACTTCCAGCCGGTGTTTCTGGATGCAGCGGAGCTCCAGCACTTATTTGAAGTGGTTAAGGGTACAAAACTGGAGCTGCCGGTCTTAGTCGCCGCCTTTTACGGTCTGCGCCGTGGCGAGGTACTGGGGCTCAAGTGGGACGCCATCGACTTTGAGCGGGGAACGCTGACCATCAAACGGACGGTGACCTCCGTCAATGTGGGCGGGAAAACGCAGATCATCGAGCAGGAGTCGGCAAAAACCAAATCCAGTATGCGCACTCTGCCGCTGGTAGGAAGATTCAAGGAATACTTTGCGGAGGTCAAGGCGGCGCAGGAACTGAACAAGCAGGTCTGCGGCAACTGCTACAACTATGAATACGACGGCTTTGTATTCGTAGATGAGCTGGGCGAGCGGATGAAGCCCGATTATCTGACCTCACAATTTCCCGCCTTTATTCAGCGGCACGGCATGAAAAAGATACGCTTCCACGATCTCAGGCATAGCTGCGCATCTCTCTTGCTTGCCAACGGCGTACCCCTCAAGCAGATTCAAGACTGGCTGGGGCATTCGGATTTTTCCACCACGGCGAACATCTACGCCCATCTGGATTACAGTTCGAAACTCTCCTCGGCGCAGGCGATGGTGAGCGGAATGCCCCTTCCCGAAGCAGGAGATTTTGGCAGCAGATGGGAGCAAAACGCAGAAAAAAGCGGGGAATAAAGCAAAAAGCTGTTCTTTCCAAAATTATGGAAAGAACAGCCTAAAACCGGGTGATTTTTAGAGCGGGCACAAAAAAGAAAAAATCCAGAAACCCGCATGGTTACTGGATTTTTCGATGGCGGAGCGGGTGGGATTCGAACCCACGAGCCCGTGAGGACTACCTGATTTCGAGTCAGGCCCGTTATGACCACTTCGATACCGCTCCCTATATGTTCAGCCGCCGTTTTTCCCTGCCTTTTTCCGATAGAAAAAGGCTTTGGAAAGAACTGACGGAAAGAACAGCAAATTATTCAGTTTTTCGAACCGGGTAAAACCCGCATGGCTACAAGGTTTTTGGTGGACGAAACGGACAGCTACCCGCAGGATTTCGAGTGCTGCACCTTCGACCTCTCGGACAACTCTCCATATATTGTTTTTGAAATACGTCAGCATGTTTTTCAAGCTTATTTATTCCACAACGGATATTCTATCAAAAAACCTTGCGGTTGTCAATAAATAAATGAAAAAAAGAGTATTTTGTTTTCTGCGTGAAAATGCAACTCATGTACTTTATTTTTTAAAATCGGTGTGATATAATAAACCAGTATGTTTAAAATAATGACAGGAGGTTTTGTGATGGATCATTTTGAACTGGTTTCGCCGTTCGAGCCGATGGGCGATCAGCCGCAGGCAATCGAGGAATTGACGGACGGGCTTAACAAAGGTTATATGGAGCAGACGCTTCTCGGTGCAACGGGTTCGGGCAAGACCTTCACAATGGCAAAGGTTATTGAAAAGGCGAACAGACCGACGCTTGTTCTCGCCCACAACAAGACCCTTGCCGCTCAGCTTTGCTCGGAGTTCAAGGAGTTCTTTCCGAAAAACGCAGTTGAATATTTCGTTTCATATTATGACTACTATCAGCCCGAGGCTTATATTCCGACAACGGATACCTATATCGAAAAGGATTCGGCAATAAACGACGAGATAGACAAGCTCCGCCACTCCGCAACCTCGGCACTTTCCGAGCGTAGAGACGTTATAATCGTTGCCAGCGTTTCGTGCATTTATTCCCTCGGTGACCCGATTGATTACCGAAGCATGGTTATTTCGCTGAGGACGGGAATGGAAAAGAACCGTGACGAGCTGATTAAAAAGCTGATTGAAATTCAATACGAGAGAAACGACATCAGCTTCACCCGTAACAAGTTCAGGGTCAAGGGCGACGTTGTTGAGATATTTCCTGTTTATTCAAACGAAAACGCTTTCAGAATCGAGTTCTTCGGCGACGAAATCGACCGCATAAGCGAGATAAATGCCCTGACCGGTCAGGTGAAAAACGTGCTTTCGCATGTTGCGATTTATCCGGCTTCGCACTATGTTGTTTCACCCGAGAAGATGGAAAAGGCAATAACACAGATATATTCCGAGATGGAGGAACAGGTCAAGGTCTTTCAGTCCGAGGGCAAGCTGATTGAAGCTCAGCGAATAAAGCAGAGGACGGAATATGATATTGAAATGCTTCGTGAAACGGGATTTTGCAAGGGAATTGAAAACTATTCGGCGATAATGTCCGGCAGAAAACCGGGCGAACCGCCATTCACCTTGCTTGACTATTTTCCTGATGATTTTATACTTTTCGTTGATGAGTCGCATGTCACTCTGCCGCAGGTCAGGGGCATGTACGGCGGCGACAGGTCGAGAAAGGAAAGCCTTATCAATTTCGGCTTCCGACTTCCTTCGGCTTATGACAACAGGCCGCTGACGTTTGATGAATTCTATAATAAGATCGGACAGAAAATATTCGTCAGTGCAACGCCGGGCGAATTTGAACGCCAAAAGAGCGTGCAGATCGCCGAGCAGGTCATCAGACCTACGGGCTTGCTTGACCCCGAGATTTCCGTGCGTCCGACCGACGGCCAGATCGACGATCTCATCTCGGAAATCAACATGAGAATCGAAAAGGGCGAGCGTGTGCTCGTTACGACCCTCACCAAGAAAATGGCTGAGGATTTGACGGATTATATTGAAAATCTCGGCATCAAGGTACGCTATATGCACTACGATGTCGATACGATAGAGCGAATGAAAATCATTCGTGACCTGCGACTGGGTGAGTTCGACGTGCTCGTAGGAATCAACCTTCTGAGAGAGGGCCTTGATATTCCCGAGGTGTCGCTCGTTGCGATACTTGACGCAGATAAAGAGGGCTTTTTGAGAAGTGAAACCTCGCTCATTCAGACGATAGGCCGAGCCGCTCGAAATGCGAACGGCAAGGTCATCATGTACGGCGACACGGTTACAAACTCAATGGAGCGAGCGATTAAAGAGACACTGCGCCGTCGTGAGAAGCAGGAAAAATATAACAAGGAGCACGGTATTGTGCCCAAGACTATCAAGAAAGACGTCAGGGATATTCTTGAAATCTCGTCACCGAAGAATGATAAGCCGCACAAGCGCATGAGCCGTGCCGAGAAAGAACAGATGATTAAGCAGCTCACCGCCGAGATGAAGGCGGCGGCGAAGATACTTGAATTTGAGCATGCGGCATATCTTCGTGACCGCATAAACAAATTGAGAGAGGATAAGTAATGCGACAGAATAAATTGATCGTAAAGGGTGCGTGTGAGCACAACCTGAAAAATGTTGACGTTGAAATTCCGAGAGACAAGCTTGTGGTTTTCACAGGACTTTCAGGCTCGGGCAAATCATCGCTTGCCTTTGACACGATTTATGCCGAGGGTCAGCGCCGCTATGTCGAGTCGCTCTCGTCATATGCAAGGCAGTTCCTCGGACAGATGGAGAAGCCGAAGGTCGACTACATTGAGGGACTTTCGCCTGCAATTTCCATTGACCAGAAAACCACATCAAAAAATCCCCGTTCCACGGTCGGAACGGTTACGGAGATATACGATTATCTGAGACTGCTCTATGCAAGAGTAGGTATTCCGCATTGTCCCGTCTGCGGCAGAGAGATCTCACGTCAAAGCGTGGACACGATCGTTGACAGCATAATGGAGCTGGAAACGGGCACGAAAATTCAAGTGCTTTCTCCGATTGTCAGCGGCAGAAAGGGCGAATACGTCAAGGAGCTTGACAATATTCGCAAGAGCGGTTTTGTAAGAGTCAGAATCGACGGAATAATATACGACCTTTCGGAGCAGATTAAGCTTGAGAAGAATAAAAAGCACAATATCGAGGTCATAGTTGACCGACTTGTTATAAAGGACGAGATAAGAAGCAGACTTTCCGATTCCGTTGAGACGGCGGCAGGCCTTTCAAAGGGTCTTATCATAATTGATATTATCGGCGGCGAGGAGCTTATGTTCTCGCAGAACTACGCCTGCCCGGAGCACGGAGTCAGCGTTGAGGAGCTTAACCCGAGAATGTTCAGCTTTAATAATCCGTTCGGTGCATGTCCTAAGTGCAGCGGACTGGGAATTTTTATGAAGGTCAGTGAAAAGCTCGTTGTTCCCGATCCGAGCCTTTCGATTCGTCAGGGTGCTGTCAAGGCTTCGGGCTGGTCGGCTGCCGACGGCGGAACGATTGCAATGATGTACTATGAAGCATTGGCGAAGGAATATGGTTTTTCTCTCGACGTTCCGTATAAGGACTTGCCCGAGAAGGCGAAAAAGGTCATCATGTACGGTACCGGCGGCAAAAAAATTAAGATGCAGCGCAAGAGCGTTTACGGCGAAGGCACCTATATGAAGGACTTTGAGGGCATTATCAACAATGTTGAACGCCGCTATGCCGAAACAACAAGCGAATATTCACGTAACGAGATTGAACAGCTCATGACGGCGGTTGAGTGCCCCGAGTGCGGAGGTGCAAGGTTGAAAAAAGAGAGCCTGTTTGTCACCGTCGGCGGAATAAATATTTATGAATTTTGCAGCAAATCAATCAAGGATGCACTTGTTTTTCTTGACGGGCTGAAGCTTTCGGAAAGAGACATGATGATTGCCGATGCGATTATCAAGGAGATAAAGAGCCGCATGAAATTCCTTGCGAGCGTAGGACTTGATTATCTCACGCTGACAAGAAGCTCGGGTACGCTCTCGGGCGGCGAAAGCCAACGTATCCGCTTGGCAACACAAATCGGTTCCTATCTAATGGGCGTACTGTATATTCTGGATGAACCCAGTATTGGATTGCATCAGCGGGATAACGATAAATTGATCGATACGCTGAAACGTTTGCGGGATTTGGGCAATACGCTGATCGTGGTAGAACATGACGATGACACCATTCTGGCAGCAGACTATGTGGTGGACATCGGTCCCGGTGCAGGAATTCACGGAGGAAATGTTGTCTATTCCGGTGATGTTCAGGGATTGCTTGCCTGCGAAAAATCGATTACCGGTCAATATCTCAGCGGGCAGCGAAAAATCCCGCTTCCCAGGGAACGCCGTACTGGAAACGGAAATATGCTAACCATTCATGGTGCAAGAGAGCATAACCTGAAAAACATTGATGTTTCCATTCCTCTTGGTGTATTTACCTGTGTAACTGGTGTTTCCGGCTCTGGAAAGTCCTCGCTGGTCAACGAGATTTTGTATAAATATCTGGCGGCAAAGCTGAACCGTGCAAGAACCCGCCACGGAGATTTTGACAGCATGGAGGGAACGGAGTTTCTGGACAAGGTCATTGACATTGACCAGTCGCCGATTGGACGGACACCTCGTTCCAATCCGGCAACCTATACCGGTGTATTTACCGATATTCGGGAACTGTTTGCCAAAACCAATGATGCCAAAGCCAAGGGCTATACCGCAGGACGATTCTCTTTCAATGTCAAAGGGGGCAGATGCGAAGCATGTCAGGGCGACGGTATCCTGCGAATTGAAATGCACTTTCTGCCGGATGTTTACGTTCCCTGCGAAGTCTGCAAAGGAAAACGCTACAATCGGGAAACGCTGGCGGTAGAGTACAAGGGAAAGTCTATCTATGATGTACTGGAAATGACAGTAGATGAAGGCGTGGTATTCTTTGAAAATCACCCGAAAATTGCCCGAAAGTTGAAAACACTGCAGGAAGTAGGACTGGGCTATCTGAAAATCGGTCAGCCGGCAACCACGCTCTCCGGCGGGGAAGCACAGCGTGTCAAACTTGCAACAGAACTTTCCAAACGTCCCACTGGAAGAACCATTTATATTCTGGACGAACCGACTACTGGTCTGCACACTGCCGATGTACACCGTCTGATCGAAGTACTTCAGCGTCTGACTGATACTGGGAATACTGTTGTAGTAATTGAACACAATCTAAATGTTATCAAGGTGGCAGACTGGATCGTAGATCTCGGACCAGAGGGTGGCGACCGCGGCGGCACCGTTGTTGTCAGCGGTACACCGGAACAGGTAGCAGCCTGTGCGGATTCCTACACCGGAAAATACCTCAAGCCGTATCTGGAAAACTAAGGGAAACGTTGGAGAAAGTCAATCCACCTACAAATTTTCCCGCAAAACTGGCGGATTTCCAAAAAAATCAGATTTTCCCAC
>OKSC01001257.1_pt1 | contig 25200 bp, 10 predicted proteins | sample 1601161 | NCBI WGS metagenome assembly OKSC01 (sample SAMEA3541552, study PRJEB24748) | human gut metagenome | biome: human gut; feature: human-associated habitat; material: faeces | place: China | collected 2012
CGGCAGAACAAGTTAGCTTGTCGGCTGCAAAATATCATATTTATTGCTGACATAACAAGCAATATGTGATCGGACAGCAGCTTTGGATATGCAAAGTTTGAGTTTCTTATTAGAGTCTTTCTATCATGTATCTATTAGTTACCAAACAAATCTCCAAATCCGAACCAATCGTTGCCGGATCCGCTGTCGCTGCCGGAATTTCCGTTGTTGCCATTCTGGCTGTTGTTGCCATTCTGGCTGTTGTTGCCGTTGTTGCCGATGTTACCATTGCTGCCATTCTGACCGCTGTTGCCATTGCTGCCGTTCTGACCGTTGTTACCATTCTGGCTGTTGTTGCCGGAATTGCCGCTCTGACTGTCATTGTTGGACGATTTGCCGGAACTTAAACCGTTTAATGAACTGGAACCTTGCAGTGTAACTTTCACTTTCTTTTCTTTATACGTTCCAGAATCACTTCTCTGCAAGATGATCTCTACCTGAGTTCCCTTTTTGTAGCTATTGGCTTTTTCCTGCAGACTTTCGATAGAACGGACTTCCATATTATTAATGGATGTAATGATGTCGCCTTTCTGGATGCCTGCTTTGTCTGCCGCACCATTCTTAGATACTTCTGCAACATAAACACCATTTGGCATATTGTAGGCTGCCATCTCGTCAGAAACCGTTCTTCCGCTGATTCCTAAATAGCCTTTTTCACTATCTTTGAGGTTTTCTTTATTCATCAGATCCTCAATGATCGGTTTTGCGACGGAAATCGGGATCGCATATCCAACACCTTCTACTTCAGAAGCTGCGATCTTAGCAGAGTTAATACCGATAACCTGCCCCTGCATATTGATCAAAGCACCACCACTGTTACCAGGATTGATAGCTGCATCGGTCTGAATTGCCTTGATCGTATTAGAGGAGGAAGAACTGGAGCTGCCACTCTCAGATTCTGAAATTTCACGATCTTTTGCACTAATATAACCAACCGTTACCGACTGACCATAACCAAGTGCGTTACCGATAGCAACTGCCATCTCACCAACTTTAATCTTGCTCGAATCGCCAAGATCAGCTACGCGGATCTTGTTCATCGTGCTCTCTTTGATCTTAGATGTCTGTACTGCGATAACAGCCAGATCATTGCTGCTGTCTGTTCCTTTTACCGTTGCCTCGTAAATCTGCTCATCAATAAACTGTACAGAAATTGTCTTTGCACCATCTATAACATGATTGTTGGTTGCGATCAGCAATTCTTTATCATTCTGTCCTACAATAAATCCGGAACCGGCACTGGTCGTATCCTGTCCCTGATACTGCTGTCCAAACAAGTCATAATAGTTCGCACCCTGTGAAGTGCTTGTGATAGCAACGATTGCCGGCATAGTCTGCTCTGCGATACCGGAAACGTCTGTGGTTCCTGTCTGCGTAGTCGAAGGAGAAGAGGTGCTCTGTGCTGTGCTCGCACTCTTACCGTCTGTTGTTGACTGCAGTTTCGTGGTAGATGATGTTGTCGTAGGCAGGAAGCGATTCGTTACATAGCGAACGCCTTGGAAACATATTCCGGAAACAACACCAAAGATAACGGCACATGCAATGCAAAATGCAATTTTCTTTCCGGTACTTACGCTGCCCGGCTGTTTTGGTTTCTTTGCTTTCGGTGGTTTTTGGTTCGGCTGTCTGAAATTCATCTGTGGACCGCCGTTCATCTGTGAACCGTAACCATTCATTTGCTGTGGACCGGCTCCGCTTTGCTGCGCAGATTCATTATTTGGCTGTGCAGCTCCACCGCCATAATAATCTCCGGAGTGTGTGCTTGTGCCCTCTCCATTCTTGTAAGAGTAGCTGTAAGTACTGCTCTGCTCTGCCTGTGCGCTTGCGCCCTGCTCAGAAGCAGACTGCGCTGTCTCACTGTAAGCCGCCGCATTTTCTGTTTCTACCTGTGGTGCATCGTTGTGCTCCACCGGATTACCGTACTCACCTGTGTATCCTGAATCTGTTCTTTTGTTCTCTTCCATATCTAACCCTCCATTTCTATTTTATGTCCTCTCGGTATCTTCTCAAAACGAGTCACTCCGAGCGTACATTTTTCGTTGGTCAGATTGTCGAATGTATCTCACACGCTCTAACCATTTACAACTAAGAATCTCATGTGCTGTTCTTAGTTTCTGACTGTAAGTCTACCAGTGATTTGTGTTCTTATTGTGAAAACTTCTTTAAGAAAAAGTTAAATCCCAGTTGGATATTGCGAATAATGGAAGAAAATACTATAATACTGTGGTAGCTGATAGATTAATAAAAGCGGGAGGTTTATATTACATTGATACGAGAAAATCAACGATTATTGAATTTATTTCATATTATAATAGATGCCCTTATTATTGCAGCAGCATTCCTGCTGTCTTACGAACTGCGTTTTAACGAGCTTTGGAGTCCGTTGATCCGTCACCACATTATCAGTCCGCCCATCGGATATTATTTGCGGCTGGATCAATATCTCAACACATTGGTATTTTTGATCCCATGTTTTATCATTATATACCGTTTCTGCGGCTTATATGATCCAAAGCGAACCAACAGCAAACGTCATGAGCTTTACTGCCTGATCAAGGCAAACCTGTTTGGTATCGTATATGGTACAGCGATTTTGTACTTTATCAAACAGACTGATTACGCCCGTCTGTTTTTGACCATGTTTATTATGATCAACCTGACCGCAGATTACATTTTCCGTCTGATCGTAATGAGCATATTGAAGCTGTTGCGCAAACGCGGCAAAAACCTGAAACACATCCTATTAGTTGGATACAGCCGTATGGCAGAGGGCTATATCGACCGTCTTCGTGCTCACCCGGAATGGGGCTATTATGTACACGGTATTTTGGACGATAACAAACCGGTCGGGGAATCTTACCGAAATGTGGACGTGATCGGCAACACCAGACAACTTGCCGATCTGCTTGCTACCAACAAGTACGATGAGATTGCTATCACACTTCGCATCCAGGAGTTTTTCAAATTGGAAAAGATTGTGGCAACCTGTGAAAAATCGGGAATCCATACAAAATTTATCCCGGATTATAATCATATCATCCCGACAAAACCATATACAGAGGATCTGGATGGCATCCCTGTCATTCATGTGCGCCATGTGCCGCTTAGTTCCTCCTTTAACAATGCGATCAAGCGTATCGTTGATCTGTTTGGCGGCATTGTGGCTCTGATCATATTTGCCATTCCAATGTTACTGTTGTCTCTTATCATCAAGATCACCTCACCGGGACCGCTTATTTTTAAGCAGGTACGTGTCGGACTGCACAACCGTGAATTTGCCATGTACAAGTTCCGTTCTATGCGTGTGCAGGAAGAGTCTGCTGAGAAAAAGGCTTGGACAACGGCAAATGATCCTCGTGTTACCAGCATTGGTAAATTTATGCGTAAGACCAATTTGGATGAGCTTCCACAGATCTTTAACGTGCTGAAGGGTGATATGAGTCTCGTTGGTCCTCGACCGGAAAGACCATATTTTGTCAATAAATTTAAGGAAGAGATCCCGCGTTATATGATCAAGCATCAGGTTCGCCCGGGTATGACCGGCTGGGCGCAGGTAAACGGATACCGCGGGGACACATCCATTACCAAACGTATTGAATGCGATTTATATTATGTAGAAAACTGGACACTTTTGTTGGATTTTAAAATACTGTTTTTAACATTCTTTGGACGCAACACCAACAAAAATGCCTATTAATAACAAGAGGAAGGGTTTGATAGAGGTATGGCAAAGGATTATGAAGATTACCGTCGCCGCAATGAGCGTACGCAGGAGGCAGTGCGCCGCAGACGCAACGCTGACTATGCAACACGCCGCAGCGCGGGATATTATGAGGATGAAGATTACAGCGAGCCGGTCAGACGAGCTCGTCAGACTGGTTCGACAAAAAGATCAGGTACCAACGCAAAGCGCAGACAAACTACGAGATCGGGCAACTCAACCGGCAGCCGAAGTCATAGCGGACGGTCCGGCAGTTTCATCGGCAGCCGCAGTCATAACGCACGCTCCGGCAATGTAACAGACAGCCGCAGACGAGATATGCGCTCTGTTGGTGCAGCAGGTAGACGTAATAAGAAACGCCGCCATCCGATCCGCCGTTTTTTACTATGCCTTTTACTGATCGTTGCTTTATGTGTCGGCGGCATATTTGTTTATTTGGTAAAATCACTGAATACGATTGAAAATCATCCGCTATCAGATGTGACACTTTGCGGGGAACAGGATGCAAATATCAAGAATTACACCAATATTGCCCTGTTCGGCGTGGATTCCCGTGCCAACGACCTAAGAAAGAACACACGAAGTGATTCCATTATCGTAGCAAGCATTAATAATAAAACACACGACGTCAAGTTAGTGTCCATTTACAGGGACACTTATGTAAAGATTCATGATCATGGCTGCACTAAGGTCAACCACGCTTATGCGTATGGCGGTCCTGATCTTGCCGTCAATACACTCAACAAAAACTTTGATCTGAATATTAAAGATTTTGTCACGGTAAACTTTAGTGCTTTAACGAATGTTATTGACGAATTGGGCGGTGTTGAACTCACGATCAAAAAAGAAGAGTTAAAATGGGTAAACGCCTATGGTCACGACGTTGCGAAGATCAATGGTCAAAAATATACCAAGATCAAGCATCCCGGCAAACAGACAGTGACCGGCGTACAGGCTACCGGCTACTGCCGCGTTCGCTATACAAAGGGTGGCGATTTCACCCGTGCAGAACGACAGCGAACCGTCCTTCAGGCTATTTTTGCCAAGGCAAAAAAATCGAGTCCTACTGCGCTGATCTCTGCCATGAATAAGATCTTTCCGCAGATATACACCAGCCTATCGACATCGGACATCCTGTCACTTATGAAGTACCTGCCTTTTTATGAGATTGGCGATCAACAGGGATTTCCGTACAAATTAAGCTGTCACCGCGGGCGGGACGGTATATATTATGACTTCCCAACGACACTCGTATCCAATGTAAAGAAACTGCACAAAGAACTATTTGGAACCGACAATTATGAGCCAAGTAAACTTGTGCACACGATCAGCAAAGAAACCAGCAATTAGCTTAACAGTAGTCGGTGTACAACACCAAAGGAACTTGTAATCAGCTTGACGATGATGGTTCCATAACTACTTTGGGGGATTGACTATGAAGATTCGTACCAAACTTATTATTGCCTTTTTGATCATGATCTTATTTCCATTTGGCATGAGCGTACTTTGCGTACACTTCGTGATGGAACGACAGACAACATTTCTCAAAAGCAACTACGATATTGAATCTTCGGACTACGAATTATCTCTCAATCCGATCACGATCATCTTTAATGTAACGATGAACGACTATGTTGCCCTAGTGCAGACGGCAGACCAGAATCCGGATCGCTTTTACGATACTGATTATCTCCAGAAAGCAAATGACCATTTGGCAAGCCGCGACTCGTTCCTTATTTTGAAAATAAACGGTAAAGTAACATTCACCGGCAATTCTAAGCAGCACAAAAGAATGGAAACACTCCCAGGCTTTATTAAATATGAAAAAGGTACCGACAACATTGTATATATGGATCAAGGTGCTTCAATGGTAACTAAGAAAAAAGACTTTTACTTCTCCAACGGAACACAGGGACAGCTCTTTTTGGTGACCAATTTAGCATCTCTGGCACCTCATTGGAAAAAAGCGATATTTGATCTAATCTACTCTTTCTTAGCGATCATTTTGATCACCGCGCTGCTCCTCGTGATCTGGCTCTATCGAAGTATCGCATATCCGATCAGCATACTGCGCATTGCCACGATTCAAATTGGTGCCGGTAATCTGGATTACCCGATCCATCCGATATCGTCGGATGAAATTGGTGAATTATGTCAGGAATTTGAGGAAATGCGTATCCGCTTAAAATCTATGATGGATGAACGTATTCATTACGAAGACGCCACCCGAGAAATGTTAAACAACGTATCTCATGATCTAAAGACGCCATTAACAGCGATCAAAGGGTATTCCGAAGGACTGTTGGACGGCATAGCGGGCACCGAGGAAATGCAGCACAAATATCTGCATACCATTTATGCCAAAGCAAACGATATGACCTATTTGGTCGAAGAACTTTCTCTATTTGCCAAAATGGAACAGAGCAGACTTCACTATGATCTCATTCCAATCAATCTGTCCGATTACTTTACGGATTGTATGGAAGATCTTTCCCTTGATCTGCAGAGTTACGGCATGACATTGTCCATGTTTAACTCTACGCCGCCAGACACCAAGGTGATGGCAGATCCCGAGAAATTAAAACGAGTGATCTTTAACATCGTGAATAATGCTGAAAAATATATGGATCATTCACCGTCTACCCTGCACGTTATTATCACCGAAGAACCCTCTAAACCGGAGCAGCCGCCATTGTATCGACAGCTCAATAAGGACGGTTCCGAGATTGAGCCTGCATTGCCACCAGACGAATTTATACGGATCCACATTGAGGATGAAGGCCCCGGCATTGCCGCAGCCAGTTTACCATATATATTCCAACAATTTTACCGCGCCGATGCCTCTAGAACTTCATCAACAGGTGGAAGCGGTCTGGGACTCTCCATCGTCGAGCAGATCATTTCTGCACACGGCGGTAAAGTGTGGGCTGAAAGTGTAGAAGGCGTTGGAACGAGCATTATATTTACCCTGAAAAAAGCAAAAAACACTGATTTATCCTAAGGAGGTACATTCATGAGCAATATTTTGATCATTGAAGATGACACTGCCATTGCAGAATTAGAAAAAGATTATTTAGAATTAAGCGAATTTCATGTAGAGATCGAACATGAGGGCAGTGAGGGTGCTGCCAGAGCTATCGATGAAGATTTCGACCTGATCTTACTGGATCTGATGTTACCCGGCATGGATGGTTTCGAGATCTGTAAGCTGATCCGTGAAAAGAAAAACACACCGATCATTATGGTTTCTGCCAAAAAGGAAGACATTGATAAGATTCGCGGTTTAGGTCTGGGGGCTGATGATTACATGACCAAACCGTTCAGTCCAAGCGAACTGGTAGCTCGCGTCAAAGCGCACCTGTCCCGCTACAAACGGCTCACCTCTGCCGGGCAGGAGACAAATGAAGTCATTGAGATCCGCGATCTGGTTATTGATAAAACAGCCCGCCGCGTCATTCTTGCCGGTGAAGAGAAAACATTTACCACCAAAGAGTTTGATCTCCTCACCTTTTTGGCAGAACATCCAAACCATGTTTACTCCAAAGAAGAACTCTTTAAGAAGATTTGGGAAATGGAATCTGTCGGTGACATTGCAACCGTTACCGTACACATTAAAAAAATTCGTGAAAAAATCGAGGAAAACACCTCAAAGCCAAAATATATTGAAACGATTTGGGGCGTCGGATATCGTTTCCGCCTCTGATCCCTTTCGTATATTAGATATTATTTGCATCTCGAGGATTGGATCGCAGTTCCGTCTCTAAACCATTGTTTTATTTATGATGCAGTTTTTCTTCCAGCCGGCGCAGCCGTTTTGCGGCCTCCGGCTGTTGTTTTTCCAGACGCTTTTCCAACTTCACACGGCTAGCCTTCAATTTCTCTAAAATCTCAGGATTATCCTGTTGCAGCTGTCTGGCAATATGACGACGACGTTTTTCGATCAATTCCAGTACAACTCTGCGATTATGTTCTTCTGTCATATGCTCCGGTAATTCGTCCATATGAAGTTCCATACGACGCAGGAATTCATCCTCATCGATCGCACCAAGCGTATGCCATGTTTCCATCAACTCCTCAATTCCCTGCTCAGCCAACTGCTCGAGATCCGGCATCTGATGGATATGTTCCAACACAATATGCACACGCCGCTCAATCTCATTAACCGTATCTTCTCCAAATGCCCACGCAAATTCTTCCAAAGTATTTTCTGCTTCTGCCGGAATATTCATAATAAACTGTCGTTTCTGCTCCGGCATTGAAGTTACCGGATAAGGCTCCCTAATACCTGCATCATGTAAAGCAGCCGTAATTGTTCTGCGCACATATCCTTTTTGGACCATCTGCCCTTTACCAAGCTTTCGCAACTTAGCGTTGATCCCCTCGTGATGCTCTGTCATATAAAATGCAATGCCTCTGCCCTGCAAACTGTCTGCAAGCTGTTCCAACCGATCCGCCGCTGTAATATCAATATTTGTGACAGCTCCGGCATCGACAATGACCACCTTTGTGTCATCCGTAATACTTTGCTCAATATCATCCACAAAAATTTTGATATTTGCAAAAAATAAACTCTCATTGAACTGATACATAACAACATGATCGATCGGATACGCAAAACGATTTTTGGCGCGGTCATAAAATCCATCCCGACCCGGAATAATCCCCAAAAAGCAACGTGGAGGATCAGTTTCACGCAGAATGACTTCTACAAAAGATAAGATAATACCAATGATAACGCCGTAAATTGTTCCAAGCATCAGTACACCAAAGAAAGCTGCCATATAAATATAAAATTCAATCCGACTCACGCGGAATAATCTCACCGCCAGATCAAATTCCACCACTTTCATCAAGGCTGATATCACGATAGCGGTAAGCACCGGTACCGGCAAATACCCTATAAATCCGGTACCAAACAGCAACACACATACCATTGTCAAACTCGCTGTAATCGAAACTAACTGCGTTTTGCCGCCATACTGGTCATTCATGGAAGTACGTGAAATACTCCCGTTGACCGGACAGCATCCAACAACGGCTGCACCAAAATTTCCGACAGCACATGCCAAGATTTCACGATTGTCTTTGATCTTATATCCATTTTGAAAAGCAAAGTTATTTTCAGAAAGCAGTGTTTCTGCCATCACCACCACTGCCACGATAAGTCCTCTTCCGACGGCCTGCGTCATGTTTACTCCGCCCGGATCCGGCAGACGAAATGACGGGAGACCGTTTTTTACATCTGCAAGCATACGCACGCCATATTGCTCTAAGGAAGCATATTTCGTCAAAAGCACCCCCGCCACCATCACAACAACGACCATCGGAAACTTCGGCGCTATTTTACGGCTTATTACAATGATCAGCAAAGAAACGCACCCCAATACTACTGACATCCCATTCACGTGATGCATAGTTTTCCATAAATGGTGCAATAGTTCCGGAAGCTCCCCTGTTCCGGAGGAATCACCAAGTACCTTTGGTATCTGCATCAAAATGATCGTCACGGCAATACCGCTGACAAAACCACCCATAACCGGTGTCGATATAAAATCTACCATCTTTCCGGCTTTCAATACATAAAACAGTAACAACCACAATCCGGTGCATAAGGCGATCATGGAAATATAATCGATCGCTTCCGCAGATCCAAATACAATTCCAAGGGAGCTCACACTGGCGCCAACAATTGCTGCCGGTGCGGCATCCACGCCAAAGATAAACTGTGGCGATGTCGAAAAGCAGGCAAATAAAAGAATCGGAAGTACCGAACCATACAGCCCATAAACGGCCGGAAGACCCGATACTTCCGCATATCCCATGGCGATCGGAATAGACACTGCCGCCATTACAACGCCCGCGATCAAATCCTTTGCCAAATAATTCTTTTTATAATTATGTAATGTAGTAAATAAACGCATAAACAATCCTCCCATCTCAGACGTCTTTGCCAGCAACCGCATCAAGGCAGCAGCAAAAGGTATCCGTTGTCTGACATGCTCACTTGTCTATCATTTTACCACATTTTTTGACGATCTGCAGGCAAAATCTATTTCTACGGATTTACTACATCGCATGACCTGCCGTCAAAACCTATTTCTACGGATTTACTACATCGCATGACCTGCCGTCAAAACCTATTTCTACAGATTTACTACATCGCATGACCTGCCGTCAAAACCTGTTCCTGCGCCTTATTTACCGCATCACATAATTCGCCAAAATAAAACATCTCATCTTCCTGATAGCAGGCTGCCAGCAATGCATCCAACTCATACATTGGGTTCCATTTACGCATACCACATGCTGCAAATGTACTGTTGACCATGTCACGAAAAACATCTAGAGCTTCTCCCTGCTCATATCTGCTCTCTTTTTGCTCGATCGAACTTTGATATTGCTTTTGTGCAACATACAGTATCATCGGCAGAAAATCCTCGCGCTGAATGAGCTGGCATCTTCGATGATGTTCTTTGCTGAATTTCTCGACCCAGACCTTAGCCTCCAAGACCGTCTCCGCATAATAACTATCCTTCGTGTAATCTGCAATAAATCGACCGATCCATTCCGGGCAAGCCTCCTTTGACTCCATATCGGAAAGTACATTCAGTGCAATATTGGTGCGTATTTCCCGCTCTTTCTGTAAAGGAGTATTTAGCATATCCGACAAATGTTTGGACGTTAATTCCGGCAGGGGTGATTGCTTTACCTCATTTGAAAACAGTTCAATGATCGTAGAATTATATGCCTTCTTAGAATTGACCATATGATTCAATTCGTGAAGCATTTCCAATACATCATTATTTACATCTTTTTTCTTGCGTCTGGCTCCGGCGATATATTTCTCGATCAACTGATACTCCTTTTCAGATTCCGCAGAACATTTCATCCTGATCCATGTTGCAAAATCTGTCTCGCGGATCAGATTATCCAGGCTGCGTTTTGCATCCTCTCTGATCACGTCTATTATCATATATTTGTAAGTATTCAGATAGTCTAGAGTTGTCAGACTATATCCCTTGAAAAATTGGCTGTTTTCCCGCATCCACTTCATGAATGCCTCTTTGCTGCTGTTTTTATGATAGGCAAACTCCTGCATGAGCTGATTCGTACTATGCGTATGTATTAATTGCGTCTGCGTTTGGAACGATTTCTCATAGCCATCGATCATCTTAAGTGCCTGTTCATAAGAATAATGATGATCCAAACAATATAAAAAGATAACTTCTCTGTAATCATTATACTGTGCCGCCGGCTGACCAATTCCTTCCTGCAGAAAATGATTCAACCGCTGCACACTAAATCCCAAACAAAAGCTGATCATGTATGCCTGAGCTCGATTTGGCGTAGCCATGCCATTGATCCCAAACCACCGGCGCATTGTTGGTCTGGAAGCCGGATATGGTTCGGTCAGCTTATTCATCATAATGCGGAATGCCTTTTTACGGTCTGCTTCTTCCTTCCCCTCCACACCCATGAGTTCCATCATATACCAGCTACTCTCCCGGTGCTTTTTCTTCAGGATATCTTTTACTTCCGCATAAAATTTCTTTTTTGATTCATCGCGTCTTGTTGTATTCATGCCGTACGTTCTCCATTTCTTCTTACTGTCTTTATTCATTAAGGAATGACACCAACAAACTTTTTCTTAGATTTGGAAGGTTTCTTCGTCGCTGTTACAGTTCTCTGTGGAGATACTGTTTCCTTGGATCTAGCAGTGCTTTTTGGCTTAACAGTCCGCTTCGGTTTCGCTGACTTTTTTGGTTTCGTGGTGCGCTTTGGCTTTGCCGTTTTCTTTGGCGTCACTGTCTGCTTTGCATCCGCTGTCTGCTTTGCATCCGCTGTCTGCCTCGGTTCCCCCACTGTCGATGTTGCGGGATCGTTCTTCTGTGCCCCTGCGGAAGCTTTCGCATTCGTCTCATCCGCATGATCGGTACTGATTGCCTGTCCGGAAGCAGTCTTTGATTCTGTCATGCCTGGTCTTCCTGACGCCACAGGTGATCCAATGGCTGACAATTTGCCGCCCGTTGTCAAAAGCGCACAGACAGCTAACACTCCTGCCAACACCACTGCGCCCCCTGCCAACAGTACGCGTTTGCTCTTATGCTGAAAATACAATACCACACGCTGAACCCAGCCTCTTGATTCATACAGTGCCGCTTCTAATGATTCCATGCTTTGAAATCTGCGATTTGCTTTGACCGCCATGCCGCGCATGATTGCATCCTCTTCTGTCGCAGACAACCGAATATGCGGCATATCCCGCAACAGCTTGATATCATCATGGATCATTCGCTCAATCGACTCGTTTGGCACGATCCCTGTCAACATAAAATACATTGTCGCACACAAAGAATACACGTCAGACCAAGCTCCCCAATTACCTCTGCCGCGATACTGCTCCTCCGGCGTATATCCGCGCTTAAATAACACCGTCATGCTCTGTGTCATAGTCTGACGTTCTGCTCTGGCTGACCCAAAATCAATTAAAACTAACTCTTCCTTTTGATTGACTAATATATTATCCGGGCTGATATCTCTATGAATGATCCCTGTCTTATGGATCGCAGATAATGCTTTGATCACCGGATGTATCATTTGGAGTACACGCTCTCCGGCAATCGGACCATGCTCTTTGATATATTCTTTTAGCGTGATCCCGTCTACATATTCCATAACCAAATAAGCTGTTCCATTCGCATAAAAGAAATTAATAACAGAAACCACGCCGGCGATGCCGTGAAACTTTGCTAAAATCTTTGCCTCATTATAAAATTTTTCCAGACCATTCTTGTAACTTTCTTCCTCGTCCCCGGCATACACATATACCGTGTTCCCCGCATCACTTTCCTCTTCCAACATATCTCTGCTTACATGATTGATCGGAAAATATTCTTTAATCGCTACAATCTGGTCGAGAAGCATATCCCTGCCAATATATGTAATGCCAAAGCTCCCCTCACCGAGAACTCTGCCTATCAAATATCGTTCTTTTAATATACTCCCCAGACGAATGCAACGTGGTGCTCTATCATAACTTTCCAGAGAAAACCCACACAGTGGACAAGTTGATCTTTTGTCTTTTCCCTTGGGAAAGGCTTCCATGCACCCCATGCAGTATGTCATTCGTTCTGTCGTCATACGCAGTCCATCCTTGTTGTTCATTACTTATGCTTACACATTTAAGAATAGTATATCACAAACTTAATATACATTAATTTTTTTCCGTTTTTTTCATTCTTCATCGTATCGACACTTTCGCAACATTAGAATACACACTTTTTACTTTTTTTCCTCGCACTTTTCGATAGGTCTTCACCCGAAAATAATATGTTTGTCTGCGGCTGCTGCAGCGTATACGAAAACGACGGCGATTTTTTCGGATCGAACTGGATGTTAACGGCAGTCTCTTCCAACCTCTTTTTTTCATGCGGTAATAAATTATAACATTTGTGCCCTTGTATTTACACAATCGCAGCGAAATATAACGGATCACGCCGACCCGTCCTGCACCTGCTTTGATCTTTGGACGTATCATATTATTGGCAGCCTTTTGTCTGGATGCCGTCATCTTTTTGGATACTGCATTTTTCTTTGGTTTTGATTTCGCTGTCGCACGTGGTTTCACGGTTGGTTTGATCGTTGGTTTGATCGTTGGTCTGACCGTTGGTTTGACCGTTGCAATCGGAATTATCCCCGTTGAAGCATCAATGTCCTCTTGCGTGATCGTATCATTTGCTACCTTTTTACCCGTCATCGGATCCCGATATGTTCCGTTTTTTAGATCATTGAGCGCCGCCTTGAGACCGGTGATCGTAAACGTGATCTCTATGCTGTCCATCGGTACCGCAATCTTGCCATATCCGGCAGCCGCATATAACGGTCCGCAAGATTCCCAGCGACATGTCAATGCATAACAGGCAACGTCCTCGTTTTCCAATAAAACAGGAGTAAGTCCTTGTTCTACTGTCACACCATCTACTTTCAGAGAGACATTAGAAATGTTAACTCCGGAATAGATTCCTGTCCCATTTTTCTCTGTCTTCACAGACAGATCCGTTGCGATCTGCAGTATATTATACTTTTTAGACGCTCTTAAATTAATTCCACTAATGCCAACCGTATACTCACCATCCCGGTTAATAAACACATCTTTCACGGTTGTCGTTGCCGCATCCACTTCCTTACCATTTGCTCGAATATATGAATAACTGGATAGGTCGGTGTTTTGGTTAAAACTATCGCGATAATCCCAAGTCGAATCCATCTGGTAGGATACATAGGCGTGTATGCCTTTCTGCGCCCAAAGCTCGTGATCGATATACGGTGCCGGCATTGCCGTTGGCTTCACATTCACGTTCCCATTCGCATTACCGTTTCCATTCGCATTCCCATTCCCATTCGTATTGGTATTCTTTGAAGCATCAGATACCGTAAACGCCACCTCGATGACAGAGCCGGCGCCTAACGTCAGTATCTTTTCACTGAACAGATCGATCATATCCCATTCATTAAAACCATAATTGTTGCAATAATCAGCAACATAATAATGATATTTGTTGCAATAATGAGCAACATAATAATGATATTCCAAATACGGATTTAGAATCGTTGCCGCGTAATTTTTTCCTTCATTCGCATCACGATATCCCCATAAACTTCCCGGGTACAACAGTTTTCCATTAGAAAGAGAATACTCGTTCTTCTGTGTACCGTCCGCAGATGTGATCGTCATACCGGTAACGTCTACTTTCATCTTGCTTCCCATATACAGATTGGTATCCAGCCAGATCATCTTCATTCCATCATCCAATGCTGTCGTGTAAGAAATGGTATAATCTCCCTCTTTGGTGATCTGCATCACATCTGTAGTTGTAAAATCTGCAAAGATCACCTCATTCCAATTCTCTGACACATAACTGATCCCTACACGAAAGTCATCATCTTTCCCCTGGAACTGCTGTGGCGCTTCATAATTTGGCGTACCACACACTGTCTCTTTTTCCTCAGCAACCGCTTTTTGGATCATGCTATTTGAAAAACCTGGCATCGAACACAATAATGCCAGTACCACAATACACGCAATTCGCCTTTGTCTTATTTTCATAATGCTCCCCTTACCATAATTCTACTCATTTACCATAAAAATCTACAGGATATTTCCATCCGTTCAGATTAAACTCCTTTTATTATACCGATAATCGCCAGCCGATACAAGAAGCAAAAAATCAAAGAAAACGCTTTGCTTTTATCACACTACACAACAGCAATTTCCTATTAAAACAAAAAAGCATAGTCTTTTCGATCTCTCGAATTGACTATGCTTTTTAGAAAGAAGGTTTATAAGTATTGTCCGCACAGGATCATTGTTCCTGTGCGGAACACAGGACAAACAAGATAACTCTCTTATTTCTTGATCTTTATCTTCTTCGTTTTACTGTATGGACCAAATATCTTCTTTCCCTTTCCATCTAATCGGTAAGCGCGTACACGAATATAATAGGTCTTCTTTTTCTTCAGCTTCTTGATCGTCAGTTTTCTCTTCTTCGTCAGTTTCGTTTTAGCCTTTTTGAACTTTTTGTTCGTGCTATACTGCACGCAGTATCCATTCGCTCTGGCAACTACTTTCATGGAAATGACTAACTTCTTGGAAGCCTTGTTCTTAACCGATAAGAATCTCGCTTTGCCAACGACAATCTTTGGTGCCGCCTTTTTTGGCTTATCACTTGGTTTTATAGTCGGTCTCACCAGCGGCGTATGTGTTGGTTTGACAGTCTGTGTTGGCACCGGTCTCTTCGTCGGCTTAACAACCGGTCTCTTCGTCGGCTTAACAGTTGCAACCGGATTCTGTGTCGGCTCGCCACTAGGAGATGGGGTCACATTTGGATCATCTTCCGGCTCCGGTGTCGGAATGACAACCGGATCATCGCCTTCCATCTCATAGGAAACATCAGGCGTTGCATCCATTCCAACATCATACGTCTTGCCCTCCTCTGCTCCCAACGTGACATTGATCTTTTTCGTCTCGATACCATTGGATACGATAATGGTTCTTGCAACCTTCTTCTCGTAACGATTATATACATCCAATGCTTTAAGCTTTCCATCTTCAATGACTGAAGTAAACGTCAATGGTCTGTCATACTGCTTCGAAGGTTTTACAATACTAAAGGCTGCCGTATTATCGATCAGATTCAGTTCCTCTGCTGCAGCACTGCCATTGTATGCTGTTGCCTGCAACGATATTGATACATTCTTGGCTTCACTGGTAAATTTCGGTGTGTAGTTAAACTGTAACACATATTCACCACGGTTGATCGCTTCCATAGCATCTTTACCACTAATAACGATCAACTTCTTATCCTCATCAAATGATGCACCGGCAGTTGTCGGCTTCACAGTCACTGCTTTCTTATCGACAGATGTCAAGGCAACACGGATCGTATCATCCTCTGTCAACGCCTTTGTACCGGCATTGCTGATAACGACCTGTACAATACGCTCTCCACCTTGCAGATTCTCTACCACTTCCGGATTACCAAGTACCATATCCGTACCAAGCAGTGTTAACTGTGCCTTCGCAGTTGCTCCATTGTCTGCTGCAACCTCAAAAGTCTCATTTTGCAAGGTATTGCCAAGTGTGTAACTAAAGCTCACCTGACCACGCTCTCCACTCTCCAAATGAATTGGAAGCGCATCCGCAACCGTTGTACCTGACTGTTTCACTGTGACAGAATCCATAGCCTTCCGTCCGGCATTCGCAAAGGACAGTGTCACATTGATCGTACTATTCTGCTCCACGTTCTGTCCAAAAGTATCTGCCGATACCTCTGATAACTCATTCTGAATGGTCTTCGTACCGGTGATCAGTCTTGCCGGCTGCTCCTCGTCCTTTGTCTGCGTCAGATCGGTATCTTTCGTCGTCTCAGACTGTGTTGATGTCTGCGCACATGAAACTGTTGTAAAACGGTCACCGTCTACTACCACACTGCCTCCTACCAACATCTCATTAGCAGACGCCGTACCGGTAATCTCATACTGCATCGACAGCGTACCCGTCTTTGCATTCAAGTATTTCACATACGTATGCATCTTAGAGTCATCACCTGCCGACTGCCAATACACAGCAGTGTCACTGATCGTATCTCCACCTTTGGCAAAATCAAAATTCTCCGTAACTTCTCCGGAGTCTTTCATAGAAACTGCATTAGCACTGCCGTCTTTTTGATAACCCTGTAATGCCAAATACGAATCTGTAAGTTCACCTTTTTTGTATTCCGACTGCTTCCATGCTGCTAAGAACATTCCACCGTCGTTCGTTACATATTTCACACGTGGCTGCGTCTCTCCCGCATCATTACAGGTGATTCGGTTTACACTCTTCTGGGCTCCATCCTTCACAATATATGAATAAAGCTCTCTCTCCTGCACCTCTTCACTGCTGCCCATGGTTGCCAATACCATCGCCGTACCATCATCAGACAGTGCTACATCATACGCCTGGGCTCCCTTAATCTCGCCACGTTCCAAATAAGCCGGTGTACTCCAATCTGTTCCATCATAGTAACTATAACAGATCTTCTTTTCTCCCATCATATCTTTTTGAAGTGTTTCCGCATCCGTATCCGCAAGATTATAGGTGTCACTCTGCCATATTACAATTGCTTTTCCGTTGTTTACTGCTACTTCCGGTGCCATATCGGCCACATTATTTGCAGTAAGCGTCGTATGCTTTCCATTAACATATACATGGATCTCGGAGGAGTTAAACACAGCGTTTAATTCTTTGTTGTCAACATTTCCATCCGAATCAATGTCAGAATCATACACGGCAGAATCAAAGGCTAATACCTTTAAGCTGCCATCAGAAGCATAATCTACTGAATTAACCGTTTCCGATTTGCCTTCTGTTCTCCATGAAGTAAGTACTTCCGGTTTCGTCCATTCTCCGCTTTCTTTTGTGCTAACCGCAGGATTAATACTTACAAGATCCTCAAGCGTATCCGAATAGGTGAGTCCCATACTGTTGCCATTGGCTGCAAGCACCGGCGGCACATCCGGATTGATATACTGTGTCCAATCTGCGCCCTTCTTCTTCGAAGAATACTGTACCACCTTACCGGTAGTCTCATTACTCATATTTGCAAAGTCCAACGGATTCGGTCGCCCTGCCGGGAATTTGTCCCAATCCTGATACGTTCGCTTCTTACTAAAGCCGGTTCCGCATATTTGCTTGTGATACCGAATAAATAATCCTTTGTACTCAAAATCTAAGGAGATGCTTCCGGTAAAATTCAAACAGCCACCATAATAGGCTTTGGTCTTCTTAAGATCACTGAATGTAACGATACGATTGTCATATCCGATAGATAACCGTCCAACCGGGCCAAACTTGATCTTTACAATCTTACCATCAAAACCAATTCCTCCACTGGCACATACATAACCCTCTACGCCTACGAGAATGTCTGATACAAAATTATATTCACTGGTAACCGTCAGATTATTCGTCTGGAAATTCATGCCAACGAACTTATCATGATATGGATTCTGGCCACTGAGCAGCGCATCGACACTAACAGTACATCCCACTTTGATTCCATAATAGATCGGGATGATGCCAACCATCGTATTGTTATTAAAACCAAATTCATAACCCAATGTTCCGGCAATACCACCACCGGTATAGGTCAAGATCCATTTGCCATCAATATAGTCTGCCGTACCAAATGCATATCCGGACAGCGTCTTGGACACTTTATTGTCACGCAGATCATTGATCGTCTCTGTCACTACCGATACAACATTATTCTCATCGAGTCCCGCTGTACCAATGGCAACCATAAAGGTTTTCTTCAGCGGATTGTCGGTATCCTGGTATGCGATCTTCATTGGCAATACCTTCGGAATATTAAAGGATAACTTACGGTTAATGACCTCTCCGGCTGATATCTGCGGCGTCTCGATCGTTCCACAGAAGTTTACCTCTGTCGGCTTCGCCGGCTTACCAATCTCTGAAATATTACATACGGTATAGTCTGCCGGCTGATCTGCAAGCACCTCTCCACTCGCTGCTTTGATCTGATACTGCGGCGTAAACTTACCTACTGCTGCGTTTTTGGTGTTGATCGCAAATTCTGTTTGCTTCCACTCATATTTCATACCATCGACGGATGCCACGCTCTCAGAAACGCTAGGGATCTCCTTGTCATTAATAAACATGGAAACCGTATGTTTCTGTGAAACCTGAGAGTATACGATCACTTTCTTATCATATCCTTTATAAAGCGTAAGATCGCGAACAAACTCATAATTTTGATCTCTGGATGTTAATACGCAGTCATTCGTTCCATAGCAAGGCTGCAGCCATATGGACGTTCCGGTATTTTCCTGATATCCGTCTCGATACAATGGATAACGCACAAGCTGTGCCGCATAGGCATCATCCTTTGCCGTGACCTCCACTAACACATCGGCGTCCTTCAGTTCCTGCACATCCTCATACTCTAATGTGATCGTCTCTGAACTCCTGGACAATTTCTTCGCTTCTGTTTTGTTGGCGGAAGCGATCACGTTTCCATCCAGATCCACGATAAAGGATCGAACTGTAATATCAATATCCTCATCATCATGTCCATATCCTTTTAACGTCACATTTTGTTTGTAAGTGGACGATACCGGATATATATTGATCGGATAAGAGCCATCACTCTCACCACTCTTCAAATCCTCTAACGGTACTTCGGACTTGCACACGCCACAAGTTACTCCGACATCACGATAACTTGTTCCAAGCTTCCATACCACAGCATCTCCGTTGGATAACTGTTTCACCGTTTGATTGGAAGTATTCATCTGTGTCCATTTAACGTTCTTCTTAACCTCTGCCTTTGCTGCATAGCTTGCTTTGTCATTGTCCGCCAAATAGGACTTGTAGCTGTCAGCCGTGACAGGTCTGATAATATAAAGCGCATCCTTTAAGGTTGTCACATAAACACTCAGACGGTAAATCTGTTCTGTGGTCTCATCCGTGATCGTCACATAGGCAAAGCCTTCATTTTTGCCGATCAGCGTAAGCTTCGTCCCCTCTACCGAACAATCTAAGATATCTTCCTTTGAAGATACCGCCGTAAATACATCATCTTCCGATGCACCGCCCTTAATATCCAAATGACGTACCATCGTAGCCTGATTCAGCTCATTGTAAAAGGTATCCGCATCATCTGCATTTTTTACTGCTTTGGCAATCGCCGTCCGATTGGAAAGTCTATAAATTTTTGATATAGGTTCTCCATTTTCCTCCACAGAAAGCGGGGTCTTCTTTTTCTTTTCCCAAGTAGCATACATCGTTAAGGTCTTTTCACCCTCATAACGGGAACCGGCCTCATACATATCACCGGTACCGTCCTTCTTGGTATTCCAACCTATGAACTCATATCCTGTTCTCTTCGGCTCTTCCACCGTAAGCACCGAATTATAAGTATCCTCTTTACACTGCGTATTCGGCGATTCGATCACATTATCCGTAGTGTTCACATTATAATTCAATGCATACTCGCCATCTGCCATTGCTTTATCCGAAAACGTATCGACCGCATCCATAACCTCCGGCGTGATACCGTTTGTTACCGGCTTCTCCCAAGCAATGTAGTCGCCCTTTTTATATCCTCTGTTGCAAGACATATAATAGCCAAATCCATTCGAGCTTACAAACTGGATTCCATTCTCATCATATTTCGTAACTTTACCCATGCACAGCAAGCCCTTAATACCATCTTCATATACTCTATTCATATATTTTTTGCCCTTAGCGGTCGAGCATACATTATCCGCTGTACCGACTAAAGATTTGTCCGGCAGATTCTTAGACGTGCCAGCAACAACCGGCTTATCATTTTTCTCATACATAAACAGTGCAAACGGATATCTGTCATCTCCGCTATAACGGAATATGAAATAACGATCCTTTACCTGCTTCTCCGAATACTGATGTCCCCTTGAGGCGTTGGCCGTTCCCCAAGAAGCATCATATGGATAACCATTGATCTTATTTGCTGACGTTACATTATCAAAAAACTGATTGCTGCTTAACTTTACCTTAAACAGACCGGACTCATAATGGCGATCCCACGTTGCATACATGGTCGCAGTTCGATTGGAAGTATACGTACCGCCGGCTGCATACGTGGTGCCGCTTCCGTCTGCCCGTGTATTCCATCCGGTAAAAGTATATCCACTTCTCTTCGGCACTTTTGAAGACAACGTCAACGGCTGTCCTCCCTGTTTGACCTGATCTTCCGGCATATCCGTAACCGCTTCACCATTTGCCTGATACATGACTGCAAACTCACCGGCAGTCAACTGGTGGGACGAATAATCCGTCATTGCAGCAAGCTCTTTCACGGTTGCTTTCTTCGCAGTCGATTCCCATGCAATCTTTTCTCCAATACCACGCCCCTGATTGCCGCTCAGGTAATAACCAAATTCATTTTTACTAATAAAATACATCCCGTTAGAATCTGCTTTTCCGACCCTGCAAAGTGCCATAACACCTTCCACACCATCGGCATACGTTTCCTTCATATACTTCTTAGCAGTGGCCGTCAGTGTGACATTTTTCTCAAGTCCGATACGAGATCCCTCGAGCAGGCGATCCGATTGATCTACAACGACCGGTGTACCATTCTCATCGTACAAACACAGTGCGATCGGATAATCCTCGTCACCGGAATACTTGAGAACAAAATAACGTTCCTTCATAATTTCCGTTGTCAGCTGCTGACCCTCGGAATCATTAGCACTGCCCCACGATGCATCATATGGCAATGCATTCAGTCTACCGGTACTCATGATATAGTCAAACAACTGATCAATACCGTAGCATCCCGAAAAAACACCTGTCGTGTATTCTCCTTCCCTTACCACAGACTGTGAGTCTACTGATGCCGCCTTGATCGTGATTCCCTCAAAGGATGTTGACGAAAAGACCATTCCCAACGTCAGCACACAGCAGATCACACGCTTCATAACCTTGTGTAAATTCATAGGCTCCCTCCTTCTTCTATTGTCTCCATTGTCTGTTGCAAAACAAAACCACATACATTACTATACTTTCTTCAACCTGCCTCACCGCATTCCTATAATATCCTATAATATTTACCGGCTGGAAAGTTGATTTCCCCATGTAGAAATTATATCATCTTTGGAGGGAGGGGGTGCCCACGTGGCGTGAATGGTCAAAATAGGGTGTGAAAAGTATAGGGGATGAAGGACACAGAAACAGACAGAATAGAAAAACAGGGCTGCACCTCAACTTATATTGTTAAAGTGGCAGCCCTATGTTTATATACTATTTTCTAATATTTTCGTCATCATGCCTTAACTACTTTTACATTCTTATTTCCCTTTTTCTTTAAGAATTTCTTGTATTTTTTCAGCATCTTCTTCGGCACTTTAATGACTAATTTCTTATGTGTTCCCTTAAAGGCATTGCTTCCAATGGAACTGCTTGTTAACTTGGTCGACTTGATAACAATGGTCTTAAGATTCTTGCATCCTCGGAATGCATTTTTACCTATGCTTGTAATATTGCTATCAATTGCTACCTTTTGTAATTTCTTATTGTTTGCAAATGCTTTTGGCGCGATAGAAGTAACTGTATAAGTAATTCCGGCAATTTTTACTTTCTTCGGTACATTTACCTTTTTACTTTTTGTTACATTACTATACGCCACCTTTGGTTTCTTAGCATTAGAAGAAATCACTTTGTAAGCTCCCTGCTTATTTTTCAAAGTTGTTCCTTTAGCCGCCGGTTTTTTCACTGGAGCCGGTGTCTTAGCAGGTACCGGAGTCGGTGTAACATCCGGCTTATCACTAGGCGTTACTGTCGGCTCTTCCGTTGGATCTATTATTGGCTCTTCGGTCGGAGCTATTGTTGGCTCATCTCCCGGCGTTACCGTTGGTTCAGCACTTGGGAGCGGCACCATCGTTGGTGGCGTTATTGACGGGACTATCGTCGGTGTTGCACTTGGCGCTACTGTTGGTGCCGGTACTGCTGTTGGCTCTGCACTTGGCACTAATGTTGGCCCTGTCGTTGGTGTCGTACTTGGTACAGTTGTTGGCTCTGTACTTGGTGCTACTGTTGGTTCTGTACTTGGCACCAAAGTTGGTTCGACACTTGGTGCTGTTGTCGGTGCCGGCATTGCTGTCGGTGTCGGTGCCGTACTTGGTACAGTTGTTGGCTCTGTACTTGGTGCTACTGTTGGTGCCGGTACTGCTGTCGGAATTATTGTTGGCACAACCGTCGGTGCCACGGTCGGCGTTGCTGTCGGCATCATAGACGGCACAGCCACAGAATTATCCACCGAAGCATCAATATCAGCCTGCGTAATATCGGCATTCTGTATATATTCACCCGTCATCGGGTCTTTATATGTACCATTTCGCAAATCAGTTAATGCTACTTTTAGACCTGAGATGGTAAAAGTAATCTCAATGCTGTCTTCCGGAGTCGGAAGTATCTCATCTTTGGATTCAACATACAACGGACCACTATTTTCAATGCCAAAACAATTTTTTAAAATGAAACAGTAAAAGTTTTCATTTTCTTTTTGAGGCAGATTCATTCCTGATGCAATTTCTTTTCCGTCAATCTTTATTGATGCATCCGTCACTTTCACATCCGAATATATTCCATTACGGTTATTTTCGGTTTTCGCCGAAATGTCTGTCGCTATACCGAGAATATTAAATGCTTTCGAAGCAGAGAGGTCAACGCCTTTTAATGCAATCGTATATTGTCCGTCTCGATTAAGAAATACATCACGAACCTGTACATCCGCCGCATTGACCTCTTCTCCACCTGCCTTTATATAGTTATAATTAGAATCCGTCTTACTGGTTCTATATGTATTTCGATAGTCCCATGTTCCATTCATCTGATACGCAATATATGCATGAATACCTTTCCGTGCCCAAAGCTCATTATCAATGTAATCTTTTGGCTGTTGCGTTGCAATCGGTGTTGCTGACACTTCCGGAGTATTCGCAGGCTCTGATGATGGAACAAATGTCGGTGGCAGCGTTGGGTCGCATGGCTCTGTTGTCGGCTCTGCCGTTGGTTCTGCACTCGGCTTTATGACCGGTGTTGGCAGTGGTTCCGCACTTGGCTCCGTTGTTGCTTCCTTCACATTCTTTACCTGAAATGACACAGTAATCGTCGAGCCTGTTCCTAATGTTTTTACGTCATTAGCAAACATATTGATGGAATCATCTGAATCAAATCCATATTTTTTATATTCATCTCTATAATTATCAGCCGAACTATTTATGTAGAAATAATACTTCAAATATGGATTTAATATTGTTGCTGCATAATTCTTTATGTCATCAGAATCCCGATATCCCCACATGCTGCCTGGCTTGATCATTTTCCCATTGCTAATGTTATATGTATCCGTCTTAGTTCCATCAGCAGAAGTAACCGATACACCGGTAACATCCACTTTCATATTGCTACCCTTATACAAATTAGTATCCAGCCAAAGCATCTGCATTCCATCATCGTCCGCTGTTGTGTATGAAATTTCATAATTTCCTTCACCTGTAACCTGCATCGCATGCGAGGTAGTAATATTTGCAAAATAGTCCTCATGCCAATTATCTGACGCATATGAGATTCCAACTCTAAAATCATCATCCGTTCCCCTAATCTGAGGCGTTGAACTATAATTAGGTGTGCCATGAACAACAGGTTTTTCCGTAGGATCTGTACTTGCAGACGGATTACTCGTCGGATTTACACCTGGCGAAACCATTGGTGTACTCGTCGGCTCTGAGGTGGGCGCTCCTGTCGATTCCTCATAATCGTCACGTTGTTTCACGGTATAGTTAACTGTTATTATTGCCCCCTCTTGAACTGTAATCTTGCTTTCCGAAAGCAAATTCACTCCATCCAATGCATTGAAATTATAGTCAACATATTTTTTACGATAATTATCATACTCTTCACTGATATAGTATTCATATCTTAAATTCTCATTCTTAATTGTTGCTGCATAATTTTCCTTGGCATATGTATTTCGATATCCCCACAAGCTTCCCGGCTGTCTCAGTTTTTCATTGTCAAGCGTATACAGCTTTTGATATGCTCCATCAGGAGTCATGATCGTCACACCTGTGACATCCACTTCCATTCTACTACCTTTATATAAATTGGTATCCAGCCACAATAATCCTATGTCAGAATTTGTTGCTATAGTGTAACTAGCCGAGTACTCCCCTTCGCCCTTTACCTGCATTACCTGATCTGTGTCAAAATCAGTAAAATTGTTCTCTTTCCAATCGGCTGAAACATAAGTTAATCCGACACGAAAATCATCATCTGTACCTCGGGTCTGCTGAGTCGCACTGTAATTAGGTGTTCCATGAACAGTTGGGTC
>OKSC01001275.1_pt1 | contig 25008 bp, 17 predicted proteins | sample 1601161 | NCBI WGS metagenome assembly OKSC01 (sample SAMEA3541552, study PRJEB24748) | human gut metagenome | biome: human gut; feature: human-associated habitat; material: faeces | place: China | collected 2012
GAGGATAACGGCATTAAGCGTTATCTGCATCTGGGCACAGGCAACTACAACGACAGCACCGCAAAATTATACACCGACCTTGGCCTGATGACGGCGAACGATGAGTTCGGCAGCGATGCTTCGGCGTTCTTTAATCTGCTCAGCGGCTACAGCGAACCGCCGGTTTGGAATAAGCTGGTTATGGCGCCGCTGGGACTGCGCGAGAAGATTTATGCGCTGATTGACAATGAAATTGCTATGGTGCGTGCCGGTCGTGAGGGACACATCATCGCCAAGATGAATTCGCTGATTGACCAGCCCGTAATCCAGAAGCTGTACGAGGCTTCGGCTGCAGGCGTGCATATCGATTTGATTGTGCGCGGTATCTGCGGCCTGCGCACGGGCATCGAGGGCATCAGTGACAATATTACGGTCCGCAGCATTGTAGGCCGTCAGCTGGAGCACAGCCGTATCTTCTGGTTTGCCAACGGCGGCGAGGAGCAGCTGTATCTTTCCAGTGCCGACTGGATGCCGCGTAACCTTAACGACCGCGTAGAGCTGTTCTTCCCGGTAGAAACCGAGGAGCATATCCGTCGCATCAAGGCGCTGCTCGATTTGTATTTGCGCGATAACGTGGGCGCACATATGATGCAGTCCAACGGCAGCTATCGCCGTGTACGCAATAAGCTGGAGCCTGTGAGCGCGCAAAGCACCTTGTACGAGATGGCGCAGTTGGCGGTGACTGCAGACAAGCTGCCGATGGAAAAGCGTCTGCAGCCTGTATTCAGCCGCAGATAATAGTGCCGCATTATATTTATCAAGGATTACGAGCTAAAAAAGACTTATATTTTAATTGCTTACTTAAATCCTTATATTGATATTATGTGCTTAAGTTGTTATAATTAGTAACAAGAGCAGAGGGGGATTAAAATGAGTAATTATGCTGTAACCTTGAATTATAATTGCCATTATGGCTATGTAGAATATAACGAAGCGTATAAGACTGCCGTAGTAACCTTGCCGGAGGCTGTTGCCGAAGCTAAGGCTGCTGTCGAAAAGTATCTGGCAACTCCGTTGAGTCTGGATGTGCCGCAGGGTGATACTATCCGTGATTTTGCTACGATAACGCTGGAGCCGCTTTCCAGTAAGGAGGCGTTTCAGGTAGCGCTTACCCGTCTTTGGGGGAAAACCGGCGTGCGTGTTGAATGGAGCATGCCTCCGGGAATGGCTGACGATATTGCCGCTGAGGTGCTGGCAGAAGCACATTAACTGCTGATTGTTTTAGGGCAGACTCTTGATATAGCAGAGTCTGCCTTTTTGTTTATAAAATTTGTGTGAAGAATAGGAGAAATGCAGATGCTGGATATCAACAAATTACGCAATGCTTACAATGTTATTCACCGTATGAACCAAAACAGACATCCTTTTGCCGAGGAGGAGCTTTCACTGGAAGCTGTACAGAGCGCGCAGGTACAGGAGGCGCTTGCCGATGCCGCAGAAGTTATTGCTGTTTACGGCAAGATTATGAATCTGGTGTCGCAGAGCATGAGCTTTAAGGTTGCCCCCAAAACTCCTAAGGCAGTTAAAAGCAGCTTTGTTGTGGAGCAGGATGACCTGAGCAGGCTGCAGCCTATGACTGAAGCTACCAATATCACAAAGCTTGTAAAATATATTAATGATACCTTTGCAGATAAGGAAATGCATAATCTTACCACGGTGGAGCTTGGCAGATGGTTGGAAAATACCGGTTATCTGCAGTTGCCGGAAGATGGGCGCAATAAAATTCCGACAGAAAAGGGTTCTGCGTTGGGTATTGTTACCGAAAAGCGTGTAAGACAAGCCACCGGAGAAATTTATTATATTAACTTTTATCCGCAGGCAGCGCAGCAGTTTATTTTTGATAATCTGCCTGCTGTGGCGGAGTTTTTGGCAAAGAAAAAAGAGGAGCAGCGTGCTGACGCATAACTTGCTGTTTCCGCATTGCCAGTAGACTGTTTTTGCGGTATAATATTTAATACAGCTTGGGCGGAAAGGCTTGAGTTCTGCCTGAGCTGTTGTTATGGTTCCGTAGCTCAGTAGGATAGAGCAACCGCCTCCTAAGCGGTAGGTCGCCAGTTCGATTCTGGCCGGGATCACCAGTAAAATGGAGCCGTTTCCAATTTTGGAAACGGCTTTTTTTGTATTTCTGCACCTTATTTGCACCTTATTTTCAAATTTTGCTTAAATCAGCGACAAAACCATTAAGTTTTCCGGTTTTATGGTTCAATCGTATAGCTAAAACGAAAACCACGCTCTATACTAAGTTCTAGCTATAAAGAGAAAAGTAAAAGCCTTTTTTGATAGAATAATTGCAGTTTCCTAGCTGCACAAAAATCAAAGAAGGCTTTTTGTATGCTTGAGATAAACTCTCGAATTTTCGGAAAACAAGGATGGAGGTTTAGTCATCATCCGAGGTTATCGGCATCGTATTTTAGCATATCGAAGAAAGCAGTTTCAGATGCTTTAGGGTTCATTTAAGCAAAAATATAAGGGTGTCAGCTCAAATAGTGTCGGTGTCAATGCAGTGTCAGTCAATTTTAAGCATTAAAACCAATTTCAAGAGAATCCAGTACCATCAAGGGTTTGCAGGCTTTTCCATCAACTGGTGTTGACACCGGTGTAAGCGTAAAATATTTATATTTCCTATGTATACTACTAGATAAATCTATATTATATAGAACGTAAAAAATCACAAGACAATGAACATGACAGCTAGCAGTTTAAATCATTGCCTGTTATATCTGATGATTGTGCGTGGGACAATAAAATGAAGAAAATGAAAATTGATGGAAAAAGAACTCAAAAGTAAAAAATAAACGGGCCATAACATAGCGGTAAAACCTAGAAAGGAGTGGCAGAAATGAAAAATGAAAATGCTGCAAAACAACAATTTTTAAAAGCTAAAGATGTTGCTCAAGATTTTTTTGGAGGCACCATCAGCTATGGTAAAGTCCTGACAATGACTAAGGCTGGTATACTTCCAGCAAAGAAGTTTGGAAGAGTGTACTATTACACTTTGGATGCACTGAATAACTGGGCTGAAAAAAACATGAACAGCCATGCTTGGAAAGGCATGAGTAAATAAGAAAACTTACCGGAAAAAGAACTGCTAAACGAAATGTTTGGCAGTTCTTTTTCTATATTATAGGGGGAATTATCAATGGCTGGATCGCTAATCAGCAGAGGTAACAATAAGTGGGAACTAAGAGTTTCTGCCGGATATGATGAAAATAATAAACAGCGCAGGTTTACCAAGACAGTATATGCCCGCAGTAAAAAAGAAGCTCAAACGCAGCTGGCTACATACTATCTGGAAGTAACTGGCAGACTGGCTACAGATAAGGCTATCACTTTTAGTGAATTTGTAACCTACTGGGAACTTAGATATAGTAAAAAAGTTGGGAAAATAACAATGGTCAATTACCAACAAATGTTAAAAGACCGCCTGTTACCGGCTTTTGGTTTTATGAGGATAGATAAAATAAAAGGTGAAGATGTGTTAAGGTTCATGGACCAGTTGTGTGAAGATGACGCACGGCTTGACACCAGACATCAGAAAGGTCTATCTTCGGTGACAATTATGAAGCATTTCAAGCTTTTGAAGTTATTGTTCAATAAAGCTTGTGAATGGAAATATTTGTCAAAAAATCCATGTGCTGACGTACCTAAAGATATGTTAGTAAAAGCAACCTCAGAACACTATCCTATCTGGAACAGAGAAGAGCTACATAAGTTTTTGGGCATTTTGGAAGAGTTACCTGTAACTTTACCTAACGTCAAAAATAAATTGATGTTTTATATTGCCCTCACAACTGGAGCCAGAAAGGGGGAATTTTTAGGTCTGACATGGGACTGCGTGGACTTGGAATCCTGTTCGCTGAATATAAATAAAGCAATGAAATTTGTTAGCGGGGAAAAGCCTGCTCTAGGAACACCTAAAACGAAGGCCTCGATACGTACATTGTATTTTGACGATTATGTCAAGAAGTTGATCCAAACCTATAAAGAACTTCTTGATTTATGGTTACAAGAAGAAAAAATTTCAAATCCGCAAAATTTGGTGTTTGTATCGAGAAATTGCACTGAAAACAGGGAGGCAGCACCCGTGAACGGTGACAGCTTCTATCTATGGCTGAAACGGATGTGCAAGAAACATCAGATGCCTAGAATAGCAGTACACTCTTTACGAGCCATGGCAGCGACGTATGCGCTTATCAGCGGTATGCCTCTTAATATGGTTCAAGCCATGATGGGGCATACTGACATATCTACTACATCAATTTATCTGCGTGATGTACAGGACGAGAGAAAAAGTGCGGTTGCACTTTTATCCAATCAATTTGAGGCTCTGCGCACTGGTAAGGAATAAGTTTGATAGAAGTATTTTAAAAGACTGACAGGCAGCTGTGATATAATATGCTTAGTTATATTATATTGGAGGTGCCTGTTATGTCTAACCTTACTAAATCTAATATTGAGGGATTGGTCGCTCTGATGGATAAAATCGAATATCCTGTTATTCCCGAAGAGAAAAAGGAGAGCAGGCAGGGGTTAAGAGCTTATAGAAGAACTCAAACGCTGAAAAATTTTTATTGCAGAGCGAACTGCTATTACCAAGCCAAAGCAATGCTACAAAAAATTTTTCAAAGTAAAAATTTTAATATAGCTATTGAACCCGCTTGTTACAGTGTTGCACAGGCTTGCGATTACATAAATTACTTTCTAGGCCAAAACAATGGTAACATTGAGAATGCATGTGAAGCATTTTTAAACAAACCAGAAAATGCTGGTAAACCCATACCTACAATAGTAATTTCTGAGTTTGTGGAGAATTATGCTAGAGAGCTAAGCGAACAATATCTAAAAGCGATTGAGAACGTACCTTGGTACACCTGTAATCTTCTATGTAGAAACGGAATGATTTCGCAGGCACAACGTTTTTGGCCAATATATGACTTTGAAGGAAATATTACTTTATTAAGTAATAGTAATGGCTATATTTTCTCCGACGACAGAAAACTTAAGGGAGTGTTCAACAATTTAGAATTGTTCCGGCTTATTGATACATCTGACGGAGAGCATTTACCGATAATCAATGATATTCTGAATGAATTAAAAGCCAAACGACATGGCTTCGTACCAAAAATTTTCCGTTGGAGCGACACGAGGCTAATGTACGAGGTTAAGGTAGCCCTGCTTAAAGAAGCGTCTAATCGCGGGTTATTGCTATATCCATATGAGCCAAATCCACAAAGCCGAGGTTTATATCCTTTTTTCAGCAACCTAAAAACAAAAGATTCTTCAAAATTACTAAAACTATTCAATGCACTGTATGTGATTACTGCGGGGCGTAAGGATTATTTTGATAATATCGCTAAATTAGTAGCTGGTATTATTCTGGGAAGTGAAATCTGTAAAAACAATCGACTGCCAATCAATAATGTAATGTTAATCACGGCTAATAACACGCAATTTGTTCGTGAATTTATCCTGTCGTTGTTTTTACTTGGTGTACCGTCCGGTGGCATACAAGGTAGAGATTTAGATACGTTTAGAGCATTAGTACACAATGAAACGTCTGAGGACGAGCTTAAAGATTCTAAATACTATGGTGTTACTAAACATACTATCAAGGAATTATCTAACGAGAATAATACTGGTAAGTTCTTAGAGGATAGGCTGTATTCTCGCTTCTTGAATATTACGGACGACTTAACCCAAATAAAAAACAAGGAGTATTTCATAAAACTGTTAAAAGGAGAGAAAATCGTTCATGACAGCCAGTTGTTGGGAAAACAGGAGCTAGTATCTGACACGAGTTATCTTTTTATTGCTGCTAAAAAGAATGAATTTAAAGATTATGATGGGCTAAGTTATACAGAATTTGATTTAGCGCAGAACATCCCAGAAGGCAAGCGGCTTTTTGGATTCGAAACCGATTTGAGCGATTACGAAAAATTTTTTATGTTGACAGCCTTTGCCAAATATGGTATTAGCTTATTGAAAAAGGAACAAGCTGATATTGAGGATTCTCAAAGCAGTGAGATAGATAATCCCTTAAAATACTTTATCGAAAAATGCTGTGAACAAAAAAAGGTAAGCGATACGGATAAAGTCCATGAACTTAATTCAACAGCTATACGTACTCTTAAATATGCCTATAATATTTTTTTTGAAATCGTCGCTCCAAAATATAAGATGACTAATACGTGGAATAAAAATACTTTTCTGGATTATGGGCTAGATTACAAAGTGGAGAAAACAAAATGTAATACTATACGTACCCGTGACTTAAGCAGGGGATACACTGAAAAAGAAGTTTTAGATAAATTCAGTAATGCTAACCATATCATGGGAGTTATTGTTAAGCCAAAAGATGAAATAGAAAAAATTGCTCATGAGTGTAAGAACGAAACAAGTAGTAATCCTGATTCTCAGTCACTAAGCAAAGAAGATTTCCTTAAATTGATTGATAACACCTTTGAACTTTCATTTGATGAAAATGCTATGTGAAAGCCAAGTGCATCGGGAAGAAAATTTTAACCAGATTGACTATATGTGAAGTTTTTAGAAGTAGCCGCTTGTCTGCGAATTGTCTTATTAAAAGCATTCGCAGATGGGCGGTTTATTTCTATAGTAAAGGCTAAGAGATAATCTTAGTCTTTTTATTTTTTATAAAGAGCTAATAAAAGCTCAAACTACATTATTATAATTTAAATAATATATAACAATAAATTAAAAAATAGATAGATAGTTATATATAGTATATGCAGGGTGGCATAGGAAAGAGGTAGAAGCAGTTGTGTATATCACTAAATGATGTAGAATGAAATGAATGAAAAGTTGTTAGCTAAGGGGGTGTTTTATACTAGATATGTATTTGTAAAGCATCTTGAAGCAAGGAGGCGTTTGATATGTCATATAACCTAAAGCAAAGTACACCGAAAATTTTATATTATAAAATCAACACTGAAGAAACTAAGTTTCAAAACAAAATTAAAAAACCTAGCCAAAAGTCTACTAAGATGGTAAATATTCGGGTTACAGACGAAGAATTTCTGGAGATCGAGAATAAAAGTAAAATGGCTGGCATGAGCAAAACCGATTTTATAAAGAAAGCTGTGAAGGAGGCAGTAATTTACAATATTGATTCTAAGATTGTTGAAAAAATAGTCGTGTTACAAGAAAGAATAAATCAGCTGGAAGTAGGTGAGAAAAAACAAGCTAATCAAGTTAATTCAGAGTTTAACAGTATAAAAGACGATATTTTTAAAATGTTAGGAGGTTGAAAAATGTCTACTCTAAGAGCGTTAAACGGAACGTACAGAACGCTGGACGGTATTGTGAAGTATATTGCCAGCAATGAAGAACATAACGATTTGGTCTTGTATTATGATGCTGTCGGTGCTGATCCATTTAGGGCTACCAGAGATATGCTGTTGGTCAAAGCAGCCTATAACAAACGAGGAGGCAGTGAATATGTACAAATCATAGTATCTTTAATGGAAGCAGAGATTATCTGCCAAGATGATGTCGCACGCTTCCAGAGTGCATCAAGAGCTATTGCCGATATGATGTTTAATAAATACTGTTGCCAGATCGCCTATGCGGTACATGGCAATACTGATAACCTTCATGCCCATTTTGTTATTAACTCGGTACGTTATGTTGACGGCTATAAGTTACAGCTAGGTAAGAAGGAGCTTTTCCAGCTAAAAACTATCGTAAGCGATATTTTAAACCAATATGGATTTAGCCGGCTCTTGTATTATAGTGCCGACAAAAATCTAGAAAATTAGTAAGGAGGGTTTACCATGTCAAAAAAAAATAAAAAATTTAGCTGTTACGCAGTCGTAGGTTCTAACGGATATGCACTTACGAATAACTGGCTTGATTGTCAGACTTATATGAAAAATCTCAGACGGGAACGCCATAAAGGCTTTTATAGTTATGAAGATGCGTATGACTGGATTGTTGACGAGTTTGATGGTGACAGTAGGTATAAATTCGGTTTTAAATTCTGTAGTCTGGAGGATTTGATCAAGAAAGAGTTATATGTTGAAAAAACATCCGCAACAAATCATAATTATTTCCATTTTTAGTATGTAGCTTTTTATGGCAGTCATTACAAAACTCTAAAATTTAAAAGAAAAATATGCCACACCAATAAGCCGATTAAAAGGTTAGGAGCTGTGGCATATTTTCTACTGTTTTAATAGACAGTTTAAGCGTCAGTATTGCTGCTGACGCTTAGTTTATTTCTGATAAGCTTTTTTATGTATGTAGTCAATGAGTGCCTGTTTAGGAATTTTCCATTTGCCCTTTAGCATAAAGCAATCCATTTCGCCGCTACGGAAAATTTCGTAAGCTGAGTTTTTGCCTACCCCTAGAATCTCTGCTACCTCATCTACAGTCAGCATATCACTGTATTCTTCAAACATAGCTATTATACCCCTTTCAATATATATTTAACTTTATGTTAACTTTGACATTCCTTTAATGCACACAGATTTCTTTGAATTGGTTATTTTCAATAGGGCTGCTATGGCTTTTTATAACGCAGAGAGTGTTCTACTAACGCTTCCAAATGTTTAAACGGTATAAGATAATTTTTACCTTTCTTGATATATGGAAGCTGACCAGAATTGATCAGTTTATAAATTGTAGCGGTACTATAGTTCAATAAGCAGGCTGCTTCCGCTACAGTAACTAATATTTTTTGCATTTTTACCACCTCCTTCCAACATACATTTATTGATATGTTAGGCGCATGAAGAGGGGAACTGGGCAAAACTGAGCATAAGATGGCTCAAAAAGGTACTAAGAGTGGCATAAATAAGCAGAGCGGTAAATTCAACTGTTAAACAGCATGGTAAGCTACATACTTTTTTAGTAGCCGTTCTACTATCTACCTTTTTGTGCTATACTTATTAGGTAAGATACCGTCATTTTTTAGACCATAAATTTACATTAAAGGGTGATTTTTTTATGAATAAACAGCAGCTCGCTACCAAAATCTGGGAAGCCGCAAATAAAATGCGTTCAAAAATCGAAGCAAACGAATACAAGGACTATATTTTAGGCTTTATTTTTTATAAGTACCTTTCTGATGCTGAAGAGAAATTTCTGTACAGCAATGGTTATGACAAAGAGCTTATTGCGACAGTAGTGGAATCTGACGCCGATACTGTAGAGTGGGTACAAGACAATCTTGGCTATTTTATTGATTACAACAACCTGTTCTCCACCTGGCTTGACAAAGGCAGTGGTTTTGATGTCAGCAATGTCCGTGACGCTTTATCTGCTTTCAGCCGCCTGATCAGCGAATCCCATCAGAAAGTTTTTCAGGGTATTTTTGAAACATTGCAGACAGGGCTGAGTAAGCTGGGCGATAGCTCTGGTTCTCAGACAAAAGCTATCAAAGAGCTATTAGACTTGATAAAAGATATTCCTATGGACGGAAAGCAGGATTATGATGTACTGGGCTTCATATATGAATATCTGATTAGTATGTTTGCCGCTAATGCAGGAAAGAAGGCTGGCGAGTTCTACACTCCGCACGAAGTATCTCTGCTGATGAGTGAAATTATTTCTGACCATTTAAAGGACAACCAATATATTGAGATTTATGACCCTACCAGCGGTTCTGGCTCTCTTTTAATCAATATCGGTAAAAGCGTTGCTAAACGTATCGGCAACAGCAACAATATCAAATACTACGCTCAGGAGCTTAAATCTAATACTTATAACCTGACACGTATGAATCTGGTTATGCGTGGCATTAAACCCGATAATATCGTTGCCCGTAACGGCGATACTTTGGAAGATGACTGGCCGTACTTTGATGAAGCCAATAAAGAAACTACTTATACTCCGCTCTATGTAGATGCAGTAGTGTCTAACCCTCCGTACAGCCAGAAATGGACACCGAAGAATGATGTCCGTTACGAGCGTTTTGGCCTTGCTCCTAAAGGCAAAGCAGACTATGCTTTCTTGTTGCACGACCTTTATCACATCAAGCCTAGCGGCATTATGGCTATCGTTCTGCCTCATGGCGTTCTGTTCCGTGGTGGTGAAGAAGGAGAAATCCGTAAAAACCTTATCGAATATAACCACATTGACGCTATCATAGGGTTGCCAGCGAATATTTTCTTTGGTACAGGCATTCCAACCATCATTATGATTCTTAAACAGAAACGCAGCAACACTGATGTGCTTATTGTAGATGCTTCTAAAGGCTTTGCTAAAGAGGGCAAAAACAATAAATTACGTGCTTCCGATATCAAGCGTATTGCTGATACTGTAATTAACAGACTGGAAATTCCTAAATACTCTAAGCTGGTGAGCCGTGAAGAAATCCGTCAGAATGATTACAACCTAAATATTCCCCGTTATGTAGATTCCTCGGAAGCTGCTGAAAGCTGGGATATCTATGCTTCCATGTTTGGTGGTATTCCTAAAGCAGAACTAGCTGCTTTAGATGGCTACTGGAAAGCTTTCCCAGATTTGAAGCAGGCTTTGTTTGAAGCAAGCGACACCCCCTATACCAAACTGACTACGGACAATATTAAAGAGGCAATCAGAAACCATGCTGATGTAACCGCCTTTGAAAATAATTTTGCAGCTGCTTTTGCTGGTTTCCCTGCTTATTTACGGCATGAGCTGATTGAACAGGCAGAACAGGTAGCTATTGCCAAAGAAGAAAATATCATCAGCGATAAGATTTTCACCCAGCTTTCTGGTATTCCTTTGGTTGATAAATATGCTGCTTTCCAGCTTTTAGATGACGAATGGAGTAAAATTGCCGTCGATTTGGAAATTATCCAGACAGAAGGCTTTGAGGCTACTAAAAAAGTTGACCCCAATATGGTGCTGAAAAAGAAAGGCGATAAAGAGCAAGAAATTCAGGATGGCTGGATTGGACGTGTACTGCCGTTCTCTTTAGTACAGGATAATATTTTGACGCAGGAAAGCACTGCTTTAAAGAGTAAAGAAGCACGCTTAGCTGAAATTCCTGCTGAGATTGAAGTTATTCTTGAAGAAATGAGCGAAGATGACAAGAATAACTGTGAAACAGTTCTGAATGACGAAGCTACTGCTTTTGTCGCTAAAGAAATTCCTAAAAAGATAAAAGAGCTTAAATTGGAAGATCAGTCCGTAGAAATTAGGGAGCTTATTGCTAAACTGACCCAGGCTAACCATCTGCTTAAAGAGGAAAAAGAGCTGAAAGCAAGTATTAAGACTGCTAGCACTGCTCTGCACCTGCTGACTAAGGAAACTATTGAATCTCTTACGAATGAACAGGTTAAAGATCTGCTACACAAGAAATGGATTGATAGTTTGATGGTTAATCTGAATAAAATGCCGGAAACATTGGTTGACGACCTTGTTAGCAAGCTCACTGCTTTGCAGAAAAAATATGCTCTTACATACGCTGATATTGATGCCGAAATATACGAAACAGAGCAACAGCTGTGTGCTATGTTGGACGAGCTTACTGGCAGCACCTTTGACATGAAAGGTATCAACGAATTTAAAGCGTTGTTACAAGGTGAATGATATGGCTAAAAACACAAAACCTACAATTAGGTTTAAAGGATTTACTGATGCTTGGGAACAGCGTAAGTTGGGAGAGGTTATAAGATTAAATGGTAGAATTGGATTTAGAGGGTACACAGAGAAAGATATAATTACCAAAGAAGAGGGAGGCATTTTAACTTTCAGCCCAACAAACATTGTAGATAACAAGCTGACGACAAGATGTAAAAATACCTATATTACAAGGTTTAAATACGATGAATCGCCAGAAATCAAAGTTCATAATGGTGATATTTTATTTGTTAAGACAGGCTCGACTCTTGGGAAAAGTGCCTTAATATCAGGGCTTTCAGAGGAGGCAACGCTAAATCCACAGGTGGTGGTTATGAGAACGCCGTCTGGTGAAGAAGAATTTTTATCTTCGGTTTTGATTACCGAAAATATTTCAGCACAAGTCACTGCATCAAAAATCGGAGGAGCTGTTCCAACTCTCACAGAAACAAAAATCAAAGACTTTGACATAGCTATTCCTAAAACAAAAGAAGAGAGAAAGCAAATCGGTTCATATTTTAATTCTCTCGACCACCTTATCACCCTTCATCAGCGTAAGTATGACAGTCTTGTCAATGTAAAAAAAGCTATGCTTGAAAAAATGTTTCCCAAAAATGGCGAAACAGTTCCAGAAATCCGTTTTAAGGGATTTACTGACGCTTGGGAACAGCGTAAGTTGGGAGAGATTTGTGAAAAAATTACGATGAAAAATACGAATATGGATGTTACGGAAACTTTCACAAATTCCGCAGAGTTCGGAATCATCAGTCAAAGGGATTTTTTTGACCATGATATTGCAAAGCAAGATAAGATAGACGGCTATTATATCGTTCATCCAGAGGACTTTGTGTATAATCCTCGAATTTCTGTAACTGCACCAGTTGGCCCTATTAACCGCAATAAATTGGGACGGTGTGGCGTAATGTCACCACTATATAGTGTATTTAGACCCAATGGTATGGATAACACATTTCTAGAGCAATTTTTTAAGAGTAGTTACTGGCATTCTTTTATGCGTTTAAATGGGGACTCTGGAGCAAGGTCAGACCGTTTTTCCATCAAGGATAGCGTATTCTTTGATATGCCCATACCTTGTCCTAATTTGCAGGAACAGGAGAGCGTTGGGAGATTCCTGTACAGTATAGACAACCTTATCACCCTTCATCAGCGTAAGCTAGAAAAGCTAAAAAACATCAAAAAATCTTGTCTTGAGAAAATGTTTGTATAAGGAGGATGGCGTAAATGAGCAAAATAATTTTATTTCACGGCACCTCTAATAAAGTTGTGACTCCTACTTTTGGCCTTGGTGATGAAAAGCACGACTACGGGAAAGGTTTTTATCTGACCGAGAACCCTGAGCTTGCTAAAGAATGGGCAGTCTGCATTCCTAATGATACCAATGGCTGGGTACATAAGTATGAGCTTGATACCGACGGCTTAAAAATTTTAGACTTTCAGGAACACAATGTGCTTGCTTGGCTGGCAGAACTGATGAAACACAGAGATGCTGCTGATTCTAAGCGTTACCGTATGCTTGCTGGCAAATTTATAGAAAAATACGGTATTGACACATCTGAATATGATGTCATTAAAGGCTGGAGAGCCAATGCTTCCTACTTCTATATCGCAAAAGAATTTGTCCGTGATAACATTGATATGGATATTTTGGAAGAACTCCTGTCTTTAGGTGGTCTAGGCATTCAGTATTGCATTAAGTCTGAACTGGCATATTCAAAGCTCCGTGAGTGTCCTGACGGTCTGCTTGCTGTTGACCATGCCGAATTTAATAATAAATATAATCAGCGTGATATAAGTGCCAGAAAAAATATGCGTAATCTTGTTGATTCTGACAGAAACAAAGTAACCAATGTGTTCAGCACGCTGTTTGAGAGGTGAAGGCAATGAGGGCTTATCCAGAAGAATATCTGAATGATGTAGTAGAAAACCAAGGCAAGCTCTTTGATTTTGTTGCTCAGACGTTCCCCAATAAGGATACAGAGGCTTTTATAAATGCCTATATGGCAAGCAAAACAAGAAAAAGCATTGACGAAGCCAAAGCCTATGTCAATACAATGTCTGCTAAAGAACTGTGGGAATATTTTTGCCGGACTGAACAGTATGTACTGGAATCTGGCAAGGCTCTTGACGGATTTATGCCTGACTGGATTGGTGAGTTTTATGCCTACTATCAATGGTATTACAATATTCCTAGCTCTGAGGTAATCAAAAAAGTACCACTTGATTTTTTGAAAAAGGCTTATTATGGACTTCACGACTTAGAACTTGACCTTGCTGTACAAAAGGTAGGTAAAATATAGTGCAGATTATTTGTTTCCACAACCCCGATGAAGAAAACGGATACCTAAGCAACTGGTATGCTGCTGGATTTACGTATAAAGAAGTGTATTTTACCTCTATGGAGCAGTATATGATGTACCAAAAGGCGGTTTACTTTGGTGATAAAGCTATCACTGACAAGATACTTCGCACAGAAGATGCTGCTGCTATAAAAGAACTAGGACGTTGCGTATCTGGCTATGATGAAAACTACTGGAACGGAATCCGTCAAATTGTAGTTTTTGAGGGACTTTATGCTAAATTTTCTCAGAACCAAGAGCTAAAGACACTGCTGAAAAGCACGGAACAGGCTGTCCTCGCAGAATGTGCTGTAAAAGATAGGATTTGGGGAATCGGATTGTCAATGAAAGACCCTGATAGATTCGACAGAACTAAATGGAAAGGCAAGAATCTGCTGGGATATTCTTTAATGATGGTGCGTGAGAAGCTATAATCTATTTACTTTGACGTGTGAAAGCTAAGTTTTTATCTAAAATATTTTAAATACATCACGGAAAGGAGTATTGCCATGACCTTTGCCAGTGAAGCTGACTTTGAAGAGGCTCTAATCCAAGTATTAACCAATAAAGGCTGGGAAAAAACTGTTATTAAGCATCCTACAGAAGCAGATCTGCTGAAAAACTGGGCTAATATTCTGTTTGAAAATAATAATACGATTGACCGCCTTAATAACTGTCCGCTGACAGATAGCGAAATGCAGCAGATTATAGAAAAAATTATTGTTGCTAGAACGCCGCTCAAGCTTAACGGCTTTATCAACGGAAAGACTGTATCTATAAAACGTGATAATCCTGATGACAAACTGCACTATGGCTTAGAGATAAGCCTAAAAATTTATGACCGTAACGAAATAGCCGCTGGGCAGAGCCGTTATCAGATTGTGCAGCAGCCACATTTTTCTGTACAGTCCCCTCTGCTTAATAAACGCCGCGGCGACTTAATGCTGCTGATAAACGGTATGCCTGTTATCCATATCGAGTTAAAACGCAGCCATATACCCGTCAGTGAAGCTACTAATCAGATAAGGAAATATATGCGTGAGGGTGTGTTCAGCGGTCTGTTTTCCTTGGTGCAGATTTTTGTCGCTATGAACCCTGAAAACACAGTGTACTTTGCCAATCCCGGCCCAGAACCAGAAGGCAAGTTCAATCCAGATTATTTCTTCCATTGGGCTGATTTTACCAATGAGCCTATCAATGACTGGAAAGGCATTGCTTCTTCCCTGCTTTCTATCCCTATGGCTCATCAGCTGATTGGTTTTTATACTGTTGCCGATAACTCTGATGGTGTGTTGAAAGTAATGCGTAGCTACCAATATTATGCTGCCAATGCTATTTCAGACACGGTTTCCAAGATAAAATGGGATAGCGGCAACCAGCGTGGCGGTTATATCTGGCACACAACAGGTTCGGGCAAGACTATGACTAGCTTTAAGTCTGCCCAGCTCATTGCCAGCTCCAATGATGCAGATAAAGTAATCTTTTTGATGGACAGAATTGAGCTTGGCACACAGTCATTAAAAGAATACCGTGCTTTTGCTAATGATAATGAAACTGTGCAGGCTACAGAAAATACCGATGTGCTAATAAATAGGCTGAAAAGCGATAGCAGTCTTGATACGCTTATTGTAACTTCTATCCAGAAAATGAGTAATATTAAGGCTGGTGAAGAAAATCTGAATGATGCCGACCTTGCTAAAATTAACCGTAAGCGTATCGTATTCATTATCGATGAGGCACACCGTTCTACTTTCGGCGAAATGCTGGCAACTATAAAAAATACTTTCCCTCATGCTGTCTTTTTTGGCTTTACAGGAACGCCCATACATGAAGAAAATCAAAAGAAACTTAATACTACTTCTGATATTTTCGGAGATGAGCTACATCGCTATGTAATTGCCGATGGCATACGTGATAAGAATGTTTTGGGCTTCGACCCATATAAGGTTCTTACATTTAAGGACAAAGATATTCGCCATGTGGTAGGACTTGAACAAGCAAAAGCTACCAGTTTAGAGGAAGTAAGTGCTGACCCAGAGAAAGAAAAAATTTATTATCGCTTTATGCAGCTTCCTATGTATGTTCACAGAGATGAAAAGGGGAAATGGGTAAAAGGCATTGAAGATTACATACCTACATCCCAATATCATACACCTGAACATCAAAAAGCGGTTGTCCATGATATTATGGATAACTGGTTGCAGCTAAGCCGTAATAATTTCTTTCACGCTATTTTTGCTACTAGCAGCATTCCGGAAGCAATACATTATTATCGTCTGCTTAAAGAATTCATGCCTGAACTGAAAATAACATGCTTGTTTGACCCTAATATTGATAATAATGGAGACATCAGAGATACTGCTTTCAAAGAAGATGGATTAGTAGAAATTATTCAGGACTATAACGAGCGTTACAATCAGAAATTTTCTTTACCGACCTTTGCAGCGTTCAAAAAAGATGTTTCTTTTAGATTGGCTCACAAAGAACAGTATAAATATATTGAAAATGAACCGCAAAAACAGCTTAATTTACTGATTGTAGTAGACCAGATGCTTACAGGCTTTGATTCTAAATGGCTCAATACCTTGTATCTTGATAAAGTGCTTTATTATGAGGGACTGATTCAAGCATTTTCGCGTACTAATAGGCTCTTCGGTGAGAAAAAGCCTTTTGGCATTATACGTTACTACCGTAAGCCTCATTCTATGGAGCAAAATGTTCAGTCAGCCTTTAAGCTTTATTCGGGTGATAAACCTATTGGCCTCTTTGCCGTGAAATTACATAAAAATTTACGCAAAATAAATGAGATCTTTGCTGATATTGTTGATTTATTCCAAAATGACGGTATTACTGATTTTTCACGCCTTCCTGAAGAAAATGCTGCAAAAGGACGATTCGCTACATTGTTCAATAAACTGGATGATTATTACGAAGCAGCAGTTATTCAAGGCTTTAAATGGGACAAATCAGAATATCAGTTTGAAGATGAGCAGACCAATAAAAAATATGTAATCAAGGTAGATTTAGACGAAGCCACTTATTCAAAGCTGCTGCAACGCTATAAGGAACTGGAAAATGATGGTGGAATTGGTGGCGATGATATTCCATTTGACCTAAAAGCCCATCTTACTGAAATTGATACTGGGTTAATTGACACCGCTTATATGAACAGCCGCTTTGAAAAATATATTAAAGCTCTGGATGCTGGTATTCCGCCAGAAGAATTAGAGGCAGTGAAAAATGATTTGCATAAGAGTTTTGCTCTGCTTTCACAGGAAGAACAAAAATATGCCAATATTTTTCTGCATGATATTCAGAGCGGAAATATTAAGCTAGAACTAGGTAAAACTTTTAGGGATTATGTTACAGAATATCAAAGCCAAGCCAAAAACGATAAAATTCACTGTTTTGCTTCCCTGTTGGGGCTGGACGAAGAGCAATTAAGGAATATGGTAGCTTTAAACTTAAACGAAAAAAATATCAATGAGTTTGGACGTCTTGATGATTTGAAAAAGACCATTGATATGGCTAAAGCTAAGTTATTTATGGAAGCTCTTGCCCAAAAGCCTTTAATTCCACCATTAGTACACAGAGAAACAGATAAAATACTCCGTAAATTTATTTTATCTGGTGGTGCAGACGTAGATTTGCCCACTGAATAATAGCTTGTTTTCCTCAAATTTGAATATTTACTCAAAAAACACGCCAGAGCCAGGATTTTTCCTGGCTCTTTTGCTTTTACTTGGGAACAGCGTAAGTTGGGAGATTTAGGAACAACATTTACTGGTTTATCTGGTAAAACAGCTATTGATTTTGGTCATGGAGAAGCATCTTTCATTACCTACATGAATGTTTTTACTAATCCCGTTTCTAATCCAAAAATGGTTGAACATGTAGAAATTGATTCAAAACAAAGAGAGGTTGAAGTTGGTGATGTTTTCTTTACTACATCTTCTGAAACCCCTGAAGAGGTAGGTATGTCAAGTGTTTTAAAGGAAAAAAGCGGTGTCATGTACCTCAATAGCTTTTGTTTTGGGTTTAGACCTTTAGTAAAATTTGATTTAGATTATCTTGCATTTATGCTTAGATCAGAGTCGGTAAGAAAGCAAATCAAGCTTTTAGCTCAAGGAATTTCAAGATTTAATATATCAAAAACTAAAATGATGGATATTGAAATTCCTCTATCTAAAATAGATGAACAAGTAGCTATTGGTAGGTATTTTGCTCAACTCGACAACCTTATCACTCTTCATCAGCGTAAGCTTATATATTTATATATTCCATCCTAATTTGTGTAAAGTTTAGGCAAAACTTCATTTACTAACACTTGGGAACAGCGTAAGTTGGGAGAGGTTATAAGATTAAATGGTAGAATTGGATTTAGAGGGTACACAGAGAAAGATATAATTACCAAAGAAGAGGGAGGCATTTTAACTTTCAGCCCAACAAACATTGTAGATAACAAGCTGACGACAAGATGTAAAAATACCTATATTACAAGGTTTAAATACGATGAATCGCCAGAAATCAAAGTTCATAATGGTGATATTTTATTTGTTAAGACAGGCTCGACTCTTGGGAAAAGTGCCTTAATATCAGGGCTTTCAGAGGAGGCAACGCTAAATCCACAGGTGGTGGTTATGAGAACGCCGTCTGGTGAAGAAGAATTTTTATCTTCGGTTTTGATTACCGAAAATATTTCAGCACAAGTCACTGCATCAAAAATCGGAGGAGCTGTTCCAACTCTCACAGAAACAAAAATCAAAGACTTTGACATAGCTATTCCTAAAACAAAAGAAGAGAGAAAGCAAATCGGTTCATATTTTAATTCTCTCGACCACCTTATCACCCTTCATCAGCGTAAGTATGACAGTCTTGTCAATGTAAAAAAAGCTATGCTTGAAAAAATGTTTCCCAAAAATGGCGAAACAGTTCCAGAAATCCGTTTTAAGGGATTTACTGACGCTTGGGAACAGCGTAAGTTGGGAGAGATTTGTGAAAAAATTACGATGAAAAATACGAATATGGATGTTACGGAAACTTTCACAAATTCCGCAGAGTTCGGAATCATCAGTCAAAGGGATTTTTTTGACCATGATATTGCAAAGCAAGATAAGATAGACGGCTATTATATCGTTCATCCAGAGGACTTTGTGTATAATCCTCGAATTTCTGTAACTGCACCAGTTGGCCCTATTAACCGCAATAAATTGGGACGGTGTGGCGTAATGTCACCACTATATAGTGTATTTAGACCCAATGGTATGGATAACACATTTCTAGAGCAATTTTTTAAGAGTAGTTACTGGCATTCTTTTATGCGTTTAAATGGGGACTCTGGAGCAAGGTCAGACCGTTTTTCCATCAAGGATAGCGTATTCTTTGATATGCCCATACCTTGTCCTAATTTGCAGGAACAGGAGAGCGTTGGGAGATTCCTGTACAGTATAGACAACCTTATCACCCTTCATCAGCGTAAGCTAGAAAAGCTAAAAAACATCAAAAAATCTTGTCTTGAGAAAATGTTTGTATAAGGAGGATGGCGTAAATGAGCAAAATAATTTTATTTCACGGCACCTCTAATAAAGTTGTGACTCCTACTTTTGGCCTTGGTGATGAAAAGCACGACTACGGGAAAGGTTTTTATCTGACCGAGAACCCTGAGCTTGCTAAAGAATGGGCAGTCTGCATTCCTAATGATACCAATGGCTGGGTACATAAGTATGAGCTTGATACCGACGGCTTAAAAATTTTAGACTTTCAGGAACACAATGTGCTTGCTTGGCTGGCAGAACTGATGAAACACAGAGATGCTGCTGATTCTAAGCGTTACCGTATGCTTGCTGGCAAATTTATAGAAAAATACGGTATTGACACATCTGAATATGATGTCATTAAAGGCTGGAGAGCCAATGCTTCCTACTTCTATATCGCAAAAGAATTTGTCCGTGATAACATTGATATGGATATTTTGGAAGAACTCCTGTCTTTAGGTGGTCTAGGCATTCAGTATTGCATTAAGTCTGAACTGGCATATTCAAAGCTCCGTGAGTGTCCTGACGGTCTGCTTGCTGTTGACCATGCCGAATTTAATAATAAATATAATCAGCGTGATATAAGTGCCAGAAAAAATATGCGTAATCTTGTTGATTCTGACAGAAACAAAGTAACCAATGTGTTCAGCACGCTGTTTGAGAGGTGAAGGCAATGAGGGCTTATCCAGAAGAATATCTGAATGATGTAGTAGAAAACCAAGGCAAGCTCTTTGATTTTGTTGCTCAGACGTTCCCCAATAAGGATACAGAGGCTTTTATAAATGCCTATATGGCAAGCAAAACAAGAAAAAGCATTGACGAAGCCAAAGCCTATGTCAATACAATGTCTGCTAAAGAACTGTGGGAATATTTTTGCCGGACTGAACAGTATGTACTGGAATCTGGCAAGGCTCTTGACGGATTTATGCCTGACTGGATTGGTGAGTTTTATGCCTACTATCAATGGTATTACAATATTCCTAGCTCTGAGGTAATCAAAAAAGTACCACTTGATTTTTTGAAAAAGGCTTATTATGGACTTCACGACTTAGAACTTGACCTTGCTGTACAAAAGGTAGGTAAAATATAGTGCAGATTATTTGTTTCCACAACCCCGATGAAGAAAACGGATACCTAAGCAACTGGTATGCTGCTGGATTTACGTATAAAGAAGTGTATTTTACCTCTATGGAGCAGTATATGATGTACCAAAAGGCGGTTTACTTTGGTGATAAAGCTATCACTGACAAGATACTTCGCACAGAAGATGCTGCTGCTATAAAAGAACTAGGACGTTGCGTATCTGGCTATGATGAAAACTACTGGAACGGAATCCGTCAAATTGTAGTTTTTGAGGGACTTTATGCTAAATTTTCTCAGAACCAAGAGCTAAAGACACTGCTGAAAAGCACGGAACAGGCTGTCCTCGCAGAATGTGCTGTAAAAGATAGGATTTGGGGAATCGGATTGTCAATGAAAGACCCTGATAGATTCGACAGAACTAAATGGAAAGGCAAGAATCTGCTGGGATATTCTTTAATGATGGTGCGTGAGAAGCTATAATCTATTTACTTTGACGTGTGAAAGCTAAGTTTTTATCTAAAATATTTTAAATACATCACGGAAAGGAGTATTGCCATGACCTTTGCCAGTGAAGCTGACTTTGAAGAGGCTCTAATCCAAGTATTAACCAATAAAGGCTGGGAAAAAACTGTTATTAAGCATCCTACAGAAGCAGATCTGCTGAAAAACTGGGCTAATATTCTGTTTGAAAATAATAATACGATTGACCGCCTTAATAACTGTCCGCTGACAGATAGCGAAATGCAGCAGATTATAGAAAAAATTATTGTTGCTAGAACGCCGCTCAAGCTTAACGGCTTTATCAACGGAAAGACTGTATCTATAAAACGTGATAATCCTGATGACAAACTGCACTATGGCTTAGAGATAAGCCTAAAAATTTATGACCGTAACGAAATAGCCGCTGGGCAGAGCCGTTATCAGATTGTGCAGCAGCCACATTTTTCTGTACAGTCCCCTCTGCTTAATAAACGCCGCGGCGACTTAATGCTGCTGATAAACGGTATGCCTGTTATCCATATCGAGTTAAAACGCAGCCATATACCCGTCAGTGAAGCTACTAATCAGATAAGGAAATATATGCGTGAGGGTGTGTTCAGCGGTCTGTTTTCCTTGGTGCAGATTTTTGTCGCTATGAACCCTGAAAACACAGTGTACTTTGCCAATCCCGGCCCAGAACCAGAAGGCAAGTTCAATCCAGATTATTTCTTCCATTGGGCTGATTTTACCAATGAGCCTATCAATGACTGGAAAGGCATTGCTTCTTCCCTGCTTTCTATCCCTATGGCTCATCAGCTGATTGGTTTTTATACTGTTGCCGATAACTCTGATGGTGTGTTGAAAGTAATGCGTAGCTACCAATATTATGCTGCCAATGCTATTTCAGACACGGTTTCCAAGATAAAATGGGATAGCGGCAACCAGCGTGGCGGTTATATCTGGCACACAACAGGTTCGGGCAAGACTATGACTAGCTTTAAGTCTGCCCAGCTCATTGCCAGCTCCAATGATGCAGATAAAGTAATCTTTTTGATGGACAGAATTGAGCTTGGCACACAGTCATTAAAAGAATACCGTGCTTTTGCTAATGATAATGAAACTGTGCAGGCTACAGAAAATACCGATGTGCTAATAAATAGGCTGAAAAGCGATAGCAGTCTTGATACGCTTATTGTAACTTCTATCCAGAAAATGAGTAATATTAAGGCTGGTGAAGAAAATCTGAATGATGCCGACCTTGCTAAAATTAACCGTAAGCGTATCGTATTCATTATCGATGAGGCACACCGTTCTACTTTCGGCGAAATGCTGGCAACTATAAAAAATACTTTCCCTCATGCTGTCTTTTTTGGCTTTACAGGAACGCCCATACATGAAGAAAATCAAAAGAAACTTAATACTACTTCTGATATTTTCGGAGATGAGCTACATCGCTATGTAATTGCCGATGGCATACGTGATAAGAATGTTTTGGGCTTCGACCCATATAAGGTTCTTACATTTAAGGACAAAGATATTCGCCATGTGGTAGGACTTGAACAAGCAAAAGCTACCAGTTTAGAGGAAGTAAGTGCTGACCCAGAGAAAGAAAAAATTTATTATCGCTTTATGCAGCTTCCTATGTATGTTCACAGAGATGAAAAGGGGAAATGGGTAAAAGGCATTGAAGATTACATACCTACATCCCAATATCATACACCTGAACATCAAAAAGCGGTTGTCCATGATATTATGGATAACTGGTTGCAGCTAAGCCGTAATAATTTCTTTCACGCTATTTTTGCTACTAGCAGCATTCCGGAAGCAATACATTATTATCGTCTGCTTAAAGAATTCATGCCTGAACTGAAAATAACATGCTTGTTTGACCCTAATATTGATAATAATGGAGACATCAGAGATACTGCTTTCAAAGAAGATGGATTAGTAGAAATTATTCAGGACTATAACGAGCGTTACAATCAGAAATTTTCTTTACCGACCTTTGCAGCGTTCAAAAAAGATGTTTCTTTTAGATTGGCTCACAAAGAACAGTATAAATATATTGAAAATGAACCGCAAAAACAGCTTAATTTACTGATTGTAGTAGACCAGATGCTTACAGGCTTTGATTCTAAATGGCTCAATACCTTGTATCTTGATAAAGTGCTTTATTATGAGGGACTGATTCAAGCATTTTCGCGTACTAATAGGCTCTTCGGTGAGAAAAAGCCTTTTGGCATTATACGTTACTACCGTAAGCCTCATTCTATGGAGCAAAATGTTCAGTCAGCCTTTAAGCTTTATTCGGGTGATAAACCTATTGGCCTCTTTGCCGTGAAATTACATAAAAATTTACGCAAAATAAATGAGATCTTTGCTGATATTGTTGATTTATTCCAAAATGACGGTATTACTGATTTTTCACGCCTTCCTGAAGAAAATGCTGCAAAAGGACGATTCGCTACATTGTTCAATAAACTGGATGATTATTACGAAGCAGCAGTTATTCAAGGCTTTAAATGGGACAAATCAGAATATCAGTTTGAAGATGAGCAGACCAATAAAAAATATGTAATCAAGGTAGATTTAGACGAAGCCACTTATTCAAAGCTGCTGCAACGCTATAAGGAACTGGAAAATGATGGTGGAATTGGTGGCGATGATATTCCATTTGACCTAAAAGCCCATCTTACTGAAATTGATACTGGGTTAATTGACACCGCTTATATGAACAGCCGCTTTGAAAAATATATTAAAGCTCTGGATGCTGGTATTCCGCCAGAAGAATTAGAGGCAGTGAAAAATGATTTGCATAAGAGTTTTGCTCTGCTTTCACAGGAAGAACAAAAATATGCCAATATTTTTCTGCATGATATTCAGAGCGGAAATATTAAGCTAGAACTAGGTAAAACTTTTAGGGATTATGTTACAGAATATCAAAGCCAAGCCAAAAACGATAAAATTCACTGTTTTGCTTCCCTGTTGGGGCTGGACGAAGAGCAATTAAGGAATATGGTAGCTTTAAACTTAAACGAAAAAAATATCAATGAGTTTGGACGTCTTGATGATTTGAAAAAGACCATTGATATGGCTAAAGCTAAGTTATTTATGGAAGCTCTTGCCCAAAAGCCTTTAATTCCACCATTAGTACACAGAGAAACAGATAAAATACTCCGTAAATTTATTTTATCTGGTGGTGCAGACGTAGATTTGCCCACTGAATAATAGCTTGTTTTCCTCAAATTTGAATATTTACTCAAAAAACACGCCAGAGCCAGGATTTTTCCTGGCTCTTTTGCTTTTACTTGGGAACAGCGTAAGTTGGGAGATTTAGGAACAACATTTACTGGTTTATCTGGTAAAACAGCTATTGATTTTGGTCATGGAGAAGCATCTTTCATTACCTACATGAATGTTTTTACTAATCCCGTTTCTAATCCAAAAATGGTTGAACATGTAGAAATTGATTCAAAACAAAGAGAGGTTGAAGTTGGTGATGTTTTCTTTACTACATCTTCTGAAACCCCTGAAGAGGTAGGTATGTCAAGTGTTTTAAAGGAAAAAAGCGGTGTCATGTACCTCAATAGCTTTTGTTTTGGGTTTAGACCTTTAGTAAAATTTGATTTAGATTATCTTGCATTTATGCTTAGATCAGAGTCGGTAAGAAAGCAAATCAAGCTTTTAGCTCAAGGAATTTCAAGATTTAATATATCAAAAACTAAAATGATGGATATTGAAATTCCTCTATCTAAAATAGATGAACAAGTAGCTATTGGTAGGTATTTTGCTCAACTCGACAACCTTATCACTCTTCATCAGCGTAAGCTTATATATTTATATATTCCATCCTAATTTGTGTAAAGTTTAGGCAAAACTTCATTTACTAACACTTGGGAACAGCGTAAGTTATCTGGTATCTATCAAAACATAGGAAATGCTTTTGT
>OKSC01001276.1_pt1 | contig 24990 bp, 24 predicted proteins | sample 1601161 | NCBI WGS metagenome assembly OKSC01 (sample SAMEA3541552, study PRJEB24748) | human gut metagenome | biome: human gut; feature: human-associated habitat; material: faeces | place: China | collected 2012
TTTATTGCATCCAAGCTCTTTTGCGAAGCTGTAGAGATATCCCCGTCTCATTCTCGCGCAGAGGTAGCAGGGGGATTTTTCGACCTTGTACACCGACTCGAATATCCTTGTCTCAAACACCTTTATCGGCCTGGGGTCGGACGGCACCGACGAGCTGCGCGGCATCCTCGACGAAGTCCCGGGCGTGGTGTACATGTTCGACAACTGCGGGGAGTCGCAGCTGGACAAGGTCCTGATCCGCTATCTCAGGGGAACCGGGAAGAGGGTCGTAGGGGTCGTCCGCGGAGCGCCGATCCTCAACGACGTGACCTACGAGGACGCCGTCCGCATAGGGTTGGACAGGGAACTGGACGCCATCCTGACCACTGGGAAGTTCTACATAGGGATAGATTGGGACGACATCCCTCCGGACCTTTCGGAGGAGATCAGCGGATGCGGGCTGATTATCGCCAAAGGCATGGCGAACTACGAGGCAACATCGGACAGGCGCCTGGACGTGCCGATAGCCCACATACTGCGCACCAAGTGCGCGCCGGTGGCGACGGCCCTCGGGGTGCCGATGGACATAAACGTGTTGAGGGTGGTTAGGCCCGACAGGAGATGACGACATGGATGGGAAGGTAAGGCAGGCCGTCGTGATGGTCGGAGGGAAGGGCACCAGGCTCCTCCCTCTCACCGAGACCAGGCCGAAGATCATACTGCCGGTCGCCGGGAGGCCCTGCCTGTGGTACCTGCTGAGGTCCCTGGCGAGGGCCGGCATAGAGGAGGTCATCCTGGCGTGCGGCTACAAGTCCGAGCAGATGCGCGACGCGATAGGCGACGGCTCGGACCTGGGCATGAGCATAGTGTACTCCTACGAGGACGAGCCGCTCGGAACCGGCGGTGCGATGAAGCTGGTCGAGGACCGTCTGGACGACGTCTTCGTGGCGGCCAACGGCGACGTGTTCGCGTCCATAGACGTGGCCGCTGAGATTTCCGAGCACATGGAAAGCGGAGCGTCGGTGACGATATCGCTCACCCCTGTGGAGAACCCCTGCGAGTTCGGCATCGCCAGGGTCATGGACGACGGCAGGATAACGGAGTTCAAGGAGAAGCCGAAGCCCGAAGAGGTCTTCTCCAACCTCATCAACGCCGGGGTGTACGTCATCAACCGCTCGGTTCTGGACTATGTCCCGAAGGGGGAGTTCTTCGATTTCTCCAAAGACCTCGTCCCGCGTCTGATGGCGGACGGGTACAGGGTCCAGGGCTATCAGGTGAGCGGGATATGGATGGACGTCGGCAGGCCCCACGACCTGCTCGGCGCCAACCTGGCGGTTGCGGAGTCGGAGTTCGGGGATGTCGAATGGGATGTCCAGGGGTCGGAAGTGGAGGGCAGGTTCTTCATGGGAGAGGGCGCCTCCGTCAAGGACTCGAGTGTCAGGGACTCCGTGGTGCTGGCCGGGTCCTCGGTCCGTGGCTCGGACCTCGACCGTGCGCTGGTGATGGACGGGTGTGTGGTCGAAGGCGCGAAGGTCGTAGACAGCATCCTCGGTGCCGGCTGCAGGATAGGGGAGGGCGCGAAGGTCTCCAACGCCGTGCTGGCGGACGGGACGGTAGTGACACCGGGGGAGGTTCTGGACGGCGGGCGCAGGGTCTGATTCAGACCTTCTTGGTGCTGCGGACCGGCTCCCACACGCTCATCTTCTCGCCGCCGTTCTTCACGTGCCTCTTGGCTATGCGACGGGACTTGAGCTCCAGGCTGATCATGTAGGTCATCTTCACCGGATGGAAGCCCAGGTCGCGGATCGTGCCTATCATGGTCTTCAGAAGGTACCATTTGTTCCAGGACGGGATGTCGTATCCGTAGATGTCCTTCATGGTGCATTCGCCGATGTTGACCCTGATCCTCTGTTTGAGGAAGTCCTCCTCGGTCTCCGGGCCCCTGTTGTAGATCGTGGCGCAGCTTCAGGCGGTATTCGTCGAGAATGCCGAAACTGCCGCGCAACAGCAGGACCAGGGCGTCGCGGTAGGCCGGCTCCCGGAACATGCGTTCCCAGTCGAAACGGAGCCCGACCTCGGAGCACCGCAGTTCGAGCGCACGCTTGCAGCGCGCCCGGAAAAAACGGGCGAATTCGATCCTGAGCGCCGTGTTCTGCTCCGGCAGCAGCGCGGCGATTTCGTAGGCGACGAGTTCGCGCGGAACGATCGCGACCTTGCCGGAAGCGATCCTGTGCAGCTTCATGCGCAGTTCGGCGCTGTCGAACGCACCGCCCGGCACGGCGAGGAAGGCGAGCCCTTTCGGGTACGGTTCCGGCATCCGGGCGAAGCCGTCCTCGCTGGAGAAGATCACGCCGAATTCGACCGGCGGATTCATAGGAACCCCGCTTCCCGCAAAGTGTCCATCGTGATGTCGGACTTCGGCTCCGGCGCCCGGCCGGAACGCAGTTCGAACTGGCGGCGCACATATTTGCCGATGACATCCCCTTCGAGATTGACGAGGGAGCCCGGCGTCCGTTCGACGAGGGCCGTGTCGCTGCGGGTGACCGGGATCAGCCGCACCGTGAAGAAATCGCCGCCGACCTCGATCACGGTCAGCGACACGCCGTCGATTGCGATGCTCCCCTTTTCGACGAGTTCCGGCGCAAGCAGCTCCGGCAGCGCGACGCGGAGCTCAAAGTCGCCGTCCGGCATCTTCCGGTAATCCAGCACGGGGGCGGCGGCGTCGATGTGGCCGGAGACGATGTGCCCGCCGAGCCGGTCGCCGACGCGGAGCGCGCGTTCGATGTTCAGCAGCGATCCCGGCTTGAGCCTGCCGAGATTCGTCCGCCGCTGGGTTTCGGCCAGGGTGAAGAATTCGAGCGTGCCGCCCGGCAGCTCGCGCTCAAGCGTCAGGCAGCAGCCGTTGACCGCGACGCTCTCGCCGTACTGCGGATCCGCAAACGGTTTCGACGGGCGCAGCGTCAGGTGCTCCCCATGCAGATTGACCAGAACGCCGGTCATTTCCACCAGGCCGGTAAACATCGTTATTCCTCCAGATCTCCGGATATGGCGATATCCTCGCCGTAATGAGTCACTTTTACATTGTGCAGCTTGCGCGCGAACTCCATCGACTCGGGGTTGTTCCCGCCGAGCACAGGGCGGCTGTCGCGGCCGCCCAGCAGCTTCGGCGCGATATGGAATTCGACCGTATCGACCACGCCCGCGTCGATCGCCGCCGCCGCGAGCTCGCCGCCGCCTTCGATCAGGAGGCAGGTGATGTTGCGCGCGCCGAGGCGGACCATCAGGCTGTGCCACTCCTCGTTCGTCTCGAGTTCGACGCGTTCGGCATTGCCGTCCGGAAAAAAGAACGCGACCTCTTCGTCATCCATGCTGCGGCTTGCGATGATCCGGAGCGGCTGCCGCGGCCACGAATCCGGCTCGCGCACCGTCAGCTGCGGCCGGTCCTGCCGCACGGTTTCGCCGCCGACCATGATTGCGTCACTGAGGCGGCGCAGCGCCTGAACCCGCCGCCGCGCTTCCGGCCCCGTGATCCATTTCGATTCGCCGGAGGCGGTCGCGATCTTGCCGTCGAGCGTCATCGCCATTTTCAGAATTACGAACGGTTTTCCGGTTGCGATCCACTTGAAGAACGGCCGGTTCAGCTCGCTGCAGGCGCTCTGCTCGACGCCGACCGTGACTTCGATGCCGGCCGCCCGCAGAAGCTCGATGCCGCGCCCGGCGTGGTGCGGATTCGGGTCGGACGAACCGATGACGACCCGTTTGACGCCGCTGGCCAGAATCGCATCGGTGCACGGCGGCGTCCGCCCGGTCGTACAGCATGGCTCGAGCGTCACATAGAGCGTCGCTCCCTTCGCGTCGAAGCCGTGGCGGGCCACGTCAGCGAACGCGTTGACCTCGGCATGGGCCTCCCCGGCCTTGAAATGGTAACCGCGGCCGATGATGACGCCGTCGCGCACGACGACGGCGCCGACCATCGGATTCGGGCTGGTCAGCCCCCAGCCCATCCGGGCGAGGCCGAGCGCCTCCTGCATGAATAATCGATCGGTACTGTCTTCACTCATCGCTTGCTTCTTCTCCTCACTCTTCGCGCGGGGCCTCTTCGCCGAACAGGGCGTCGGCGTAATATTCGGGACTGAACGGCTGCAGGTCCTCCGGCTGCTCGCCGAGCCCGATGAAAAACGTCGGCAGCTCGAACTCCTGGTGCAGCGCGACGACCATGCCGCCCTTGCCGGTTCCGTCCAGCTTGGTCAGCACGAGCCCGGTCACGCCGGTGGTTTTCGAAAATTCGCGCGCCTGGTTCAGCACATTGCCGCCGAGGCTCGCGTCGACGGTCAGCCAGACTTCGTGCGGCGCGCCCGGGTAAACCTTTTCGATCGAACGGCGGATCTTCGCGAGTTCGTCCATCAGCCCCTTCTGGTTGTGCTGGCGCCCGGCCGTGTCGATCAGCAGATAGTCCGCATTGCGGGCGAGAGCGGCCTGGGTCGCGTCATAGGCGACGCTGGCCGGATCGGCGCCGTGCCTGGCGGAAACGACCTGCGAATCGGTCCGCTCCCCCCAGAGCTGGAGCTGCTCGACCGCCGCGGCGCGGAACGTGTCGCAGGCCGCAAGGACCACGCGCCTGCCGTCGGCACGGAACCGTGCCGCAAGCTTGCCGATAGTCGTGGTCTTGCCGCTGCCGTTCACGCCGACCATCAGGATCACGGTCGGTTTGCCGGGCTCCCCGGTATGGATCGCTCTTGCACGCTGGCGCAGGATGTCCTTGACGGTTTCGGAGGCGATCCGGGCGAGATCGGCGTTGGTCGCGATGGCGCCGCGTTCATACCGGTCCCGGATTTCGCCGACGATGCGGAGCGATGCGGGCACACCGAAATCCGCCGCGATCAGCAGCTCTTCGAGCTCGTCGAAGCTTTCGGCGCTGTGCGCCTTGACGCCGGTGAAGATCGAGCCGATCGTCCGGGCTACTTTGGTGGTGGTTTTTTCGAGTCCCCGTTTGAAGATCGAGAAGATCGATTTCATTCCTGCCCGCCTTTCGGTTGCCTGTCGCCGCGCGGATTCCGCTTCAGGGTGTCCTTGACGCCGTTCAGGACGCCGTTGATGAAGTTGCCGGCCTCTTCCCCCGAATAGTCGCGCGCGATGCCGACCGCTTCGTCGATGCTGACCACCGGCGGGACATCCTCCATATAGAGCATTTCCGCGACCGCGATGCGCATGATATTGCGGTCGACGAGCGAAATCCGCTCGAGGTCCCAGTTCTCGGTGCGTTTCCGGATCGTCGCATCGATCTCTTCGCCGTTCAGCGCGACGGTGAGGTAGAGCTTTTCCGCATACTCCCTCGCCTTGCGGCCGAGCCGGTTCTCCTTCAGGTCATGTTCCGCCCTGATCTGGTCGAAGAAAAGGCCGAAAGTCACGGCGTCCGGCAGTTCGTGCCGCATGTCGCAGCGGAACAGATACTGCATGGCCAGCTCGCGGCCGATCCGCTTCGCGTGGGGAACCGGACCGGGTTTTTCACTGCAGTCGTCGTCGAACATCACCGGATCGTCCTGCTGAGGTTCGCCATTTCAATCGCGGCAACAGCGGCGTCGACGCCCTTGTTGCCGGCCTTGGTTCCGCTGCGCTCGATCGCCTGCTCGAGATTCTCGGCCGTGATCATGCCGTAGGTGACCGGCGTGCCGGATTCGAGCCCGAGCTGCGCGAGGCACTTGGCGACTTCGGAGTTGATGTAGCCCGCGTGCGGCGTTGCGCCCTGGATAACCACGCCGAGCGCGAGAACCGCATCGAATTTTCCGGTCTGAAGCAGCTTCTTCACCGCGAACGGGATCTCGTACGATCCCGGAACATAGGCCACGGCCACATCCGCCGCCTCTCCGCCGTGGCGGACGATCGCGTCCATCGCGCCGTCCAGCAGCTTGCTTACAAAGAAATCGTTGAACCGGGCGCAGACGATCCCGAACTTGAGGCCCTTCGCGTCGAGATTCCCTTCAAAAACCGTTCCGGCACTTTTGCTGTTGCTCATCCGTAACACCTTTCAGATTGCTGTTGTCGTTATCAATCAACCCGGCGCCGCCGCCGTGGCATTGCGCCGCCGCCGGTTTCTCCCGCGGCGGCGCGACTGTTATCTCAATTCCACCTTGAGCTCGTTCTTCAGTTTTTCGCGCAGCTTTTCGAAGCGCGCGTTCACCTCCGCGTCAGTCAGCGTCCGTTCGCCGTTGCGGAAGGTCAGCTGGTAGGCCATGCTTTTCCGGCCGTCCTTTTCGAAGATGTCGAAGAGCCGGACCGATTCGAGGTCGGCCGGTTTCGCTCTGCGGATGAATTCCAGCACGTCCGCATGGGTCAGGCCGGCCGGGGCGACGAACGCCACATCGCGGCTCGTCGCCGGGAACAGCGAGAACGGCACATAGTAGCCGGCGCCGTGATCGGCTCCGAGCAGCACCGCCGCGTCGAGCTGGGCGGCGAAGACCGGATAGGTCGTCCGCCATCCCTTCGTGAGATTGCGCGAAAGCTCGCCGAACATGCCGGCCTTCTTCCCTTCGATCTGGACTTCGGCGGCATGTCCCTTCCGGAACCGCGCATCGTCGGCCGGCACAAACCGGTACCGCTTGATGTTCATGAGCTCAAAAATGGATTCGAGCGCGCCCTTGAGGTCGTAGAAATCATACTGGAGCTTCTGTTCGTCCGAATAGCGCTCCGGATGCTTCAGCCCGGTCAGCGCCATGCAGAGCTCAAACCGCTCTTCCGGGAACAGTTCCGGATTCCGGCAGAACGCCTTGCCGATTTCGAACAGTTTCTGGGTCAGGTTTCGCCGCGAGATGTTCCGCTCGAGCGTGCCGAGCATTTCGCCGAGCAGGCTCGGGCGCATGATGGCAAGCTCAAGGCTGATCGGGTTCGAGAGACGGATCAGGTCCGCTTCGCCGAACCGGCTGTCCGAAAGCGCCGATTCACGGTTCACGGTGCTGTAATGCAGACACTCGCAGAAGCCGGTCGCGATGATTTTGTTTCGCATGGTTTCGAGCGGCAGGTAGGCGTCTTCGCGGATTGAGGCGCAGAGTTTGCCGGTGACCGGAATCTCCGGAATTTTGTCGAGCCCGTCGATGCGGGCGACCTCTTCGATCAGGTCCGCCTCGCGTTCGAGATCGAGCCGGAAGAGCGGCGCCGTGACGGTACAGCCGGTATCGGTCACCTCATCGACCTTCAGATGCAGCGCCCGGAAAATTTCGACGATGCGTTCGTTCGACACCTGTGTGCCGATCAGCGCGCGGACCCGGTCGAACCGGCAAGGAATCACTTTCTCCTCCGGCCGCCCAGCATTCACGTCGACGAGTTCGCTGCCGAGCTCTCCGCCCGCGGTTTCGAGGATCAGCTGCGCCGCGCGGTTCGAGGCGAATTCCGCCATATCCCAGTCGACGCCGCGTTCATAACGGTAGCTCGAGTCGCTCGAGATGCCGAGCTCGCGGCTCGTTGCGCGGATGTTCGACGAGAAGAAAACCGCGCTCTCCAGCAGCACATCAGTCGTCGCCTCGGTCACGCCGGAGAACTCGCCGCCCATCACGCCGGCGAGCGCCATCGGCTTTTCGGCGTCGGCGATCACGAGGTGGCGCGGTTCGAGCGTCAGGGTCTTGCCGTCGAGCGTGGTAATCGTCTCCCCGGACTTTGCGCGGCGGGCGACGACGCGCCCCTCCCTGAGCTTTAAGCGGTCGAACGCATGCAGCGGCTGGCCGAGCTCCATCATGACGTAGTTCGTCACGTCGACCACATTGTTGATCGGGCGCAGCCCGACGCTCTCGAGCGCCTTCTGCAGCCACTCCGGAGACGGGCCGACCTTCACGTTGCGGATCAGCCGCCCGGTGTAGCGGCGGCAGAGGTCCGGCGCTTCGACCGTGACCAGGCCCGGAGCCGGAATCGTGCACGGCGGCACCTTCACCTCCGGCAGCTTCGCCTCGGTGCCGAGCAGGCAGGAGACATCGCGCGCGACGCCCCACATCGAAAGCCAGTCGGGACGGTTCGGCGTGACTTCGATCTCAATCCGGGTGTCCCCCGGAAACAGCGTTTCGACCGGCAGCCCGAGCTCGGTATCGGCGGCAAGCAGCATGAGGCCGTCGTGATTGTCGGAGAGCCCGAGCTCCTTCTCGCTGCACATCATCCCCTGCGACTCGATGCCGCGGAGCTTCGACTTCTTGATTTTGAAATCGCCCTCCGGCGTATGGAAGACGGTTCCGATCGTGGCGACCGGAACGACATTGCCGGGGTCGCAGTTCGGCGCGCCGCAGACGATCTGCAGCGTGCTGCTGCCGGTATCGACCGTACAGACCGACATATGGTCCGAATCGGGGTGCGGCGCCCGGGTCAGGATTTTGCCGACGACCACGCCGGCCGGAACGGTTCCGGCCGTTTCGACGGCTTCGACTTCGATTCCGGCCATCGTCAGCTTGTCGCAGAGAGTCGCGAGGTCGCAGTCGATCGTGACGTATTTGGCCAGCCAGTTGCGCGAAATATTCATTTTGAGTGGGTCCTCATGTCGGTTCAGAATTGTTCGAGGAAACGGACGTCGTTTTCATACAGATACCGCAGGTCCGGAATCCGGTAGCGCAGCATCGCGAGCCGCTCGATTCCGAGGCCGAACGCGTAGCCGCTCCAGATTTCGGGGTCGTAACCGACGTTCTTGAGCACGTTCGGATCGACCATGCCGGCTCCGGCGATTTCGATCCAGCCCGAGTTCTTGCAGACCGGGCAGCCCTTGCCGCCGCACATGATGCAGGAAAAATCATATTCGACCGATGGTTCGGTGAACGGGAAGAAGTGCGGCCGCAGCCGGATCTTCACCTTCGGCCCGTACATCTCGGTCGCAAAGGTGCGCAGCACGCTCTTGAGGTCGGCCATCGAAACGTTCCGGTCGATGTAGAGCCCTTCGATCTGGTGGAAGTTCATGCCGTGGGTCGCGTCCGGCGTATCGCGGCGGAACACGCGCCCCGGCGCGACGATGCGGACCGGCGGCTCGTGCGACTCCATCGTGCGGATCTGCACCGGGCTGGTCTGCGTGCGCAGGATGCGGCCGTCGTCGAAATAGAACGTGTCCTGCGGATCGCGCGACGGGTGATCCATCGGCGTATTCAGCGCATCGAAGTTGTGGAAGATGTCCTCGATCTCGGGCCCCTCCGAAACGATGAAGCCCATGCGGCGGAAAAGGTTCGCGCACTCGTCCGCGACGATTGTGACCGGGTGCTTGTGCCCGCAGCTCCAGCGCCGTCCGGGCAGGGAAAGGTCGATCGCATCCGCCGCCGTCTCCGGCGCGGCGGCGAGCCGGGCCGTCGCCTCGTCGATCATGGCCTGGATCTTGTTGCGGCCTTCGTTGAAGGCGCGACCGGTCTCCTTGCGTTCTTCGGGCGCGACGCTCCCCATCTCCTTCGACAGGGCCGGGAACAGCCCGTTCCGCCCGAGATAGTCGATCCGGATCTGTTCGACGGCGGCGGCGTCTCCCGCGGCGGCGGCCTGCGCCGACGCTTCGCTCAGCGCCCGGTTGATTTTTTCGATAATCGCATTCATAAGATTTTCTGTTCCTGAAGTATATCCATCATGCCGCCTGCGGCGGCTCAATTCCGAGTTCCGGCAAATCTTCCCGCCGCCGGATGACCCGAATTCGCCCCGGCGGGGCGCCCTCGGTGCATCAGGCGGCGGCAGCTAAATCGCTTTGTTCCGTACGGCATGTTTCCGTTCCCTGTTGAAATCGGCCCTGCATGAAAAGCAAAAACAGCTTGAAGCCGGTGAAAAAAGTCACCACCTTCAAGCTGTATCAGCATGTATTACGAGCCTCAGGCCTGGGTGACTTTTTCCACCAGGGCCTTAAACTCCGCGGGTTCATTGACCGCCAGATCGGCCAGAACCTTGCGGTTCAGCTCGATGTTCGCCTTCTTGAGCCCGTTCATGAACTTGCTGTAGTTCACATCGAGCGCGCGGCAGGCCGCATTGATGCGCACGATCCAGAGACCGCGGTACTGCTGCTTCTTCTGCTTGCGGCCCTTGTACGAGTGAACGCCCGCCTTGTCGACCGCATCGTAAACGGTGCGGATGTTCTTGCTCGCGTTCCCGTAGAAACCCTTGGCGCGTTCCAGCGTACGCTTGCGGCGCTTGCGCGACGGCACGGCATAAGTGACTCTCGACATTTCTGAATTCCTCCGTCGTTGTTGATTAGAGACCGTACGGGAGCGCGGCCTTGATCCGGCTCATTTCGGTCGACTTCACGGCTCCGTCCTGACGGAGACGACGACGGCGCTTGGCGTTTTTCGACGACTTCAGATGTCGGGCGCCCGCCTTGTGGTGCCGGAACTTGCCGGTTCCGGTCTGCTTGAGCCGCTTGGCGGCACATTTTCTGGTCTTCAGCTTCGGCATTGTTCGGTTCCTTCCTGATAATCAAGGATTGTTCTCCGCCGAGCCGGTCAATGCGCCACCGGCTGCGGCGGTTCGCTCCTCCCCTTATTTGGGAGCGAAATTCACGGAAATATTTCTCCCGAGCATCTTCGGTTTCCCGTCGGCGTCCGCATGCGGAGCCAGCTCGGCCATGACCTGATCCATCAGCTGGTAAGCCAGATCCTGATGGGCCATTTCGCGGCCGCGAAGTGCCAGAGTGACTTTTAATCTACACCCTTTTCCCAAAAAGTCAAGCGCATGCTTGATCTTTGTCTCATAATCGTGACTGTCGATGTTGACGTGAAATTTGACTTCCTTCAGTTTCTGGGCAGCGGAATTCTTGCGCTGCGTCTTCAGATTTTTCTTCTGCTCATACTGAAGCTTGCCGAAATTCATGATGCGGACCACCGGCGGCGTGGAACGGTCCGATACCAGAACCAGGTCCAGGCCGGCACCCTGCGCCAGCTCACGCGCCTTCGCCAGCGGCACCACATCCATCTGTTCGCCTTCCGGCCCGATCAGACGGACTTGATCCGCAGTGAATGTACGATCATTGGGTTTCAACAACTTAGCAATAGCGATACCCTCCTTCCAAACAGCTTGTCATCTGCTATGCTTCCGCGCCGGAATCACACCGGCGCGGCTTGTCGTATTCAATACAATACTTTAAACAATCTTATTTTCAACCTCGAAACGCATTTTTTCCGCAAGTTGTTCGATCGAAAGCGTTCCGAGTTCCCCTTCGCGGCGGCTGCGGGCGGCAACCGCGCCCTCCTCCGCTTCGCGTTCGCCGACGACGAGCAGATACGGAATGCGCGCGTTGCGGGCATCCTTGATCTTCGCCCCGAGGCTCGAGGCCCGGACGTCGGTTTCGACCCGGAACCCCTTCCGGCGCAGCTCAAGTTCGACCTGCTTCGCGTAGTCGAGCTGCTTCTCCGACACCGGCAGCAGCCGGGCCTGTTCCGGCGCAAGCCACATCGGGAACGCCCCCGCATACTGCTCGATCAGGATTCCGAAGAACCGCTCGAGCGAGCCCATCAGGGCGCGGTGCACCATGTACGGCCGGTGCTTCTTGCCGTCCTCGCCGATGTAGGTCATGTCGAACCGCTCCGGCAGATTGAAGTCGAACTGGATCGTCGCGGTCTGCCATTCGCGGCCGATCGCGTCTTTGACTTTCAGGTCGATCTTCGGGCCGTAGAAAGCGCCGCCGCCCTCGTCGACTTCGCAGTCGAGCCCGAGCTTGTCGACCGCTTTCTGCAGCGAGGTGATCGCTTTTTCCCAGCGCTCCGGTTCGCCGACCGCCTTGGCCGGGCGGGTCGAGAGATACGGCTTGATTTCGGTAAAACCGAAGCATTTCCAGATGTAGAGGCTGAAGCGCAGCACTTCGGCGATTTCATCCTCGATCTGCTCCGGAGTGCAGATGATGTGCGAGTCGTCCTGCGTGAAGCCGCGGACGCGCAGCAGCCCGTGCAGCGCGCCGGACTTCTCGTAACGGTAGACCGTGCCGAGCTCGGCCCAGCGCAGCGGCAGCTCGCGGTAGGAGCGCAGCCGCGACTGGTAGACCTCGATGTGGAACGGACAGTTCATCGGCTTGACATAGTAATCCTTTTCATCGATCTGCATCGAGGAATACATGCCTTCACGGTAGAAATCGAGGTGTCCGCTCGTCTCCCACAGAATGCTCTGGCCGATGTGCGGCGTGTAGAGCAGCTGGTAGCCGTTCCTGTAATGCTCTTCCTTCCAGAACGTTTCGAAGGTGTGGCGGATGAACGCCCCCTTCGGATGCCAGAGCACGAGGCCCGGCCCGACGTTTTCCGAAAAGCTGAAGAGGTCGAGCTCCTGTCCGAGCTTGCGGTGGTCGCGCTTGGCCGCTTCCTCCTGCATGCGAATGTGCTCTTTGAGCTCCTCCTCGCTTGCGAAGGCGGTGCCGTAGATGCGCTGCAGCATTTTGTTTTTCTCGTCGCCGCGGAAGTAGCTTCCGGCGATCGACAGCAGCTTCACGGCGCCGATGTCGCCGCTGTTCGCGACGTGCGGGCCGCGGCAGAGGTCGACAAAGTCGCCGGTCTTGTAAAAACCGATCTTCTCGCCTTCCGGAATATCGGCGAGCCGCTCGAGCTTGTAGGGCTGTCCGGCCTCCTTCAGCATCTTTTCGGCTTCGGCGCGCGGGAGCTCGAAGTGCTCGAACGGCAGCTTGCGGCCGATCAGCTTCTTCATCTGCTTCTCGATCTCCTTCAGGTCCTCATTGACCAGGCGATGTTCCATGTCGAAGTCGTAGTAGAAGCCGTTTTCGGTCGCGGGGCCGATGTCGAACTTCGCATCCGGATAAAGTTTCTGGACCGCCGCGGCCATCACATGGGCCGCGCTGTGGCGGATCGTATCCAACGGGTAGTTGCTCATTTTTAAAGTCCTTCAGTCAATCAATCGATCAGTACGGAATCAAACACGGTGCGATTTCCGCGCCCGGTCACGCCCGCGTCGGTGACGCGGGGGAATCCTCTCTCGGTTGATTTCAACTTTCTGTTCATCATGACACCTTATCGTCAACGTCCGCCGGTCCGGGCGGACGGTCAGTAACGGTAGCTCTCCGGCTTGTACGGTCCCTCGACCGGCACGCCGATGTAGCCGGCCTGTTCCGGGGTGAGCTTCGTCAGCTTCGCACCGAGTTTTTCGAGGTGGAGCCGGGCGACCTCTTCGTCGAGTTTCTTCTCGATCAGGTAGACGCCGACCTCGCGCCCGGCGTTGCGGGCGATGTCGATCTGCGCGAGCGTCTGGTTCGTGAAGCTGTTCGACATCACGAACGACGGGTGGCCGGTCGCGCAGCCGAGGTTCACGAGCCGCCCTTCGGCCAGCAGGTAGATGCAGTGCCCGTCCGGGAAGGTGAAGCGGCTGACCGGGCATTCGCTGCCTTTGATGACGGTCTTCCTGATTCCCGGCCAGCTCTCGAGTTTCGCGACCTCGATTTCGTCGTCGAAGTGGCCGATGTTGCAGACAATCGCCTGGTCTTTCATCTTCGACATGTGCTCGGCCGTGATGATCCGGCAGTTGCCGGTGGTCGTGACGTAGAGATCCGCGTACGGCAGCGCGTCTTCGACCGTGCAGACCTGGAATCCGGCCATGCACGCCTGCAGCGCGCAGATCGGGTCGATTTCGCTGACCATCACGCGGGCGCGCTCGTTGCGCATCGCCTCGGAGCACCCCTTGCCGACGTCGCCGTAGCCGCAGACCATGACCGTCTTGCCGGAAAGCATGACGTCGAGCGCGCGCTTGATGCCGTCGGTCAGGCTGTGGCGACAGCCGTAGATATTGTCGAATTTGCTTTTGGTGACCGAATCGTTCACGTTGATCGCCGGGAAAAGCAGCTCGCCCTTCGCCTGCATCTGGATCAGGCGGTGGACTCCGGTGGTGGTCTCTTCCGAAACGCCCTTCACGTTCGCGGCGACCCGGTGCCAGTGGGTCGGGTCCTCCGCGAGAACCTTCTTCAGCAGCGCATTGATGATTTTCAGCTCGGCCACATCGGTCGGCGCGTCGAGGATCGATGCATCGTTTTCGGCCGCGAAGCCGCGATGGATCAACAGCGTCGCGTCGCCGCCGTCGTCGACGATCTGGTCCGGGCCGGAGCCGTCCGGCCAGGTCAGCGCCCGGTAGGTGCACTCCCAGTACTCCTCAAGCGTCTCGCCCTTCCAGGCGAAGACCGGAACGCCGGCCGCCGCGATGGCCGCGGCAGCGTGGTCCTGCGTCGAAAAAATGTTGCAGCTCGCCCAGCGGACGTCCGCACCGAGCGCTTTCAACGTCTCGATCAGCACGGCGGTCTGAATGGTCATGTGGAGGCTGCCCATGATCTTGACCCCCTTCAGCGGCCGGCTGGGGCCGTATTTGGCCCGCGTGGCCATGAGGCCCGGCATCTCCTGCTCGGCGATTTCAATTTCCTTCCGGCCGAAATCGGCCAGGCCGATGTCTTTCACCTTGTAATCCATACTCTTCAGTTTCCTTCATTCATCCTGCGTTTGATTTCGCGCCAGCGCTCCTCCGGAATTTCGGAACCGACCACCTTGACGACTTCGGAACTGACCAGCGCGCCGTAGAAGGCGGACTCGGCCAGATTTTTCCCCTCGTACAATCCGTACAGAAACCCGGTCGCCCAGAGGTCGCCCGCCGCCGTCGTGTCGGCCGGATCGGCAACCAGCTGCGCGGGAACCCGCGCCGTTTCGTTGCCGGACTTCACGACCGCGCCCTGTCTGCCGAGCTTGATCGCCGCGACTTCGCACCACGAAGCGAGCGTGTCGAGCTGCTCCGCGACCGGGATGTCGCCGAGCAGCATGGCCGCCTCCTCTTCGTTCGCCATGATCACGTCGACGTACTCCCGGAGGATCGACGGCAAACTCTCCCTGAAGTCGCGGACGACCTCGAAGCTTGCGAGGTCGACACCGATCCGGCAACCCGCCTCCTTCGCCTTCCGGAGCACGGTCGGCATGATCGCCGAATAGAACATGTACCCCTCGATATAGACGAAATCGTACTTCGTGAAATCGACGGCTTCGGCTTCATCGGTCCGCAGCAGCAGCGACGCGCCCAGGGCCGTGCGCATGGTCCTCTCCGCATCGGGCGTGATCATCGAGAGGCAGGTGCCGGTCGGCATCTCGGCTGTGGCGATGAACGCCTCGTCGGAGCCGCCGAGTTCGCGCAGCTTCCGGCGGTAGAACCGGCCGTGCTCGTCGTCGCCGAGCTTGCCGAGCATCGCGGCCGGCACGCCGAGGCGCGCCAGGCCGAACACGGTGTTGCCGGTCGAACCGCCCGGAACCAGCCGCGGTTCAACCGGCAGCCGGTCGAGCACCGACCGCTGGAACTCCGCATCGACCATGACCATCCCGCCTTTTTCTCCGGGGATGGTGCCGAGAAACGCATCGTCCACCTGAACGAGAATGTCCAGAAGCGGCGAACCGACGCCGAGCAGTTGAAATGCGCCTCCCTGTTCGGAGTTGCGCCCGTGCAGAATACTCATTTGATTACTTCAGATATTCCGCCGCCGCGGCTTTGATCTCTTCGACCTTGTCGGTCTTCTCCCACGGGAACTGCGGACGGCCGAAATGGCCGTAGGCCGCCGTGTCCGCATAGCTCCACCCCTTGCCGGGGTTCTTGAGCCCGAGCGCCTTGACGATCGCGGCCGGCTTCAGGCTGAACACCTTGCGGATGACTTTCTCGAGATCCTGGTCGCTCTTGAGCTTGCCGGTGCCGTAGGTGTCGACGTTGATCGACAGCGGTTCGGCCACGCCGATCGCGTAGGCGACCTGAACCTCGCACTTGTCGGCCAGCCCCGCCGCGACGATGTTCTTCGCGATGTAGCGGCACATGTAGGCGGCCGACCGGTCGACCTTCGAGGGGTCCTTGCCGGAGAACGCGCCGCCGCCGTGGCTGCCGACGCCGCCGTAGGTGTCGACGATGATCTTGCGGCCGGTGAGGCCGGTATCGCCGTGCGGGCCGCCGATCTCAAAGCGGCCGGTCGGATTCACGTAATAGACGATGTCGTCGTTCAGCAGCTCGGCCGGAACGACCTTCCTGACGACCTCTTTGACGAGAGCTTCGAGCCAGCTGTGCTCCATATCCGGCGTGTGCTGGTGCGAAACCACCACGGCGGTCACAGCGACCGGCTTGCCCTGGGAGTAGCGGATCGAAACCTGACTCTTCGAATCCGGACGCAGGTAACGGTACTTTTCAGGCTCGGTGTGGCGGAGGCGCGCCAGCTCTTCGACGATCTTGTGCGCGTAGTAGATCGGGGCCGGCATGAGGGCCGGAGTCTCGTTCGACGCGTAACCGAACATCATGCCCTGGTCGCCGGCGCCCTGCTCGGTGAACATGCCCTGACCTTCGGTCACCCCCTGGGAGATGTCCGGGGACTGCTTGTGGACACAGACCATGACCTTCGCCTCGTCGGCGCAGAAGCCGACGTTCGGGTCGTTGTAGCCGATTTTGCGGACCGCGTCGAGCGCGATCTCCTGCCAGTTGATCTTCGCCTTGGTGGTGATTTCACCGGAGATGACGACGAGGTTCGTGGTGGTCAGCGTCTCGCAGGCGACGCGGCTGTCCGGGTCCTGCATGAGACAGGCGTCGAGAATCGCATCGGAAATCTGGTCACAGACCTTGTCCGGATGTCCTTCGGAAACGGACTCGGAGGTGAAGACGTGATCGGTATGGATCTTGCTCATTCTAGATTAACTCCTGATATTGAGTGGTTTTTCATATTGTTTCGTGATAACGCAAAACGCCCGGCCGGTCGGATGAACAACCGGACGAGCGGGCTTCTGCGGGCTTAAAAGCTGCTGGAAAAACGCATCTTGCGGAGGCTGATCAGCGCTGCGGCATCCGCATCGGGACCGGAACGCCGCGGCGGTTCTGGCCCCAGACGGCTTCGCCCGAGCCTTCGACGGCCGGCTTGTCCTTGCCGTAGCTGAGCGTCTTCATCCGGTGGTCGGCCAGCCCGCGGCCGGCCAGGTAGGCGCGGATCGCATTCGCGCGGCGTTCGCCGAGCGCGCGGTTGTACTCTTCGGTGCCGCGCTGGTCGCAGTGGCCTTCGATCAGGAGCCCGAGCGTCGGATTCTGCTTCAGGTAATCGGCGATGCGGTCGAGGTTGTTCTGTTCGGACGGCACGAGCACGTCCGAATCATACGCGAAATAGATGATCGGCATATTGAGGCGGTTGCCGGTCGGGTCGGCTTCGGTCCAGCCGTCCGGATCGGTCTTGCCGGCGTTGATTCCGTCATTGGCTCCGTCGGACCATCCGGAGGCCGCTCCGGGTCCGAACGGATCGCCCGGGGTGCCGCCGAGGCCGGTCTGGTTGAAGCCGCCGGCCGGATCATCGAACGCTTCTTCCACCATCGTGGTATTTTCTTCCGGCGTATCGTTGCTGAACAGACTGCAGCCGGCTCCGCCGAGGCCGAGCAGTGCGACGATGACGGCTGAACTCAAGAAATGCTTCATCATAATTCGTTTCCCTCCTGAAATGCAATCCTGTGGACTGTGGCAAATTCGTTTTGCCATTTAAAATAGACTTGAAATATGAAAATTCCAATCTTTTTCCGATAATAAAGATGTTTTTTTTGCGATTCTTTCTCCCGCGCGGGTTTATGCATAAAAAAAATCTTGATATTACGCCTGAACTCTGCTATATTTTCCTCTGATACGTGAAACATGCAGTCTGGAGGGCATCTGATCATGGACATCGACTGGGAAAATCTCGGATTCAAATTCATGCCGGCCCGGAGCAACATCCGGTTCCATTACGCGGACGGGAAGTGGGATGACGGTACGCTTACCGGCTCCTATGACATCACCGTAAGCGTCGCGGCCAATGCATTCCATTACGGCCAGGCGATTTTCGAAGGCGGCAAGGCGTTCCGCTGCAAGGACGGCAAAGTCCGCATCTTCCGCCCGGAAGAGAACGGCAGGCGGCTGAACCGTTCCGCGAGCCACCTGCTGATGCCGGAGTTTCCGGTCGACAAATTCGTCGAGGCGGTGAAGACCGTCGTGCGCGACAATGCCGACTTCGTGCCGCCCTACGGCACCGGCGGCGCGCTCTACATCCGTCCGGTCATGTTCGGCACCACGCCGCAGATCGGCGTCGGCGCGAGCCTCGAATATGAGCTGATCATCATGGTCGTGCCGGTCGGCGCCTATTACAAGGGCGGCATCAAGCCGGTCGACGCGATGATTTCGCGCGACTACGACCGCGCCGCCCCGCACGGCACCGGGCATATCAAGGCGGCCGGCAACTATGCGGCCAGCCTGATCTCGAGCAAGCAGGCGAAGGAGCGCGGCTGCGCGGTCGCACTGTTCCTCGACCCGGCCACGCACACGTTCATCGACGAGTTCGGCACGAGCAACTTCCTCGCAATCACGAAGGACGGCAAATACGTCACGAGCGAATCGGATTCGATCCTCGCTTCGATCACGAACAACTCGCTCATGACGCTGGCCGCCGACCTCGGCATGCCGGTCGAGCGGCGCAAGATCCGCGCGTCGGAGCTTGCCGATTTCGCGGAGGTCGCGGCCTGCGGCACCGCCGTGGTGCTGACTCCGGTGGGACGCATTTTCAACGGCGACGAGGTGATCGACTACCATTTCACCGAAATCGGACCGCAGCTGAAGAAACTGTATGACGAGATGACCGGCGTTCAGGTCGGCGAACGTCCGGACCGGCACGGCTGGCTGACGGAGATCTGATCATGGAAATCTTCAGGACGCCGGCCGAGCTTCAGGCTTACGCGCTGTCGAACAAGCGCGCCGGCCGCACGATCGCGCTCGTGCCGACCATGGGGTATCTGCATGCCGGGCACTGTTCGCTGATCGACATCGCCCGGCAGAAGGCCGATCTCGTGATCGTCTCGATCTTCGTGAACCCGATTCAGTTCGGGCCGTCCGAGGATCTCGACAAGTATCCGCGCGATTTCGAGCATGATGCGAAGCTCTGCACCGAGCACGGCGCCGACGCGGTGTTCGCGCCGGAGCCGGGCGTGATGTATGCGCCCGACGCGTCGACCGTGGTCGAGGAGCAGAAGCTGTCGCGCCCGCTTTGTGGCGCCCGGCGCCCGGGCCACTTCCGCGGCGTGACGACGGTGGTTGCGAAGCTTTTCAATCTGGCGCTGCCGGATTACGCGGTGTTCGGCATGAAGGACGCCCAGCAGCTGCTGGTCATCAGGCGGATGGTGCGCGATCTGAATTTTCCGGTTGAAATCGTGGCGGCTCCGCTGATCCGCGAGCACAGCGGGCTGGCGCTTTCGTCGCGCAATGCCTATCTGACGGCCGATGAGAAGGAGCGCGCGGTGATTCTGTCGCGCGTGCTCGATGCGGCGCGCCCGGCGCTGATCGCCGGCGGGGTCGAGGCGATTCCGGCCGTGCTTGAGGTCATGAAACATGAAATTGAAAAAGCCGGCGGGCGGATTGATTATGTCGAAGCGCTCGACGCATCGACGCTTGAGACGCCGAATGCGAAGACGGCGGACCTTCTGGTCGCGCTCGCCGTCTATTTCGGCAACACGCGCCTGATCGACAATACACTGGTCTGGGTGAAGCAATGAAGAAACTCTATTACGACTCTCCCGGCTTTGAAAACGAGCTCCGCGCCCTGGCGGACCGGCCCGGCTATCCGCCGGAGATCGAGCCGCAGGTTGCGGCGATCATCGATGACGTCCGCCGCGAGGGGAATGCGGCTCTTGTGAAGTATGCCGCGAAGTTTGACCGGGTCGAACTCGATCCGGCCCGGTTCCGGGTGACGGACGAGGAGATCGACGCCGCTGCGGCCCTGCTTTCGGAGCGCGAGAAAAAAGCGATCGACACGGCTTTGTCGCAGGTGCGCGATTTTGCGCTGGCGACGGTGCCGCGCGCCTGGTCCGCATCCCCGCGTGCCGGGGTCATGCTCGGGGAGAAATTCACTCCGATGGACCGGGTCGGCGTCTATATCCCGGGCGGCACGGCTCCGCTGGTTTCGACCGTGCTGCATACGGCCGGGATTGCCGGTGCGGCGGGAGTCCGCGAAATCGTCGCGGCGACTCCGGCCAACCGGGAGGGGAAGGTTCATCCGGCCGTGCTCTATGCGATGCGCAAGGCGGGCGTGACTGAAATCTACCGGCTCGGCGGCGTATATGGTGTCGCGGCGCTTGCGCTCGGCACGGAGTCGATCCGCAAGGTTGAGAAGCTGGTCGGCCCCGGCAACGCATATGTGACGGCGGCCAAGAAACTGCTTTACGGCAAGGTCGCGATCGATATGGTGGCGGGGCCGTCGGAAATCCTCGTCATCGCGGATGCGGAAGCGAATCCTGAATTCATCGCGGCCGACCTGCTGAGCCAGGCCGAACACGGCTCCGGACTTGAGCAGGCGGTGCTGGTCACGACCGACCGCGCGATGATCGACCGGGTGGAGGCTGCGTTCCAGCGCCAGAAGGCGACGCTGCCGAAGCTCGCCACGGTCGAACGGGTCGAAGCCCGCGGCATTTTCCTGATCCACGTCGCGGACCTCGAACAGGCCGCCCGCGTGGCGAGCGCCTACGCGCCGGAGCACCTCGAAATCCAGACGGCGAATCCGGAGGCGGTCGCGGCGAAGATCACGGCGGCCGGCGCAATCTTTCTCGGGGCCTGGACGCCGGAGTCGATCGGCGATTTCTGCGCCGGTCCGTCGCATGTTCTGCCGACCGCGTCGAGCGCGCACTACTTCAACGGGCTGGAGACGGTCAGCTTTTTCCGCCGGACAAGCCTCGTGAAGTACGACGAGGCGGCGTTGCGGCGCGAAGCGGGCATCGTCGAATGCTTCGGCGAGATGGAGAGCCTGGCCGCGCACGGCCGCGCCGGAACCATCCGGGTGAAGTAAGGGAAAGTTCTTTGAGTGGGCGGGAACGGCGTTGAGGCCGTTTCCGCTCTTTGTGTTTTCATCAGGAGCCGACGGCGACGACGACCAGTCCGGTGATGACCAGCGCAATCCCGGCCAGCCGCGGGCGGCCGGGCTTTTCATGCAGCAGGAAGATTCCGGCCAGGACGCCGATCGGGAGGCTCATCTGGCGGAACGCCTGAATGTAGCTGACGTTCGTGACGTGGGTCATGGCGATCAGGATCAGGATATAGGCGGTCGACGAGAAGATTCCGGAGATCACCGGGGTTTTCGTCTTCAGGAACAGTTTCCGGAACTCCTGCCGCTCGGATATGCTGCACGAAACCGCAAAGAGCAGCATGAGGGCGAGCCCGGCTTCGATCAGAAACAGGTAGGCCATCGAGCTGAGGAGTCCCGGCTGTTCCACACTGGCGCGGACGAGGCGGATCGCCATGCTGTCGAAGATCGTGTAGCCGGTCGTGCCGGCCGCCGCGATCACGATGAACTTCAGGGCGCCGGAACGGTAGCTGGCCGGCCGGAACTGATTCCAGCGCATGAGCGGCATCAGCAAGCAGCCCGAGCTTAAAATCACCATGCCCGCCAGCGTCACCGGTCCGGGCGGCGCGCCGATTCCGGCCAGCAGTGTGACGGCGGCGGTCAGCAGCACCGGCAGCGCCCGCGTCAGCGGGTAAACCAGACAGATGTCGTCCTTCCGGTAGGCGTTGGCGAGGCCGTAGATATAGATGAATTCGCTGACCAGACTCCCGGCCAGAATCGGCCAGAACATGGCCGGCAGGTTTCCGAGCCGCAGATCCGACAGCAGAAAGCACGGCAGCCACAGCAGCGCCGCGGTGGTACTCGTCAGGCTGTAAAAGCTGAGCGACGGAATCTGCTTTTTACTCAGGAAATTCCAGCCGGCATGCAGGAATACCGAAACGAGAACGAGCAGGAACGCAACGAGAGTCATGGCGTTATTTCCCTTCCGCTCCGCCGAGAACGCGTTCGCGGAAAGCAGCCGGACGCTTCGCAAGCAGTTCGAGCACCGGGCTCAGGCCGGGTTCCCCGCCGAGAATGGCGAGCATGAGTTCGCCTTCGGTCCGGCAGAGCGCTTCGTGGCGCGGAAAATATTCGCGCAGCAGGAAGTGCATATAACGCGAAAGGCGGCAGCTGCCGTGGCAGTGCGGACGCTCGTTCTCCGGCGCGTCGACGGCGGCGGAGTTCCCGGCCCGGATGCCGGCGGCGAGATCGTCGAACGATGCCGAGCGGGCCAGAACGACCGTATAGTACCAGCCGAACAGGCCGCCGACGTCGGTGCCGTGCGAGTCGCTGAGCCCGACGACCGGATAATCCGCCCCGGCCGCGCGCTCCTCCATCCAGCGGGCGACCTGCAGCGCGTTCGACTCGGACTGGTGCTTCCAGAAGCCGCCGATGAGTTCGAGCGCATCGAATTTCCGGCGTTTGAACACTTCATCGACCAGCGCTCCGGAGAGCACGTTGCGGCGGCGGACGTCCCAGTACGGGTGGCAGAAGACGGCGAGCCCTCCGGCTTCGCGCACCTTGTCGAACACCCATTCCGTTGCGGCGACGGCGAACGGATTCACGCCCGATGCCACCGGCCCGAGCGACGGGATGCGTGCTTCGACTTCGCGCCGGAACTTCGCTTCATCTTCGCGGAAAAGCGCATTGACGCTGAAGCGGCCGCCGAAATTCAGCATGTGGACCGGGCACTCCGGCGGATGGACCTCTTCGCCCGGAAGAAGCGCCAGGCCGGTCGGATGCCGCCTCCAGTAATCAATCGCCTCGAGCGACGGTTCGTAGCGGTGGTGGTCGCTGATTGCAAGGAAATCGAAACCGGCTTCGCGGTAACGCGCCGCGACATAGGCGGGCGACTCTTTTCCGTCCGAGCGGAGGGTGTGGACATGAAAATCCCCTTTGAACGGGAGCAGGCCGTACCAGTCCGGCAGCAGCGAGTAGACGCTGAATTCCCGGAGGAGATTGCCGTCCGTGTCTTCCACGATGATGATGTGCTCCTGTTCCCCTGCAAAACGGGCGCGCACGAACAGCGAACCGTCTTCGTGCAGTTTCCAATCGACGAGTTCGAACGGATCGGAGGTCTTCTCCCAGGAGAAATCGAGCTGTCGTCCGTCCGGCATTGCGCCGAGTCCCGGAACCACGGCGACCCGGACTCTTTCGGCCGGCGGGAAAGCCGCCTGTTCATAGCGCGGGCGGATACGGACCTCCGAAATTTCATCGGCCCGGACGGTGAGGGGAGACACATCGAAGTACTGGACGCTCTGGTTCATTTTACTTTCCTCTGCCAAGAACGGATGTTTGATTCTGATGTCGGTTGTAATCGAACATTGTGGATATTATATTATTCCGTAATGCTTATTTCAACCCGGATTCGACAAATAAAAGATGTCGATTTTTTACGACATATCGGGAGGACACGGCAATGAACATCATCGATCAGCTCGAAAAGCTCGGTCTGAACGGCCGTCAGGCCAAAGTTTATCTTGCGCTTCTGCAGCTGGGCACGGGAACCGCCATCGACATTGCGAAGGCGACCCGCTTCAAACATCCGACGGTATACGATGTGCTTGACGTGCTGAAGGAACGGGCGCTGGTCACGGAGACTTTTGAAGGCGGCCGCAAGCTTTTTTCCGCCGAGGACCCGAACCGGCTGCGGCTGGCCGAAGACGAACGGCGCCGGACGCTGGAGGGGCTGCTGCCGGATCTGCAGGCGCTGTACCGCGGCGGCAGTCGCCGCCCCAGGGTGCGTGTTTATGTCGGACCGGAAGGGATGGAGGCGGTTGACGAGGAGCTGCTGGCGGTCAAGAGCGGGGAGTACTTTTATTTCGGCGGGGTGCGGGAGATGATCCAGAATTCGAGTGAGGAGCATTTGAGCGATTATTACCGCAAGCGGCTCGAGCGCGGCATCTGGTCGAATGCGATCCGGATCCGGGGGGAAGAGGACGATCTGGATTATATGCAGAACGGGGAACAGCACTTGCGGCGTGTGCGCTACCTGCCGAAGCCGATTCTTGAGAATTCGGCCGGGCTGTATCTGTATGATGACCGGGTTGCGGTCATTTCGGCGCTGAAGGAGAACTACGCAATGATTATCGAGAGCAGTGAATTGTCGCTTTTGGTCAGGACGATCTGGAACTGCATCTGGGAGGTTGCGTCTCTCCAATCAAAACAAAACAATCGGTTTCGCCGGAAAATATCCGTTGCCCGCCGTGCCCCGCGTGGAGGAACCGATCCGCACGGCTCCTCTCGCCCGAAGGCGAGAGGTAAATGAAATTCTCAACCGGAAATAAGCACTCCGTTTGCGTCAAATGTGTAATAACCCTCTTCGAGGATTCCGTTTCCTTTATTCGCGGAAACGAAATATTTGCCTGTCACGGGTCTGCATCCGCTGTTTATATAATAAACGGAACCGTCTACTTCCACCACTCCGGCCGCGCATCTCTGACCGTTTTCAAAGTAGTATGTCACTCCGTCGGTCCATTTCGCAAAGCCGGAGGAAAGAAGCTCGCCGTCCTCTTTGAAGTAATAATAACCCTCTTCGAGAATACCGTTGCCCGCCGCTTTCGTTATGTAGCAAACGCCGGTGTTCATCTTGCAGTTGCTGCCCACATAAATCAGTTTGCCGTTATATTCAATAACGCCCGCATAATACGGTTGTCCCATCTTTATGTAGCATTCCTCGCCCTTCCAATCGGCAAATCTGCCGTCTATCAGAGCGCCGTTATCCGCAAACAGATAGAAGCCCGTTTCAAGGATCCCGTTTGTTTTATCGGGAGATACCCAATACATTCCCGTCGCCGCCTGACAACTGCTGCGAACGTAATATATGTCGCTGCCTATTCGAACAAGTCCCGCCGCATACGGCTGACCGTTTCTCATATAGCACATATTTCCCTGCCACATCGCAAACGCATTGTCTATAAGAACGCCGTCTTCGCCGAACGCATACGTGCCCTCAGCCAGAAGTCCGTTCGTCTTATTTGCGGGAACGGTGCAGATGCCTTTTCCGAGCGTGCAGTCAGAACCGATATATATTATCTTTCCTTCCGCGTTCAGGATAAGACCCGCAAAGCACGGTTGACCTTTTCTTATATAGCGAAGAGCATTCTGCCAAACGCCGAACTCTTCGTCTGCCATGGAACAGTCTTCCTTGAAAAGATAATATCCTTCGGGAAGAAGTCCGTTTCCTTTTGCCGAAGATACGTAAACAACGTTTTTCTTCGCTTCAT
>OKSC01001277.1_pt1 | contig 24964 bp, 27 predicted proteins | sample 1601161 | NCBI WGS metagenome assembly OKSC01 (sample SAMEA3541552, study PRJEB24748) | human gut metagenome | biome: human gut; feature: human-associated habitat; material: faeces | place: China | collected 2012
CGCTTGTTTAAGCCTTTTTTTATCTCGTATAGGATAATTCCGACGGGAATTTGGGGTATAACACAGATTAACGGGAGATTTCATCAAAAAAATCAGAGAAATATTCAAAGAAAGTGAAAAACTTTACGAGACAGAAGAAAAAATCAAATTGCAAACGCAAAATTCAGCAACAAGCCTTGTGAACCTCTTTATTGAGCATATAGATAATGAAATATTACGGGATAAAAAAAGAAAAGCAGAGGGCTATAGCGCCGAAAGACGCGGAGACAGAAGAAGCATATTGTTTTCTTACGGTCAGGTTGAATTTGAGAGAACCTATTACAAAAAAGCTTCAGGCGGATATGAATATCTTGCGGACACAGCCGTAGTGTGACAGGACTCTAACCTTTTTTTCAAGTTACTTGACATTTTTTTCACAAAGCATTATTATATATAATGTAATAATCCCGAAGGGGGAAACCGAAAATGAGCAGCAATATTTCCGATTCGGTAATAAAACGGCTTCCGCGCTATTACCGTTTTTTAGGTGAGCTTAAAGCTTCGGGCATGACCCGCATATCCTCGCGTGAGCTTTCCGAAAGGATGGGGCTTACCGCAAGCCAGATACGGCAGGATCTGAATTGCTTCGGTGGCTTCGGTCAGCAGGGCTACGGCTATAACATCGAGCTTTTACAGTCCGAAATAGCGCGAATACTCGGCATTGACGCGCCTAAAAACGCGATTCTTATAGGTGCCGGCAATCTCGGAAAGGCAATAACCATGCATATCGGCTTTGAAACAAAGGGCTTCAGGCTCATAGGTCTGTTTGACTGCAAGGAGTCGCTTATCGGGCAGATGATAAAGAACCTGCCCGTCCGCAATATAACCACGCTTGATGAATTCTGCCGCGAAAATCTGCCTGAGGCGGCGTTTCTGTGCATACCGAAAAAGGCGGCTGTTCAGATTTCAGATCAGCTTGTAAGGCTCGGCATAAAGGGCTTTTGGAATTTCAGCCATTATGATTTGGCACTCAAATATCCCGAAATCAAGGTGGAAAATGTACATTTCGGCGACAGTCTTATGACGCTGTCATACCGTCTTCACAATGAATAACAATAGAAAAAAGCGGTGATTTGAATATTTTCCCATATTTCCGTCCACAATATTTACAGCTTGAAATAAGGGGCGAAAATATGGTAAAAGGTGTAAGCAAGACGGTAATTGTCGTAAATAATACGGGCAGTAAGCTCTTTGAAAAAATTGTGTTTTATGTCACACCGGAGTACGGCACATTAAGTGCAAAGCAGCTAAAAAAAGCGGCGAGCAGCTTTTCGTTTCACTATGACGACAGCTGCCGACCGAAGACGGTCAGAAACAGGATAAAGCGCAAAAGGCAGATACACCTTTTAACAGCCGCCGTTTTAACGGTAATTATAGGCGCGGTGGTTTTAGCCATAATTTTGTAAATAAACTATTAAAAATGCGGGAAGACGGTTTGTCCTCTTGCATTTATTTTTTTTTTGGCTTATAATAGATATTAACTAAAATGAGGTGCTGAAATGAAGGAAAATTTTAAAACCGGCGCAAAGCTTTTTTTAAAGCTTATAGTCGTTAACATTATGTGCTTTTTTGTTGTTATGTCGTTCAGCGTGCTGTCAACGGCGGCATTTACCAAAAATGTGGGATATAAGGCTTACGGTACTTCGAGCGATTCGAGCGAGCCGCAGGAGCTTTATACACATTATTACGCCGACGGCGAGGACACAAAAAAAGCGGAATACGAGGACAGGGGCTTTACCGTAAGTGAATCGAAGATTCGCTCGGAAATGACAAGGGGCGGAACGGCGGCGTTCCTCACGGTATCGCAGATATTTTGTATTTTAATACTTTTTTCATTTATTTACCCGAATATCTGGCATATCGGCACGACCGACAGCAACCTTGTGAAATTCAAGCATAAGGCGGAGGATAAGCTGAAAGGTCTTAAAATCGGGCTTATAGCGGTTGCTCCGGAATACTTGTTTTTGCTCTTTGTGATTATTGCAAAGGCAGGCGCTGCGCCTAAATTCCCGGTGGTGCTGCTTAAATTTTTAAACGCGGCGTTTTATTCGCTTACACAGGTAATTTGCGGCAGCGCCGTCCATGTTTCCGAACTTTCGGTTATAAGGCTTATACTTTTGCTTTTACTGCCGCTTGTAATACCGGCGGTAAGCTGTGTTTCGTACATTTTGGGCTATAAGAATTTCTCCGTGGGAGAAAAGCTTATCTACAAGAAAAAATAAGATAGGGGAAAATTAAATGGCAGGCTTTTTCGGCTTATTCAATTATGAAAAGGAAGGACCGGGAATTTCAAAAAACGCGCCCAAGAAAAAGGGCTTTGTAGTATTTTTTGAAACATTTTTCCGCAATTTTTGGAAATTCATAGTAATAAATCTGGTTTACGGGCTTATATCACTCCCGGTTTTAACAAACGGGCTGGCGTCTGCCGGGCTTACCAACGTAACGCGCAATATCGCGCGGGATAAGCACTCGTTCGGCGTGAGCGATTTGTGGGATACGGTTAAGAAAAACTGGAAACAGGCGCTGCCCGCGGGCATAATAAAGCTCGTGATTTATATAATTCTCGGGTTTGACATTTATTTCTTCTATTTCGGCAGCAAGGGCATAATGTCAACAATAGGTCTCGGCATATCGCTTTGCATGCTTTTTATATTTACGGTGATGGATTACTTTGTATGGACACTTATAATCACCTTTAAGTTTTCGTTAAAGCAGATTTACCGCAACAGCTTTAAATTTGTTTTTATAAATATGAAAATGAATTTACTTTGCTTTTTCTCAATTCTGCTGGTTTACGCCGCGAATGTGGGAATACTTTTCCTGGCGTGGAGTTACAGTATTGTTGTGCTCACCTTTGAAATATTGCTTTACATTCTTTTGTTCCCGTCGTTCAGGTTCTTGCTGGTTCAGTTCTGCACATTCCCATCAATCAAGAAGTGCATAATCGACCCGTATTACCGTGACCACCCGGACGAGGATCTGGATAAACGCCGCGATTTAGGGATAGAGGTTGAGGAAAAGAAGCCCGAAAAAACCGAGGACGGGGAAGAAACCGACGAAGAACCCGAAAACGTTTTTGAAGACTAATTTCAAAGACTTGCTCATATACTCAAAACAGGGAGTGAGAGTATATGAATTGCAAAATTGCGGATCTTCGCAACAAACAGGTGGTCTGCGTTAAAAACGGTTGTGTTTTGGGTTATGTTTACGATGTGGAGTTCAACACGGCAAGCGGCGCTTTGAGCGCACTTGTAATACCGGGCAGACCGCGCGTCTTGGGGCTTTTCGGGCATGAGGAGGATATAATAATTCCGTGGTCGGAAATTGAAGTTATAGGGCAGGAAACAATACTTGTAAACACCGATTCCGATCGGTACATTACCAAACCGCAAAAGGGCTTTTTCGGCTGAGCGGAAGAGAATTAATGTATTGTCTATCTAATCTTTAATTTATAAATAAGCTTTAGTTTCGCATTAATATGACAGCAGCCTGCCGCTATCGGTTTTCGGATAGCGACAGGCTGTTTTTAGGTTATAAAGCAATGGAAGTCACGGCTGCCGGGGAATCGGAGTATAAATGCTTTGCTTATTCTGCGGCGGCGGGGCACTGCTTGCCGGTGTGGTCTATTGTGTAGTTATCCTTTAAAATAAGGTCGCTTATAAATACAAATTCATAGCCCTGCTCCTTTAGACATTTAAGTATTCCGGGCAGCGCTTCGGGGGTGTGGTCGGCATCGTTATGGAAAAGCACTATGCTGCCGTTTGTTACCTTGCCTGTGACTCTTTTAAAAATGCTGTCGGGGGTGGCGCTTTCCTTCCAGTCAAGGCTGTCAACCGACCATTGGATAGTTGACATGCCGAGGCTGTCAACCGTTTCTATAAGCGCATTGTCATAATCGCCGTAGGGCGGGCGCAGAAGCGTGGGGCAAACGCCTGTGATCGCTTTGATCTTACTGTTGCAGCTCTCAAGCTCATCGCGCATTTGGTGCTTAGATAATTGAGGCATATGCGGGTGGGTGTTTGAATGATTCTGCACCTGATGCCCCGCGTCGGAAAGCGCCTTGACGGACTCGGGGTATTTATCCACCCATGATCCGACTACAAAAAATGTCGCCGGCACATTGTATTCCTTTAAAATATCTATAAGCGTTTGGGTGTCGTCGTTGCCCCAGGCTGCATCAAATGAAATTGCGATCTGCTTTTTCTCGGTCTCCACGCAGTAAATAGGCAGCTTTCGGTCGTTTCCGGCAAATGCGGCTGCAGAGCCTATAACAACGGCGATTACCGCAATAAGCGCGCATATGCCGAGCATAAGCTGTTTTTTAGTTATTATAAGAAATCTCATTTTAACGGTCTCCCTTTTGTTTTCTAATAAAGAATATGTATGCCTGCTTGTATACTATTCTTTAAAATTCAACACAGAAATATTTAATTGTTTTTTGACCGAATAAGCGTTATAATTATACTGGTGAATGTCGTCTTTCTTTTTGATATTATATTTTCAAAAAGGAGGTGATAAGGTGAGTTTATTAGGTGATATAATTATTGCGGGCATTAAGGGAATAAAATATTACCCTGTGTTTTATGAGGATAAGAAATACAAGGTTTGGATTTGCATGCTTTCGCCATCAACATGTAAACCTTGTTTTGATTTACATGGTAAACTATATTTGCCTGAAGAAGCACCGCCCAGATTTCCAAGATTGCATGAAAATTGCGCTTGCTTTGTTACATGGTCTAAATCAGTTAAAAAAGGGACTGCTACTTATGAGGGAAAACAGGGAATAGATAATTTACTCAAACAGGGAAAAGGACTCCCGAACTGGTATTTTACCAAAAAGGAGGCAAAAAAGCTTGGCTGGAAACCAGCATCAATGAATTTGCGTCAGGTAACAAACGAAGGCGTTATAGGAGGGGATGTTTATAAAAATAAGGATGGGAAATTACCTCATTCTAATGGTAGAATATGGTATGAAGCTGATATAAATTATACGGGTGGCATGCGAAACAGCTCAAGAATCATTTATTCAAATGACGGATTAGTGTTTGTTACTTATGACCATTATTTTACATTCAATGAAATTAGTTAGGAGAAAATATGAAAAGTGTTATTATTAATTTTTCCTTATGTAAATATCCTATGGATCTGCATAAGGAAATAAGAGAAAAATTAGATTTACCCGAATGGTACGGCAACAATTTAAGCGCTTTATGGGATATGCTGACAGGTTTTATAGAAACGCCTGTCAGTATAACTGTGATATTTAAGCCTGAAACCAAGGCGGCAGAAAATTTAAAGGAAAATGTTTTGAAAATAATCGAAACCTTTAAAGAGGCGGCAGAGGAAGAAGAAATAGAGTTTAATTGCGATATGTAAAATCAAAGCGCGCAACTTCTTAAAATTCACATATTGGCAATTGACTTTATAAGGCGGTTATTGTAAAATAAATTAGATAAAATGTTGCCGTACGGCGGAACGGAGATAATATAATATGAAACCTGTTTATAAACGGATACTTTTAAAGCTCAGCGGCGAGGTGCTTGCCGGCGAAAAGGGCGTTGGAATTGATTTTGATAAGGTGCTTGAGGTGTGTGCAAGCGTTAAGGAATGCGTGGATATGGGGGTTGAGGTCGCCATTGTTGTGGGCGGCGGAAACTTCTGGCGCGGGCGTTCGAGCGGCAAAATGGACAGAACCCGAGCCGACCATATGGGCATGCTTGCAACCTCTATCAATGCGCTGGCGCTTGCCGACGCGCTTGAGCAGTTAGGTGTTACCGCACGAGTTCAAACCGCCATTGAAATGCGGCAGATAGCCGAGCCTTATATAAGAAACAAGGCTGTAAGACACCTTGAAAAGGGCAGAGTCGTTATTTTCGGCTGCGGCACGGGCAATCCGTTCTTCTCAACCGATACCGCCGCGGCTCTCCGCGCCGCCGAAATAGGGGCGGATGTTATATTCAAGGCGACAAATGTAGACGGCGTTTATGACAGCGACCCCAAGCAGAACCCCGAAGCGAAAAAGTATGATACTCTGTCTCACATAGATGTCTTAAAGGACGGTCTCCATGTTATGGACAGCACCGCCGCATCTCTTTGTATGGACAACAGCATTGAAATACTCGTTTTCAACCTTAACGACCCGCATAATATTGTAAAAGCGATAACCGGCGAGCATATCGGAACAATTGTTAAATAATATATTAGTAAGGAGAATGAAGCTATGAAAGAATTACTTAAAAATACCGAGGAAAAAATGAATAAGACAGTTGCAGTGCTTGAAAGGGACTATAAGTCGATAAGAGCGGGCAGAGCGAATGTCTCGGTGCTTGACCGCATTACGGTGGATTATTACGGCTGCCCGACGCCGATACAGCAAATGGCGGCGGTATCCGTTCCCGAGCCGCGCATTTTAATGATTCAGCCGTGGGACGCCACCACTTTAAAGGATATTGAAAAGGCTATTTTGACATCGGATATCGGCATAAACCCGCAGAACGACGGCAGGGTTATCCGCCTTTCCTTCCCGCCGCTCACAGAGGAGAGAAGAAAGGATATTGTAAAAGAGGTTCGTAAAACAGCCGAGGAAAACAAGGTTGCGATACGCAATACCCGCCGCGACGCGATTGAAAAGCTGAAGGCGCTTAAAAAGGCGAATACCATAACCGAAGACGATGTTGCTGACGGCGAGAAGAAAATTCAGAATTTAACCGATAAATTCTGCAAGGAAATTGACGATTTGGCGGCTCTTAAAGAAAAGGAAATAATGGAAATATAATACTTTTGCGGGCATATTTAAATGCCCGCTTTTAAAGCAGGTGAAAAATTGGGTCTGTTCGGCAAAAAAGAAAATACCGCGCGCACGCTGCCGCGCCATATTGCAATTGTTATGGACGGCAACGGCAGGTGGGCTAAAAAGCGCGGGCTGCCGCGCTCGGCAGGTCATGTTGCGGGGGCTAAAACCTTTAAAACAATAGCACGTTACTGCAATAAAATAGGGCTTGAATACTTAACCGTTTACGCTTTTTCAACCGAGAATTGGAAGCGCCCGAAGGAAGAAGTAGACGGCATTATGAACCTTTTGCGCGACTATTTGAAGGACGCGGAGAATTTTAAGGATGAGAACATAAAGGTGCGCTTTTTGGGCGACCGAACACCCCTTGCGGACGATATTAAGGCGCTGATGCTTAAAAATGAGGACGGCTCAAAGGATGCAACAGGCTTAAACCTCAATATTGCCATAAATTACGGCGGACGGGACGAAATAGTACACGCGGTTAAAAAAATTATTGTCGCCGGAATACACGAAAGCGAAATTACAGAGCAGCTTATATCGGATAATTTATACACCGCGGGTATGCCCGACCCCGATTTTATTATAAGACCGAGCGGAGAGTACAGAACCTCAAATTACCTTTTGTGGCAATCGGCTTATGCGGAATACTGGTTTTCGGATATTCTGTGGCCCGATTTTACCCCGAAGCAGCTTGAAAAAGCGATAGAGGACTTTAATCACCGTAACCGCCGATTCGGCGGTGTGTAAAAGGAGCGTAGAAATTTATGAAGACCCGAATTATTTCAGGCGCGGTTATGATAATTATAGCGGCGGCGGTTATAACCTTAGGTATGACGGTAAACCCGCTGTTTATAACCGCCTGCATTGCGTTTATTGCCGCGGTTGGAATTTACGAGCTTTTGCATAACGCCGCGAAAATTGAGTCTAAGGCGGCAATAATCGGCGCCTGCACCTATGTGGTGCTTATGGTGTTTGCAATAGACGGGAGCACGGGCGCCAGGCTGCAGCAGGCATTTGACGGCACGCACAGGGCGTATATAAAGCTTACATTCACACTGGCGTTAAGCGTTATTTATTTTATATATTCCGCTGCGGTGACGCTTAAGAATCACAAGACCTTTGAGCTTTCGCATATTGCCTTTCTTTGCGGTATGCCGATACCTATCGCCTTTGCGTTCAGTTCGCTCGGCGTTGTTATAAACCACGAGCACGGGCTTTATTACCTGTTTATGCTGCTTAACTTTTCAAGCGTATGCGATGCAGGCGCTTATTTTGTGGGCAGCACGCTGGGCAGGCATAAGCTTTGCCCGAATATAAGCCCGCATAAAACGGTTGAGGGAGCAATAGGCGGAATAGTTTCAAGCGTTATTGTGACATATATTTTGGGCTTTTCATTCTCGTTTGAAAAAAATCTTGCAAACGCGGTGCTTTTAACCGTTCCGTTCTGCATTTTGGGCATGATAGGCGACCTTTTCGCCTCTGCCATAAAGCGTGCTGCGGGAATTAAGGATTACGGAAATTTAATACCCGGTCACGGCGGAATACTTGACAGGTTTGACAGCATAATTATGACCGCCCCGCTTTTGTATTTGTTTATAGCTTTAGGGGTAATATAATGAAAAGACTTACGGTTTTAGGCTCTACCGGCTCTATCGGTACGCAGGCGCTTGAGGTCGCAGAAAAAACCAATTGGCAGATAACGGCGCTGGCGGCGGGCAGGAATGTAAGACTTGCCGAAGCGCAGGCAAGAAGGTTTAAGCCGCAATTTGTTGCAATGTTCGATAAGGACGCCGCAGCCGAGCTTAAAATAAAGCTTGCCGATACGGATATTAAGGTGTGTTCGGGCGAAGCGGGCGTTATAGCCGCGGCAGAGAGCGATTGCGATACCGTGCTTAATTCCATTGTGGGTATTGCGGGACTGAAGTCCACGCTCGCGGCGATAAATAAGGGTACAACGGTAGCCCTTGCAAATAAGGAAACTCTTGTGACCGGCGGAGAAATCGTTAACCGCAGGCTTAAAGAAACAGGCGTTAAGCTTTTGCCGGTGGACAGCGAGCACTCCGCGATTTTTCAGTCCTTGCAGGGCGCGCCCGCTAATTCACTTAAAAAAATATTGCTTACAGCCTCGGGCGGACCGTTTTACGGCAGAAAACGAAAAGACCTTGAAAATGTAACGGTTAAGGACGCGCTTAATCACCCCAACTGGTCGATGGGCGCTAAAATAACCGTTGACTCCGCAAGCCTTATGAATAAGGGGCTTGAGGTTATAGAGGCGGTGCATTTATTCGGTGTTACGGCGGATAAAATTGAGGTTTTGGTGCACAGGCAGAGCATTCTGCATTCGGCGGTTGAACTGTGCGATGGTGCGGTCATAGCGCAATTGGGCACACCCGATATGCGCCTGCCGATACAGTATGCGCTGACCTATCCCAACCGCGCAGACAATGCGTTTGAGCACTTAAGCCTTACGGATATCGGCACGCTTACCTTTGAAAAGCCCGATACCGAAACCTTTAAGTGCCTGCCGCTTTGCATTAAGGCGATAAACGAGGGCGGGCTGGCGCCAACCGCGGTAAACGGTGCTAATGAAGAAGCGGTCGCGCTGTTTTTGCAGGGCAAAATCAAGTTTTTGCAGATAGCCGATTTGGTCGAAAAGGCGCTTGCGGAGGTTAAAAATAAAAGGGATTATACGGTTGAGGATATTTTTGAGACGGATAAAGCGGCAAGAAAACTTGTAAGGGAAAGTATTTTTTAGAATCGGGTGGTTATTATTTCGGCTTTACTTAATGTTTGGAGCAATGTGTGGCCGTATCTTGTGGCTATAGCTCTGTTTTTGATCTTAATTGTGATTCATGAGTTCGGGCATTTTATTGCCGCGAAGCTTTTGGGCGTTCGCGTCAACGAATTTGCCGTGGGCTTCGGTCCCAAGCTTTTCTCAAAGCAGGGTAAGGAGACAAAATACTCGGTAAATCTTGTCCCCTTAGGCGGCTACTGCGCTATGGAGGGCGAGGACGAGGACAGCGGCGACGAGCGCGCTTTTTGCAATAAAAAACCGTGGCGGCGCTTTATTATAGTGGCAATGGGTGCCACCTTTAACCTGATTTTAGGGCTTATAATCGTAGCCGTAACTTTAGCCCCGCAAAAGGCGTTTAATTCCACCGTTGTGGCGGAGTTTAAGGAAAACGCGGTAAGTGAGCAATCGGGGCTGAAAGCAGACGATAAAATAATTGAGGTGGACGGCAGAAAAATTTTCTCCACCTATGATTTAAGCTACGCCTTTACAAATGTCAAGGGCGGCAAAGTTGATATGACCGTAAAGCGCGACGGCGAAAAGGTTGAGCTTAAAGACGTTAAGTTTGATTCTTCCGAAGAAAACGGAATAAGCTATTTAAATGTGGATTTTTATGTTTACGGCATAAGAAAAACCTTAGGCTCATATATCAAGCAGACCTTTGCCACAGCCGCATCATACTGTGCTGTTGTGTGGCGGTCGCTTATAGATCTGATAAGCGGAAAATACGGAATAAGCGCGGTTTCGGGGCCTGTGGGCGTTACCGCGGCGATAGGCTCTGCCGCAAAGCAAAGCCTTGAAAATCTGCTGCCTATTATGGCGCTTATAACAATAAATCTGGGTATATTCAATTTATTGCCAATACCCGCGCTTGACGGCGGCAGACTGCTCTTTATTTTAATAGAAATGATCTTCAGAAAGCCCGTTCCGCAAAAGTACGAGGCGATAGTTCACGCCGTGGGCTTTGCGCTGCTGATAGGCTTTATGCTGCTTATAACCGCAAAGGATATTTGGACGCTGATTGCAGGGTGACTTTAAATGCAGGAATATAAGACAAAAAAGGTATTTGCAGGCGGGGTAGCAATCGGCGGCGGCGCGCCTGTTACAGTGCAGTCGATGCTTAATATACCCGCGCACGATATTGCGGGGAATGTTAAGCAGGCAAAAGCGCTTGAAAAGGCGGGGTGCGATATTATACGCATATCCGTGCCCGATAAGGAGAGCGTTAAAACGCTGGCGGCGCTTAAGAGCAATATATCAATACCGGTTGTAGCCGATATTCATTTTGATTACAGGCTGGCGCTTGAAAGCGTGGCGGCGGGAGCTGATAAAATACGAATAAACCCCGGCAATATAGGTGCGGACGATAGAGTAAAAGCCGTTGCGAATGCCTGCAAGGCGGCGGGCGTGCCTATAAGAATAGGGGTAAATTCAGGCTCGCTTGAAAAAAATATTTTGACAAAATACGGCTCGCCCACACCCGATGCTATGGTGGAAAGCGGGCTTTACCATATATCACTGCTTGAAAAATTTGATTTTGACGATATTGTGCTTTCCCTTAAAAGCTCAACCGTTGCCACAATGTATAACGCATATGTTTTGGCGGCGGAAAAATGCCGCTATCCGCTGCATTTGGGCGTGACCGAGGCAGGCACCGCAGCAAACGGCACGGTAAAATCCGCTGCGGGTATAGGCGGGCTGCTTTTGCGCGGAATAGGCGATACGATTCGCGTTTCCTTAACGGACGACCCCGTGCGCGAGGTTGAAACGGGCAAGCGGCTTTTAAAGGCGCTGGGGCTTCGCACAGGCGGCGTTAAATTTGTTTCCTGCCCTACCTGCGGCAGAACGAAAATTGACCTTATAAAAATTGCCGACGAGGCAGAAAAACGCCTTGAGAACTGCGAAAAAAATATAACCGTTGCTATAATGGGCTGCGTTGTAAACGGTCCGGGCGAGGCAAGGGAAGCCGATATAGGCATTGCCGGGGGAGATGGCTGCGGTGTGCTTTTCAAAAACGGCGAAATAATAAAAAAGGTGCCCGAAAGCGCACTGCTTGACGAGCTTTTGGCGGAAATAGAAAAGTTATAAACGGAGTGTAAAAAAAGTGGGCAAGGCAAAATTTTCTCAAATATTTGATACAGGGCTGTCGGCCGATATTTCAGAAATATTCGGCAGCACCGTTATAGAAAAATGCTCGCTTGATACCGACGAACGCGCCTTAAATGCAGAACTAAAGGCAGAAAAATACATAACAGCCGAAAGCCGAAACGAGCTGGTAAATCAGCTTAAAAACGCGCTTAAATTAAATGAATGTCATATTTCCTGCATTTTTTCAGAAGACGCTTTAATTCCCGCAGCCTGTGCTGATATTACGGCGGAATTAAGGCTTAAAAACGCCGCGCTTAACGGCTATTTCAACGGTGCGGAATTTAACCTTAATGATAACAACGTTAATATTACGCTTAAATTCGGCGGATATGACACCATAACCGACTGTGGCTTTGAAAACGCCTTTAAGCGCATTATAAAGGACCGTTTCGGGCGGGATATCACCGTCTCGTTTGACGGTCAGCTTGAAAAGGTGGAAATTGACCTGCCGCCTGCAGAGCCTGCACAGCCTGTCAGAAGACCCGAAAGGCAGGCATCCGAGCCGAGGCAGGGCGCGCCCGTGCGCTCCGCCGCACCGAAAAAGGAAATTAAATTTGAAAAGAGAGAGGGCAGACCCGATAACGGCATAGTCTACCTTGATAATCCGCAGCAGTTTTACGGCAGGGGCGGTATTTCGAATCGCACCCGCGATATGATAAGCATTACGGGGGACGATACCGAAATTGCCTGCTGGGGCGAGGTTTTCGGGCTTGAGACCCGCGATATCAAAACCAAACGAAATACGGATATGACAATAGTCAACTTCTCGTTCAGCGACCATACAAATTCGCTTAATGCCTCGCTGTTTATCGATACACACCGTATGGGCGATATTGCCCCATTAAAGGACGGCGCGTTTATACTTGTAAACGGCTCGTATGAATTTGATAATTACAAAAAGGATTTCGTTGTAAAGCCGCGCGCTATGGCGCTTTTGCAGAAATACACCGAAAAGGACGAGCACGAGGGCGAAAAACGCGTTGAGCTGCACTGCCACACCAATATGTCCGCAAAGGACGCGGTTTCCTCTGCCGACGCTATTGTAAGGCAAGCCTACGAATGGGGTCACAAGGCGATAGCCATTACCGACCACGGCGTTGTTCAGGCGTACCCCGCCGCCGCGGGCGCGGTTAAGGCAATACGCAAATCGGGCGGCGATTTTAAGGTTATTTACGGCGTTGAGTCTTACTTTGTGGACGATGTTAATAACGACGTAAAGGATTTAAACGCAAAGCAGACGGCAAAATTCCGCTACCACCAAATTATACTTGTTAAAAATCTCACGGGGCTTAAAAACCTTTATAAATTAGTGTCCGAGGCGCATTTGCACGATTTTCGCGGCAAGCCGCTCACAATGCGCAGTAAACTTGATAAGCTGCGCGAGGGGCTGATTTTAGGCAGCGCCTGCGAGCAAGGCGAGCTGTACCGCGCGATAATCGATGAAAAGCCCGAAGAGGAGCTTTTAAGAATTGCCGATTACTACGATTATCTCGAAATTCAGCCCCTCGGCAACAACGCGTTTATGGTGCGCGAGTCGTCATACCCCGATAAAAAGGATAAGAAGACGGGAGCGGTTATACCCAACCGCTTTAAAAAGGTTACCGATTTTGAGGTTATAAAAAACTTTAACCGCAAGGTCGTTGAACTGGCGGATAAGCTGGGCAAGCCCGTTGTAGCCACGGGGGACGTGCATTTTCTTAAAAAGAGCGATGATATAATACGCAAAATACTTATGGCGGGGCAGGGCTTTGAAGATTTTGACAATCAGGCGCCGCTGTACCTTAAAACGACCGACGAAATGCTTGCCGATTTCGATTATTTCGGTGAGCGCGCACGCGAATTTGTAATCGATAACCCGAATAGAATTGCCGATATGGTAGACGGCGATGTTATCCCTGTGCCCGACGGCAACTATCCGCCTGTAATTGAGGGGTCGGACGAGCTGCTGCACGATATCTGCTGGGATACCGCCCATAAAACCTACGGCGAAAATCTGCCCGAGGTGGTTGAAAAGCGCCTTGAAAAGGAGCTTAACTCCATTATCAACAACGGATTTTCTATAATGTATATTTCGGCGCAAAAGCTTGTGGCATACAGCGAGGAAAACGGCTATTTGGTAGGCTCGCGTGGTTCGGTAGGTTCTTCCTTTGCCGCTACCATGGCGGGTATTTCCGAGGTTAATCCGCTGCCGCCGCACTATGTTTGCCCCGAGTGCCGGTATAGCGAGTTTTTCCTAAAGGGCGAGGTAGGCTCGGGCTTTGACCTGCCCGAAAAAAAGTGCCCCAAGTGCGGCGCGCAGCTTAACCGCAACGGGCACGATATTCCGTTTGAAACCTTTTTGGGCTTTAAGGGCGATAAGGTGCCTGATATAGACCTTAACTTTTCAGATGAATTTCAAAATTCGGTGCAGAAATACACCGAAACGCTGTTCGGCAGTGAAAACGTGTTTAAGGCGGGCACCATTTCAACGGTTGCCGAAAAAACCGCTTACGGCTTTGCAAAGGCTTATGCCGAGAAAAAGGGCATAACTTTAAGCAACGCGGAGTTAAACCGTTTGGCGTCCCTCGTGGAAAAGGCGCAGATAAAGCAGACTACGGGTCAGCACCCGGCGGGTATGATAATTGTGCCCAAAACCAACACAATTTACGATTTCTGCCCTATACAGCACCCGGCGGACGACGTTAATTCCGATATTATAACCACGCATTTCGATTTCCACTCAATTCACGATACCATTTTAAAGCTTGACGAATTGGGTCATGTTGTGCCTACTACATATAAATATCTTGAGGAATATACAGGTATACCCGTAAACGACGTATCAATGAGCGACCCCGAGGTTTACAGCCTGTTCACCTCAACAAAGGCGCTGGGCGTTGAGCCGGACGAAATAGATTCAAGAACCGGCACCTACTGTCTGCCCGAGTTCGGCACAAAATTCGTGCGCGAAATGCTTATCGACTGCCAGCCCAAAAACTTTTCCGATTTATTGCAGATTTCGGGTCTTTCCCACGGTACGGATGTATGGCTCGGCAACGCAAAGGACCTTATTGATAACGGCACCTGCACGATTTCCGAGGTTATAGGAACGCGTGATAACATAATGGTGTACCTGATTCATAAGGGGCTTGAAGAGGGCAGAGCCTTTAAAATAACCGAGACCGTGCGTAAGGGTCTTGTGGCAAAGGGTAAGGTTTCGGCAGAGGACTGGAGCGCTATGGAGGATGATATGCGCTCGCACGGCGTACCCGAGTGGTACATTGAAAGCTGCCACAAAATAAAGTATATGTTCCCTAAAGCTCACGCGGCGGCATATGTTATTTCGGCGCTGCGCCTTGCATGGTATAAGGTGCACCGCCCGCTTGAATTTTACTGTGCTTACTTTACCGCCCGCCCCGAGGATGTGGACGTGCCCACCATAATGCAGGGTAAACAGGCGGTAAGACAGTATTTGCAGAATATTAAGGCAAAGGGCAAGGAAGCCAGCAAAAAAGAGCTTGACGTTTACAACAATATGCTTATATTCAACGAGATGATGTCCCGCGGAATAGAGGTTCTGCCTATTGATATAAAGCACTCGCACGCTATGAAATATCTGCCCGAAAACGGAAAGATGCGCCTGCCCTTCGGCGCGCTTTCGGGCGTTGGCGAAAAGGCGGCATACTCAATTTATGAGGCGGCGCAAAAGGGCGACTTTGTATCGCGCGAGGATTTCCAGATTGAGGCGGGAGTTTCCAAAACCATTATTCAGAACCTGTCGGAGCTCGGCGCTATGAACGATCTGCCCGATACAAACCAAATTTCCATGTTTTAAAAAGAGGATGTAAATGTTAAAAAAGGCTTTTAAAGCCGCATTCCCTAAGACGATTCCTATTTTGGCGGGCTTTCTGTTTTTGGGCTTTTCCTACGGCGTATATATGAATGTTTCGGGATTCGGATTTGTTTACCCCATGGTTATGAGCGCGGTTATCTACGGCGGCTCTTTGGAATTTTTAACCGTTTCAATGCTGCTGTCTCCCTTTGCGCCGCTTCAGGTGTTTGCTGTAAGCCTGATGATTCAGGCACGTCATTTGTTTTACGGCATTTCAATGCTCGAAAAATTCAAAGATACCGGGCTTAAAAAGCTCTACCTTATTTAATGCCTGCTGAACAATTCAAAAGTACCTTAACCCGAGCATGTCGGTATAAACTTTTGAATTGTTCAGGTGCAAGGTTTTTGCGCAATTTTGCGAAAAAACCTTGCACTTTAAAAAGAATCACATTTTGATTCTTTTTAAAATCAGGCGACAATCAATGGATACTGACGGTCAAAACAAAGGTTTTGACCCATAAAATCGAGATTTTAACTCGATTTTATATAATTGCATTTGCTAATGCAATTATTCAGTAGACATTATTTACGGCATGTGTGATGAAACCTTTTCGGTAAATTATGTGGCAGATGTGCCTGCGGGTGTTGACCGCGGCTGGTTTATGTTTTTCGTAACGCTGCTTGATCAGTTCTATTGGGTGGCGGGCGCAACGCTCGGCGGGCTTTGCGGCTCGCTTATAACCTTTAACACAAAGGGACTTGACTTTGTTATGACAGCGCTTTTTGCCGTGATATTTTTGGGCAGGCTCATGTCGGAAAAAAAGCATTATACGGCTGTTATCGGCGTTCTTTCGGCGCTTATCTGCCGTATAATATTCGGCGCGGAATCATTCATGCTGCCCACTATGGGACTTATGCTTTTGCTGCTCACGGCGTTCAAACAACCGCTTGAAGGGTCGGGTGGTCTTGAATGACTGTGACCGAACAGATTATAACCATTGCGCTTTGCGCGCTTGCTACCATGCTGACCGGGTTTTTGCCGTTTCTGCTCTTCTCGGGGAAAAGGAAAACACCGGAATATATAACCTATCTCGGCAAGGCGCTGCCTGCAGCGATTTTCGGTATGCCGGTGGTTTACTGCCTTAAAAGTGTGGATATTGCGGGCGGCAGCCACGGACTGCCCGAGCTTATATCGCTTGCTGTGCTGACGGCGATTCATCTGTGGCGTAAAAATATGCTTTTGTCAATAGCCGCAGGCACTGTGTGCTATATGCTGCCTGTACAGTTTGTTTTTGTTTAAAAATAAAAATAAGCTCTTGACAAAGGGGCATTATACGGATATAATATACTTTGTGACGATAGAGGTGGAAGTATGATTCTTGATTTAAAACGTATTTTTGTCAATGAAAATTCTTCCTTACCGATTGAGTATGCTTTGGATATGAGCGGCGTTGAATTTTCGGGCACTTATCCGCTCAAAAAGCCCGTTAAGATCAGCGGTACGGTTACTAACAAAGCAAGTCTTACCGTTCTTGATGCCGAGATCACCTATGAATACAGCGCACCGTGCGATCGCTGCGGAGCCGAAACGGCAAAGGAATACACCGTTAAGGTGAACAAGTCTTTAGCCCCTTCTATCGAGGGGGAGGAGAGCGACAGTATCCTGCCCGTTCCCGATATGAAGCTTGATCTTGACGAGCTTGTGTATTCCGAGGTGGTTGTTAGCGTCCCCATGAAGCATTTATGCAAAGAGGATTGCAAAGGCATTTGTGAAAAGTGCGGTAAAAACCTCAATGAGGGCGAATGCGGATGCCCCAAAAGAGAGATAGATCCGAGGCTTTCGGTGCTTGCCGATTTGCTGAAGGACTAATACTTATTTTTTTAAGGAGGTGCTCGAAAATGGCAGTACCCAAGAGAAAAACATCGAAGGCGAGACGCGATAAGAGAAGAAATAATGTCTGGAAGATAAGCGCACCGACATTGGTAAGATGCTCAAACTGCGGTAATTATAAACGCCCGCACAGACTTTGCTCTGCCTGCGGTCAGTATGACGGACGCGAGGTAGTAAAGGTCGGCGAATAATTCGTCTGTCTATCTTGTAACGGGGCAGAGGGGGAGTGTATCCTCCTCTGCTTTAATCTTATATGCATATATAAAGGAGGCGGCGGAATGTCTGTAGTAATATCGTCTGTTACTCCGGGCAGCCCGGCTGAAAAAGCGGGACTGCACGGCGGTGATACGCTTATTTCAATAAACGATAATGAAATAGTCGATGTCTTGGACTATAGATTCTATCAAGACGTGACCCGCCCCGTTTTAAAATATATTGACGAAAACGGCAAGCTTAAAAAAGCGAGGATAAAAAAGCGGGAATATGAGGAGCTTGGGCTTGAATTTGAAACTTATCTTATGGATAAGCAGCATTCCTGCCGCAATAAGTGCGTTTTTTGCTTTATAGATCAGCTGCCGCCCGGGCTGCGTGAAAGCCTTTATTTTAAGGATGATGACTCGCGCCTTTCCTTTCTTTTCGGCAATTATATAACCCTCACCAATATTTCCGAGCATGAGATCGAGCGCATTATAAAAATGCATATAAGCCCGATAAATGTATCGGTGCATACAACCAACCCCGAGCTGCGCGTCAAAATGATGAAAAATAAAAACGCGGGCAAGGTGCTTTCTATCATAGACCGCTTTAACGCCGCCGGAATAAAGCTTAATTGCCAGCTGGTGCTCTGCCCCGGCTATAACGACGGTGCGGAGCTTGAAAGAAGCCTTAAAGACCTGTGCGCACTTGAAAATGCCGAATGCATAGCGGCGGTGCCCGTGGGCGTTACCGCTTACAGAGAAGGGCTTGAAAAGCTTGAAACCTTTAATAAGGAAACTGCGGGCGCGGTTATTGATATAATAGACCGTTTCGGCGATTTTTGCCAAAAAAAATACGGTGACAGACGGGTTTACGCTGCGGATGAATTTTATATTTTAGCCGAGCGCGAAATGCCGGGCGCCGAATACTACGGTGACTTTTTACAGCTTGAAAACGGCGTGGGAATGTGGGCGCTTATGAAAAAAGAGGTAGAGGACGCGCTGGCGGATACGGAAGAAATAAGCGGCGCGCCCCGCAAGGTATCGCTTGCAACGGGCGAGGCAGCGTACCCGCTTATAGCCTCGGTTGCAAAGCTGTGCGAAGAAAAGCGTGCGGGGCTCAAATGCAATGTGTACGCTGTTAAAAACGAATTTTTCGGCGGTAAAATAACCGTTTCGGGGCTTGTTACCGCTACCGATATTATAAAGCAGATAGGCGATAAGGATCTGGGCGACGAACTGCTCATCCCCGCCTCAATGCTCAGAAGCGAGGGCGATATGTTTCTTGACAGCATAACGCTTAAAGAGCTGTCCGAACGGCTCAATATTAAAATAACTCCCGTTGCGAATGACGGATATGAGCTTACCGAGGCAATAATAGGAACAGAATAAAAGAGAGGTGCTTTAAAAATGGCAAAGCCTGTTGTAGCGGTTGTGGGCAGACCGAATGTGGGAAAATCCACCCTGTTTAACAAGATAATAGGTAAACGTCTTTCAATTGTGGACGATACCCCGGGTGTTACAAGAGACCGTATATACGGCGACGGCGAGTGGCTCGGCAAAAAGTTTATGCTGGTTGATACCGGCGGAATAGAGCCTGACGGCGGCGACGTTATACTGGCAGGCATGCGCGCGCAGGCGCAGCTCGCTATTGATACCGCATCGGCTATAATATTTGTTACCGATATAAAGGCGGGCGTTACCGCGGCGGATGCGGAGGTTGCCGCAATGCTGCAAAAAAGCGGCAAGCCCGTGGTGCTTTGCGTTAATAAGTGCGACGGAATAGGCGAGGTTCCGCCGGATTTTTACGAGTTTTATAACCTCGGAATAGGCGACCCGATTGCGGTATCCTCGGTTCACGGTCACGGTACGGGAGATTTACTTGACGCGGTTATAGAACATATACCGGCGGAAGAATTTGAGGATGAGGATGAGGATATAATCAGCGTGGCCGTTATAGGCAAGCCGAACGCGGGTAAATCGTCGCTCATAAATCAGATTGCGGGCGAGGAGCGTTCTCTTGTATCGGATGTTGCGGGAACCACGCGCGACGCGATTGATACCCGCATAGAGCGCGACGGAATAAAGTATAATTTTATAGACACGGCAGGACTCAGAAGAAAAAGCCGCGTTGAAGAAAAAATTGAAAAATACAGTGTTTTGCGCGCTAAAATGGCGGTAGAACGCGCCGATGTGTGCGTTATTATGATAGACGGCACCGAGGGCTTTACCGAGCAGGACTCAAAGGTTGCGGGGCTTGCGGTAGAGCAGGGCAAGGCGTGCATTATAGCGGTAAACAAGTGGGATGCCGTTTCAAAGGACGGCAGAACAATGGACAGCACGAGAAAATCCTTAATGAAGGACTTTTCCTTTATGCCCTACGCGCCCATAATTTTCATATCCGCCAAAACGGGGCAGCGGGTCGACAGGCTTTTTGAGCTTATTAAATATGTATACGAGCAGAACAATATGCGCATTTCAACAGGTATGCTCAATGATATTTTAGCCGACGCCACCGCACGCGTTCAGCCCCCTACAGACAAGGGCAAACGGCTTAAAATATATTATATGACCCAAGCGTCCACAAAACCGCCCACATTTGTCTGCTTTTGTAATAAGGCGGAGCTTTTCCATTTTTCATATCAGCGCTATTTGGAAAATCAGATACGCTCAACCTTCGGACTTGAGGGTACACCGGTGCGCTTTGTAATTCGTGAAAGGGGCGAAAAATAATGGTATTTGCGGCAATAGCTGTTGTTATAGCGGCATATTTTATAGGCAGTGTAAACTTCGCGGTTATATTCGCAAGGGCTTTTTTGAAAAAGGATGTGCGTTCGCTCGGCAGCGGAAACGCGGGAGCTACAAATGTTATGCGCACGGCGGGCTTTCTGCCCGGCATACTTACCTTTGTATGTGACGCTTTGAAGGGCTTTTTGGCTTCATACCTCGGCAAGCTTGTTTTCGGGCTTGTTATGTCCTCCGGCATTGACTGGTTAAATCCGATTTACGGCGCGTATCTTTGCGGCATTGCCTGTATGCTGGGTCATGTTTTCCCGATATTCTTCCAGTTTAAGGGCGGCAAGGGTGCAGCCACAAGTGTGGGTATATACGCAGTATGCTGCCCGCTTGCAATCATACTGGGGCTCTGTGCCTTTGCGCTTGTACTGCTTACAACCAAAATTGTATCGCTCGGTTCGCTTGCCGCAGCGCTTACGGTGGTTGTGCTTTCAATCGTTTTTTTTGCGGGTGAGGGCAATATATTTGTTGTGGCGGCTTTGAGCATAACAATGGGCACTATTGTTTTTGCGAAGCATAAGGATAATATAAAACGTCTTGTTCACGGCGAGGAAAAAAAGCTTACTCTCGGGGGGAAAAAGAATGGCTGATATTGCGGTTTTGGGTGCAGGCGGCTGGGGCATGGCTCTGGCAATCTCCGCAACGGGCGCGGGAAACAGCGTTACCATATGGTCGCCTTTTGAGGAAGAAGTTAAAATGCTTTCGGAAAAGCGGACGAACGAACGTCTGCTTTCGGGCGTCACCCTGCCCGAAAGCATAAAAATCACCACCGATATGTCCTGCGTAGAGGGCGCGGTGCTTACAATTATCGCAACCCCCTCTACCGCTGTGCGCAGCGTGGCGGCGCAGCTGTCGGAGTATAAAAATTACGGAATAGTCGTAAATGTTTCAAAGGGGCTTGAAAAGGGCACGCTGCTGCGGCTTTCGCAGGTGATAAGCGACGAGCTTAAAAACCCCAAGGGAGTGGCGGTATTATCCGGTCCCTCGCATGCCGAGGAGGTGGCGCGCGGAATACCTACATCAATAGTGGCTGCGTCTGAATCGCACACAACGGCGGAAATAGTGCAGAGCATTATGTCTGCCGAGAATTTAAGAATTTACACATCCGATGACCTTATAGGCGTAGAACTGGGCGGCGCGCTTAAAAACATAATCGCCATAGCCGCGGGCTTTTGCGACGGCTTGGGGCTGGGAGATAACTCAAAGGCGGCACTTATAACGCGTGGACTTGCCGAAATGGCGCGCCTTGGCGTTTGTATGGGCGCTAAGGAGTACACCTTTGCAGGGCTTACGGGAATCGGCGATCTGGTAGTAACCTGCACCTCACGCCACAGCCGAAACAACCGCTTCGGTCACAAGGTGGGCAAGGGTATGCCTATTGATGAGGCTTTAAAAGAGGTCGGCACGGTTGAGGGCTATTACGCGGCGGATATGGCACACGCATTAGCACAAAAATATAAAATCGAAATGCCTATAATAGAGGAATGCTACGCGGTTTTATACGGCGGGAAGGATGTAAGAAATGTTACAAACGATCTTATGCGCCGTCCGAACCGCAGCGAGCATTAAAGGGGTAATTTTATGAAAAACAACCTTTTTATGCCGACTGATATACTCTTACCGGCAGAAAAGCCCGAAAAGTGGGCGGTAATCGCCTGCGACCAATATACATCGGAGCCTGAATACTGGGAAAATGTACGCAAAACGGTAGGCAACGCACCGTCTGCCTTTAATATTATTTTCCCCGAAGTGTTTTTGGGAGAGAATAACGCCGACAGAATTTCAAAAATAAACGCGACTATGAAAAGCTACCTTGAAAATGGCGTTTTCAAGGAATATAAAAACACCTTTGTTTATACAGAGCGCACCCTTAAAAACGGCAAAACACGGCGCGGTATCGTAGGTCTTATAGACCTTGATAATTACAGCTACGAAAAGGACAGTAAAGCGCTTATACGCGCCACCGAGGCGACCGTAAAGGAAAGAATACCCGCAAGGGTGGAAATACGGCGCGGTGCGCACCTTGAAATGCCGCACGTTATGCTGCTTTGCGATGACCCCGAAAATCTACTTATAGGCGGGCTTGCAAGCAATATCGGTAATTTTGAGTGTCTTTATGATTTTGAGCTTATGTGCGGCGGCGGGCATATACGCGGCTTTGCGCCCGATAAGGCGGCGGCAGAGGCGCTCCGGAGGCATACCGAGGAGCTTTTGCGGAAAAACGGCGGAGATATGCTTTTTGTTGTGGGAGACGGCAATCACTCGCTTGCTGCCGCAAAGGAATGCGCAGCGCTCGGCGGCTCACACTATGCGCTTGTTGAGGTTGTGAACATACACGATGATTCTCTTGAATTTGAGCCTATTTACCGCGTGCTTTTCGGGGTGGAGCCCGAAAAGGTTATTGAGGATTTTACAGAAAAATGCGGCGGAGAATATCGGGGTGCCGACGCACAGCGATTCAGATGTGTTTACGGCAATACTGAAAAAGAAATATCGGTACGCCCCGCGTCAAAACTTGCCGTGGGAACTCTGCAAGCCTATCTGGATGATTACTTAAAGGCACATAAGGGCACTGAAATCGACTACATACACGGTGAGAATTCCCTTAAAAAACTGGCGGAGACAAGAAACGCGCTCGGCTTTTTATTTGACGGAATGAAAAAAGAAGAGCTTTTTGACGCGGTACGGCAGGACGGCTCGCTGCCGCGCAAGACCTTTTCGATGGGCGAAGCGGACGATAAACGCTTTTACCTTGAATGCAGAAAATTGTGACAATACCGTAAAAGGACTGTTTTTTACTTAAAACAGTCCTTTTAGTCTGTCGAATAACCCTAAATCTCGCTTGGAATTTAGGGTTATTCGACAGACTGGGACTTCCGCTTTATGCCGAAGTCCGTTTTTTTCGTTAAAGATTGTTTTAACAAATAACAAAACTGCCTCTCCGCTATACGGCGGGGAGGCAGCTTAAAAATCAGTTACTTAACGAAATCAGGGGTGTATTCGGTGGCTGTTTTCCATATAACGCTTGTCTTTACACCAGTTCCGAGAGTGTTGTTAGAAACCGTGAAGGTTGCACCCTTCGCCATAGTGATCTGACTGGGGTTGAAGAAGGTCAACAGGGCATTCGCACCGGTGACCTCATTGCCGCTGACCACAACATTGCCAAGCGTACCTGCAGGGTTCCACTGTGTCTCTCCGATAAGGGTACTGAACATGATGGCGTCGTTCTTCGGCTTGCTCGCATCGTTAGCAGAATTGGTCAGGCTCATATCAAACTTGTTGCCGGTGATAGTCACATTTGCACCGAAAACAGCCTGCTCAACGACCTTGATCGGACGGGATGCTTTGAATGTGCAGTTCTTGACCGTCACATCGCAAGTGCGGATATTGCAGAACCAAAGCGGGTTAGAATCATTGGCAGATGCCGTGTTCTCATAAGCGTTGAAGGTGCAGCCGTCCAGTGTGAGACTGTCAGCAAAGAAGCCGCCATTCTGAATCCAAATGCCGTTGAAGGTGCTGCGGTCGAACAGAACACTCTTTACAGTACGATTGTAGAATGCACCGCCGAGATTTCTGCCGTCAGACCAGCCGGTGTTCATACGGAAATAGCCGTTCATGGTGAAGTCCTTCGTGAATACAACATTGGAAGCATCGGGAATGCTGAAAGTGATAGCGTGCGAATCACTCTGGTTCAGTCCGCCTTCCGGGTTATCTTTTACAGAACCGCTGATGTACAGGGTGATACCAGCCTTGTTAGAACTGTAAATAGTATCAGTATCTCTCACCATATAGACTTTGCGACCATCTTCAAGAATCTCGCCCACATAGTGGTCGGTATTTCTATCCCAAGTCCACATATCACAGATGTCCTTGTTGCCAATGGTAACATCACCGTCTGCAAGGGAAACATCACCGATGTTCAGATATACTATCTTAACATCTTCGGGAATCTCGGTCAGAGCATTGAATTCGGCGAGAGTATAATGTGCTGTACCGGCATCCTTATCGTACTGGTTGTTGTAGCTGTCACTTTCAACAGTATCCTGAGTAGCAAAGACAGTAATGCCAACGCCGTTAATAGACAGACCCTGATATTCATTGCCGGCAGTGGTCTTCATCGTGCCCTTGATGGTGAACTCACTGTTTGCACCGACAGCCAAGCCGGTAAATGTATTGCCCAGTGTAATGCCGTCGATTGTCCAATCAATAGCCTCATTCAGTTTGGCATCGCCGTTAATACCGGTGATTTCAACGGTGTACTTGAGCGCCAGATTGCCCTTGTTGACAACGCGGAGCTTCGGCAGCTAGTATGTACAGCCCGGCTCCCAAAGAACCTTTTCGTCAGCCGGTGCGTCGGCAGCTTTCTTGAACTCTAAGGTTTCTCCTTTTGCAGATACCCAACTGCCGTCCGGCTTCTGCATTTCAAGATCCACTTTCAGATTACCTGCCTGAATTTTGTTTACCGCAGTAGATGCGGTGTCGGTAAACCACGCAAAGGTGG
>OKSC01001280.1_pt1 | contig 24947 bp, 25 predicted proteins | sample 1601161 | NCBI WGS metagenome assembly OKSC01 (sample SAMEA3541552, study PRJEB24748) | human gut metagenome | biome: human gut; feature: human-associated habitat; material: faeces | place: China | collected 2012
CCGCCGTTGTTTCGGTCATTTCTATAACCATCTCTGTTATTTCTATTCTGGTTATTATCTCTATTATTATTTCTATCTCTTGAATCAGTCTTCTGGCTGTTCTGTGGGAAGTACACCTGAGAAATGTGCTTCTTATCTACATCCTTAGATGTGTTTGCTGCTTTAGTATCCTGTGTATTCTGTTCTGACTTATTACCAGTCTTATCCTGTGCCTTAATATTCTTATTCTCCTCTGATTTCACTTGTTTTTCTTCTGCCTTTTTAGGTCCTGATTTATTAGCTGTATTTCCAGCTGCTTTTGTAAACTTGCTCTTTACACTGTTTATTTCACTTTCACCAAGTCCGCTCATAGCTGTATATTTCTTGTCAGCATTGCTTAACATATCAGTTATCGCTTTTGATGAAATATTTAATTCTTTCGCCAACTCATGAACTCTCATATTTGCCATTTAACCTCTTTTCCAATACAGGAATAATATTTCTGTATTATTTACACCGATTATCTCTAATCTTGTTTAAAATGTTTCTCAATACTATTCTTAAACCCTTCATCAAGGATTGCGAGTGATGCTCTGAATTCTTTACCTATAGCATGCCCTAAGTCATCCTTATTGCTAAAGAAATACACTGGCACTTTATAATATTCACACATATTCTTAAAATTCTTTTTGGTATTATCAGATGAATCATCTGCTACTATTACCATATATGCCTTATGCTCTTTTACAGCCTTTTCAGTAGAGAACTCACCGCTTGCTACTTTTCCAGCCTTCTGTGCAAGACCTATCATTGATAATGCTCTTTTATTGTCCAAGATTATTCATCTCCTTTTCTAACTCATCATAAACAGATGCATCAACAGCCATCTTAAAAGCTCTTTCAAGTCCTCTTGACTTTCTTGCTTTCTTAAGACACTCTGCATCAGGACATATATACGCCCCTCTTCCGTTCTTCTTGCCTGTTATATCTATTATTATCTGTTCATCCTGAGTCTTTAATATCCGTATAAGCTGCTTTTTGTCTTTCATCTCATTACAGCCTATACACTGTCTTTGTGGAATCTTCTTTACTGCTGCCAAACTATCACTCTCCAATAATATTATTCTTCTACAACTTCTGTGTCAGAGGCTGCATCTTCGTTATAGTCTTCATTCAATGACATTACATTATCTGCCTGATTGTCATCATATCCTTCACTGTCTTCACCATATACGATTTCTGCGTTGTCTTTATCCATATCAGCAAATGCTTCTGGATCAGCTTCGCTCTTAATATCAATTCCGTAACCTGTAAGCTTAGCTGCAAGTCTTACATTCTGTCCTGACTTACCGATTGCAAGTGATAACTGCTGTTCTGAAACAATTATCTTAGCCTTCTTCTCTTCTTCATCTGCTACTGCTGATACAACCTTTGCCGGGCTTAAAGCATTAACGATTAACTGTGCTGGATTGTCATCCCACTCAACAATATCAATCTGTTCATTGCCAAGTTCATTAACGATATTCTTAACCCTCGCACCGTTAATACCTACGCACGCACCAACTGGATCTACATGAGGAACATTAGCTCTTACAGCCATCTTTGTTCTTGAACCTGCTTCTCTTGCTATAGCCATAATCTCAACTGTGCCGTCTTTAATCTCTGTAACTTCTTCTTCAAAAAGCTTTTTTACAAGTTCCTGTGACTTTCTTGAAATCTTAACTGATAAACCGCTTCTTTCTCTGTTGCTTACGCTTGCAACATATACCTTAATTCTGTCTCCGCATTTGAACTGCTTATCCTTAAAGTTATCATCTGCCTTAAGAACCGCCTGTGTTCTTCCAATATCAATAGTCATATCACCATTGTCGTTAATTCTCTGTACAACACCTGTAACGATTTCCTTCTCCTTAGCGTGAAGCTCGTTGTAGAGTGCATTCTTTTCCTGTTCTCTTATAGTCTGAACAATTGTATTCTTGGCATTCTTAGCTGCTTTTCTTGAGAATTCTTCTGACTTTACTTCTATAGTAATAACATCACCAAGCTGACAGGCCGGCTTAATCTTTCTTGCATCTGCAAGTGCGATTTCTGTACCAGATACATACTTTCCTTTCTTAGTATCAAGGAACTCTGGAACTTCTACTTCTTCAACTACAGTTCTGTCTGAATAAATGTGGAAATCACCTGTTCTTCTGTCAAGTACTACCCTGCCATTATCTGCCTTGTCAAATTCAGCCTTATATTCGTCCATTAATGACTTTTCTATAGCATCAAACATAATCTCTTTGTCGATTCCATTTTCTTTCTCTAAGGCTTCAATCGCAAGTATCAATTCTTTATTCATCTTCTTATCCTCCATTATTAACGACTTTAGTTATATATCTATTCAACATATGCCCATCTAATCATTGCAAGATTGCTTCTCTCAATCTTTATAAGATTATCATCAATCTCTATTGTAATGTTGTCTTTATCGTATTCCTTAAGAACGCCTGTATATTCCTTTAAGCCTTCAACAGCTTTGTAAAGCTTAATATCTATAAGTTTCCCAATACTCTTTGCATAATCCTTCTCTTTCTTTAAAGGTCTTGTAAGTCCCGGTGAACTCACTTCAAAAATGTACTGGTCAGTAATATAGTTCTCCTTATCAAGTATCTCATTAAAAGCTCTGCTTACAGCCTGACAGTCATCAATTGTAACTCCACCTTCTTTATCTATGTAGACACGCAGATACCAGTCCTGACCCTCTTTAATGTAATCCACATCAAAAAGTTCTACATTATTAGCTTCAACAATTGGCATTATAAGCTTTTCTGTCTTAGCTTCATAATCTTCTCTCTTACCCATTACTACCTCTTTCTTTTAATAATATTCAGTTTTCATTCTGCATTAATCAAACAATAATTATATTGCAAAAACGAAAGAGTGGACATAAAGCCCACTCTTTCGAATCAATTATAACGCAGAATAGCTTATAGGGGAGTCGAACCCCTGTCTTCGCCGTGAGAGGGCGACGTCTTAACCACTTGACCAATAAGCCATATCTTAAGTCTTGCTTTGTGTTAGCTGCTATCGCAAAGCACTTCATTATAATACACGACCCAATGTAATTCGTCAAGCACTTTTTTGAAGAAATTTCAAAAAAATTTAAAATAAATCTTTATATGTGCTGAAAGCCGCTAAAACACTGGGTTCGTGCCTTACAAATATTTTTATTTAAGCTTGCTGTATTGCTTCATTTGATGCTCCGATAGGAAATACCATTTCTTTTGCATGTGCTCTCATAGCTTCATCTTCATAAGGCAAATCACCTTCATTTACATTCCATACTTCCTTGGCAAGATTAAATACTGCCCACGCTTTTGGCCAGCCTGCGTAAAATGCAACGTGTGTTATAACAGCCACGATTTCCTTCTGAGTTACGCCGTGTGCCTTGGCATTCTGCAAATGGAACTTAAGTGAAGAATCTGTAATTCCCATAGACATAAGTGAAACTACTGTTATAATGCTTCTTGTCTTTAAATCAATATCCTGATTGTTCCAGTTCTCACCAAAAAGCACATCATCATTAAAATGTGCAAACTGTGGAGCATATTCTCCCAAAGCTGTTCTTCCTGCTGTCTGTACTATTTTACCCATAACAATCCTCTTTTCTATATTTCTCTAATTAAAGTTTACCGCCATATACTGGGAAGCCACTGCTCTCACCATAATTTTCAATTTTCTTGAAATTCTTAAGAGCTTCCATATCCTCTGCACTGATTTCAAAATTTACTTCTGTATTACTCTTCATATGCTCAGGATCAGCTGTCTTTGGAAGTGCTATTGCTCCAAGCTGTAATGTATATCTGATGCAAAGCTGTGGAATGGTAACACCATATTTATCAGCTATCACTTTAATCTCTGGCTGGTTAAGAATTTCACCGTGTGCTATAGGTGAATATGCTTCTACTACTATTCCCCGCTTCTGGCAGTATTCTACAAGTTCTAATGGCGTGTTGCTTATATGAAGAAGAATCTGGTTAACCATCGGCTTAACCTCTGCTGTTTCTAAAAGACTTTCAATATCACCAATCTGGAAATTAGATATACCAATTGCCTTAAGCTTTCCTTCCTTATAAGCATCTTCCAATGCCCTCCATGCAGCTCTGTTACCTTCTACATATCTGTCATCACTCTGATTAACCTCTAACCAAGGCTGTGGTGAATGAATAATCATCATATCAAGGTAATCAAGTCCCATTTTTTCAAGTGTCTCATCAATACCAGCTTTAGCTTCCTTGTATGTCTTATGTTCAGCGGCAACCTTTGATACTACAAAAAGTTTCTCTCTTGAAACTCCGCAATTACGCACTCCTTCACCGACACCTCTTTCATTGCCATATGCCTGTGCTGTATCAATATGTCTGTATCCAAGCTTTACCGCTTCTTTTACAGCATCTGCAACCTTTGCATCGTCAATAAACCAAGTACCAAGTCCAAGCTGTGGAATTCTCACTCCGTTGTTAAGTGTTAAAGTATTATTATACATTCCCATTGCTCCTTTTCTAAAATGTATTATCGTTTATGTGTTTATCTTAATACTTTGACTTAACTCCAAGTCAAGGGGGTGGTGAGAAATTTCATTACAATATTTATCTACATAATCTTGTTACCAACTTTTGAATATTTCAGACATTCTTTGCAATATATTGACATATTAACTATCCAGATAAGGCACACAACAAATGAAGGAAGAAAACCAATTCCAAACATAAGTGCACTGATTGCAAGAATAACCGCAAGTACACTGCACATACTATTCGTTATATTAAATGCTTTAAATGCACATTTCCCAACTATAATCTTCTCTGCTTCATCACAGGTTTCAAGCCATTTCTTCTGGAACTTCATATCATATACCGATGCCGTCTTTTCAGGATTCATTATCTTTACACAGTCAACACTTTTCTGTTGTATAATAACAACCTCTGCCATAATCCCTAAAAATGCTGCAATGCTAACAGTTAATCCTATCATATTGTTAACACTTTCAAACATTGCTGTACCACCTGAATATGATGCCGCAATAAGAAAATATGAAATTATAAGTGCTCCACTTGAAACCCATTGAATTATAGAAAGCTTCTCTTCGACACCATCTGATACTTCTTCGTCTTCACCATCCCACTGTGATAACTGCTTCTTAGCCTTCCTGTAGTATGGCACTAATACTATAGGAATTATAACTGCAATAGCAAGCATAATCCAAGGTGCAGTTAATTCAACATAATTACTAACTACCACTTTAAAATCCCCTGACATTGTATCAATTCCATTTGCTCCAACAAGATACCCAGCTACACCTCCGATTAAAGCTCCTACAATACAAAGCAATATGAACTTAGGCAATGCCTTTCTGTTTGCTTTCTTAATTTCTTCATTTCCCATCATTATCTTCCTCCTGTAAATAAAATACTTCTTCCACAGTAACGCCGCATACTTTTGCAATCGTTAATGCAAGAGTGACAGACGGCGAATAATCGCCCCTTTCTATAAGACTGATTGTCTGTCTTGACACTCCGCACAGTCTTCCCATCTCCTGCTGATTGACATCCAGCGCAGCTCTGCGTTCTTTCAGCCGATTTCGCAGTATCATACTACACCTCCATATGACAACTTTTATTATTAATCTGACAACTTTCATTGCTATAATGACAACTTTTTTTGTCATTTTGCATTATACTCTTGTCATTATACACTGTCAATACCAAATAACCAAAACGATACTCAATTTTAAATAATTCTAAATTACACAATAAAATATCCAGCAATAAGATATATCAAATCCGTCGGCTAACAGCCTTAATATCTATATCTTATTACTGGATATTTTAAATTTACCCGATATTATATTCAACCTAAAACGCATTAAGCATTTTATGAAGTATTTAATATTATTAAATTAATAATCAAGATATGCACCCTTCATAGGACTTGCTGCATGCTGGCTGAATAATCTTAACACACCCTTTTCATACTTAGGCTTTCTTGGTGTCCACTTTGCTCTTCTTTCCTTTAATATCTCATCAATCTCTTCCATTGACTTACGTTCGCCATTGACACCTACGATGTTAAGCTTTCTCTCCATTACATCTATCTCGATAAGATCATCCTCTTCAACTAATGCTATTGGGCCTCCATCAACTGCCTCAGGACTGCAATGTCCGATAACTGGACCTGTTGAAGCACCTGAAAAACGTCCATCTGTAATAAGTGCGATACTCTTTCCAAGCTCCTTATCACTGCTTATAGCCTCTGATGTATAGAACATTTCCGGCATACCACTTCCCTTAGGGCCTTCATATCTTATAAATACTGCATCACCCTTTTGTACCTTATGTTTAAGTACTGCATCAAGGCATTCCTCCTCACTGTCAAATGGTCTTGCGTGCAATACTGACTTAAACATTTCCTTAGGGCAGGCTGTATGCTTGATCACAGCACCTTCTGGTGCGAGATTTCCCTTAAGAATTGCAATACTTCCATCTGTACCTATGGCATTATCATAAGAACGGATAATATCGTTCTTAGTAAGATTAATGTTGTATCTTTTGTTGAATTCCTGAAGCCACTTATCACACCAGCTTGATATCGGAAGAAGCTCTCTAAGGGAAGCCATGAAGCTTCTTGTCTCCCGCAATATTGTAACTATCAAACAGGGGTCTGGAACATATGTAGCCTCATCACCTGGTATAGTAGACGATCCTTTTGGCTTTACATTCATATCAGATAAGAAGAAACTTGTGCAGGATCTGCTTGAAATACGTTTTTTACTCGAACCTTCTATTGCTGCTATGTCAGCAACCTATGCTGATAAGAATGACATCAGCAAAATCAACAGATTATGTAATGAGGTTGAAGAGCTTATGGAACAAAAAAAAGACCATACGCAAAAAGATATAGAATTCCACACCGCTATCGCTATGGGAAGCAAGAATCTTGTCATTCCAAGATTAATCCCAATAATAAACAGCTCTATCCCTCTTTTTGTTGAAACAACCGGCAACATCCTTAAAACTGAAACCATCGAAACTCATCGTGAAATAGCGGAGGCTATCGCAGAACATAATGCTGTCCGTGCCCAGGATGCTATGTATATGCATCTTATGTACAATAAAAGGTGTATTAATTCTTCAAAATAATACACCTTTATTAAACATTATACATTTTATTCAATTTAGCTTTAACCTATAATCTCATATATATACTTCATATCCATATTCTCACGGATCACATCTGCCAGCTTATCATATTCTCTCTGCTTGTATTCATCAAAGCTTATTCTGACACCACTCTTTGATGTAATACCATACCTTGCACAGAGCATATTGATTAAGCTGTCGCAGAATTCCTGTCCATCGAATATCCCGTGCATATAAGTTCCTGCTGTATTGCCCCGTACACAGCCATCCATATATTCGGTCTTATCAACAGTATTGAATATTCTTGCAAATGGATTCGCACCATCTTCACTTATTGTACTTTCACCCATATGTATTTCATAGCCTTTACATTTCTTCTGTCCGAGCATTTCCCACATTCCAGATTGTATACAAGTTATCCCCTGCACTCTTGTACGGTGTTTATTCTTTGAAAATGTGGTTGTTACCGGAAGCAGTCCCATTCCTGCTACAACTTCTCCAGTTTCTGCACCACACGAATCATCAATGACATTTCCTAACATTTGAAAGCCACCGCATATTCCAAATACCGGAATATCCTGTCTTGAACATTTTATAATCTGTGCTTCCATTCCATTTTTACGGAGCCATTTTAAATCATTAATTGTATTCTTGCTTCCCGGAAGAATTATGAGGTCGGGATTTCCAATCTGTTCTGCCTTGTCTGCATAACGCAGATTGACCTCTTCAATACGCTCAAGTGCATTAAAATCCGTAAAATTAGAAATGTGAGGCACACGTATTACTACTATGTCGAACTGCTCATCTGACATATGTGCATTGTAGACTGATGGCTCAATCCGTGAAGCAAGGCTGTCCTCATCATCAATGTCAAGCTTAACATAAGGAATTACACCTGCAACCGGAATTGGACATATATCATATAACTGTTTTATGCCCGGCTCTAATATTCTCTTATCTCCACGGAACTTATTCATAACAAGACCTTTTACACGCCTGCGTTCTTCTTCCTCTAACAGCATAATTGTTCCAACAAGCTGTGCAAATACACCACCTCTGTCAATATCACCTACAAGCAGAACAGGTGCATCTACAAGCTTTGCCATTCCCATATTAACAATATCATCTTTTTTAAGGTTAATCTCTGCCGGACTGCCAGCACCCTCAAGAACAATAATGTCATACGCACTGGCAAGCTTATTATACGCTTCTAATATATCTGGAATAAGCTGCTTTTTGTACTGGAAATATTCTTTAGCCGGCATATTCTTTAATGGTATTCCATTTACAATTACCTGAGAACCAACATCACTTGTCGGTTTTAAAAGTATAGGATTCATCTCTACACAAGGGGATATCCCAGCCGCCTCTGCCTGCATAACCTGTGCCCTTCCCATCTCCAGACCATCGGCTGTTATATATGAATTAAGTGCCATATTCTGTGACTTAAATGGTGCTACACTGTAGCCATCCTGTTTTAACACTCTTAATATTCCTGCTGTTATAATGCTCTTTCCTGCATTGGACATCGTTCCCTGAATCATCAGATTTCTTGCCATAATCACTGCACCTTCCCTGTTATCTATGTTAAATTCCTATCCTAATTAACTTTATTATAATATTTATATATAATAATTTGTCCGTTATTGATATCTATGGATATATTGCCACTTTGCAATTATCTATTCTTAATCTATATTATACATTTTGTCAATATATCGCTTATAAAATCAATAAGAATTTCATTATCTGTATGCTTCTTTACTGCTATGCGGTAGCAGTCTGGCGGCATATTGCGGTAGCTTTGACACGAACGGATAAGAATTCCATTTTTTAATAATTCATCCTGCAGCTGACAGCCAGCCTTATCTGACGGAAGCCTGAAAGTTATATAGTCTGCCACAGACGGATATACGATACATTCCATAGCCGATAATTTATCTGTAAGAAATTCCCGCTCCTTCTCGATAAGCCTATATGTGTGCCCCTCGTAATCTTTATCCTTAAATGCCGCAATTCCTGCACGCTGTGCCACTGTTGATATATTCCACTCTGGAAGCTGTAAAGATATGTTGTCGATTAATTCATCATTATAACTCATAAGATATCCAAGCCTTATTCCTGCCATTGCATAGAACTTGGTATACGCATTTATTATTACAAGATTATTATAATCCTTTAGAAAACGTTTACAGCTTATCTTCTCATAATTACGGTTAAATCTTAAAAAGCACTCATCCGCAACAACTATAATATTTCTTCTTCTGCATATGTCTAATATATTGATAAGAATATTTTCAGGTATAATATTCCCTGTTGGATTGTTCGGATTGCATATAAAACATAACTGGACATCAAGCTGTTCTAATCGTCCACTTACATATTCATAGCTAAAGCCATTATTACTGTCAAGCTCATAATATACAATCCCTGCTCCATACGCCTTAACTGCACGCTCATAGCCTGAAAATGAAGGTGCAGCAATGGCACATTTTTCTGGATGTACAGCCCTTACAACTGCCATTATAAGTTCTGAAGCACCATTACCACAGAGTATATTCCTAGCATTAATATTAACCTTATAAATGTTATCTGCATTAATACTCTCTTTGCTGGCAATTGCATTTCTTAATGCCGTATACTTAATGTCTGGATATGTCTGATAACCACCAATATCCTGCGTAATCGCATTACACACTTCCTGCGGCATTCCTAAAGGGTTAATATTAACCGAATAATCAAGTGTTATTTCTTTGTTGTATATATTTTTATCATATATATTTCCACCGTGTATCTGCTGTTCCATAGCTGTAACCTCTCATCTGCCTGACAATCTCTTTATCAGTATGCAATCCCCGTATCAATATGCCAATCTGATTGAAATATAATTATCTGACTGCCAACATTATTATCAATCTTATTAATAACACAATAATTACCATAAGAAATGCAGTAATATATAATAAAATATTACTTCTTCCTATATCACCAGCTTCCAGCGGACGTATTGCCTCTCCTATCTGTGGCTTATGCACAAGCTTTCCAAAATAATAATTATCGCCTGATAATGCTACTTTTAAAGCTCCTGCACAGGCTGACTCTGTCTGGGCGGCATTAGGACTGCTGTGCTTTTTTCTGTCACTTTTAAATATCTTCCACGCATTCCCTATACTATAGTGTGAATTTGTTTTATCCTTTGTATTACATTTTTCTGCAAGCTGTGCAATTCCTGCTGACACAACCATAAGACAGCCGCCTATTCTTGCCGGAATAAAGTTCACAACATCATCTAACTTCGCCGCAAATCTTCCAAAGTACAAATATTTATCATTCTTATAACCTATCATTGAATCCATTGTATTAACAGCCTTATATACAAAACCGCCAGCCGCCCCGAATAACATCATATAAAATAATGGTGCAATAACTCCGTCTGATGTATTCTCTGCGACAGTTTCAACAGCTGCTCTTACAACGCTGTGTTCATCAAGCTGTTTCGTATCCCTGCCGACTATCATTGCAACGGCATTACGTGCCTTCTGTAACCCTTCTTTATCCAAAGCATAATATACCTTCATACTTTCTACTTTGAGCGATTTTACTGCCAGTATCTGATAACACATTATTGTTTCAATTACACAGCCAAGTATCATATTAATATGATAACCAACAACCAGAATAGATACAATAACAATACCCGTTATTAACGGCGTTAATATTGCAAGCACCATACCCTTTCTGTACTTCTTAGCAGATGTATCTTTTTCTTTTAATAAAATACTTTCTAACAACGAAATAAGATTACCTATAAGGCGTACCGGATGATACAGCCAGTGAGGGTCGCCAATAAGCAGATCCAGTATATAACCACAGCCAATTGCTATTGTCTGGCATATAAATAAATTCATAAACTCCTCATTCCTTCACACACTATTACTCAGAATAAACTCATACTTTAACATATAATAGACACACATATTTATTTATAACAAACACATATTTTACTCAAGATAAATACATATCTTTACTCATAGAATACGCATATTTTTACTCACAACGTAAAAGTTCTGTATAATTATTAATGCTTCCATCTAAAGCCACATCACATATATACCCATCACCATTGCCACAATGATAATCATAATAGCCACCACCATATATCTCTGACATTACTGACATTATTGTGCCGCCGTGAATTACACATGCAATGTCCGAATAATTCAATAAACGGCATTGTTTAATCATATCATACCAGCCCTTAACACTTCTTTTCTTAAAATCCGCAACATCTTCTCCTTGTGGAAATGGTATCGTTGCATTACTGTCAATCCATCTCTGGTACTGCTCATTGCCAGAAAGTTCTTTATAATTCTTTCCTTCAAATATGCCAAAATCACATTCCCTGAAATCTGGCACTATATGCTGTTTATATTCAGGATATATAAGCTTAGCCGTCTGCCTGCACCTTTTCATAGGACTTACATATACTGCCTGTACCTCTTGGTAATAACCTGCCTTAATATTATTATGTATGCTCTCAATCCCAGAAGCACATAAGTCCTCATCAGTTATGCCTATATACCTTTTTTTGATATTACCTGCTGTTGCACCATGTCTGATTAATACAATCTTCATATTATTCACCTTTCAGGCATTGTCCTATGCCACACGCTATACGCTCTACCCTGTCAGCCTTTTTTACAGCCCTGCAAAGCATACGCCCAACTGTTTCACGGTATATTCTGTCCTCTTTTTCCAAAGGAACTATGCCACTGCCAATCTCATCGCATATTATTATAATTGATGGATTGCCAGCATAAATGGTATCTATAAGCGTATCTGTACATTTCCCATCTTTAAGCAGTCTTTTTATAAGCAGATGAAAATGATTTAATATACAGGCATTTTTTATATCTTCAATACTGCAATATGCTCCATCAGCTATATTATTATTGCATATTTTATTTTTAATGCACTTATCATCTTCTGAATATATATTACTCATTGTATCTTCTGCATTACCACACAATTCTTTAACTATATTTTTCCTGCCACATACATAATCAAGCTTTCCCTGATAAGCTCCGCCAAAATATAATTCCATATTATTCCTCGTTTCTGTGCACATTTTTATTCACTAAAGCAATGCTATAACAGCAACAGCTATTGTCATACACAGTTCACTTACACATAGCAGATACCCTGCAAGGTCGCCCGTCACTCCACCGAACTGCTTATATGCCATATATCTGTAATACAATAAAACCACGAATGCCACAACGATAACTACAACAGCACCTGTAACACTGCAAAGGCACATAAGTATAACACATATAATTAACTGTACCGCAAGCATTACATTTACACATTTTACTGCTGTTGCACTTGTAAATGTATGCAACATTCCATTGTTCCTTGCTCCTCGGAAATTAACTGCTGCCAGACCACTTATAATTCTTGACAGATAAAACGTAAGTGCCAGAAGCAAAAGTCTCATATTATCTGGCTTCTGCACAATAATATATGCCGCCGCATAATATACCGCAGAATACATAAGCAATCTTATAACTGCAAATGCTCCAATATGCGAATCCTTTAATATATCCAGCTTCTTCTCCCTGTCGCCATATGAATTAAGTGCATCACTTGTATCCATATAGCCGTCAATGTGTATTCCCCCTGTTATCAGTACAGGAATTACTACAAGAACAAGTGTCCTGCTGATATCCGGCACATTTAGCAGACCGCTGATATACACCCAGCCATATATGACTGCACCTATAACAAGACCTGCTAACGGAAAGAAGCCCATTACATATCTCATATCTTTTTCTTCTAATTCCAAATGCGGCATTGGTATTTTAGAATACATTGAAAATGCAATTACCAATGATTTAATTACCGACATAACTGATATCCCCCTTTAATACTACAGGAATAGTGTATACAACCTCAACAACTGTGTCTGCTGCCTTTGCAAGCTTTACATTAAGCTCTCCAAGCCGTCTTATATAATCAGTTGTGCTATCATCATATTCACACCCGTCTGAAAACACTTCATTAGTCACAATTACAAGGTGACTGCACTCTGAATACAACTGCATACATTCAGCAAATATATTATCTGGATGTCCGTTTTCTTCAAAGCATTCATTAGCAAGAAGATTAGACATACACTCAACCAATACTACCGGTTTTGTATCTCTTTTACATCCTTTAAGTGCACCACCTATATTCTGATACTGCTCTATCGTTTCAAAGCCTTTGCCATCACGCTGCAGCTTGTGCTTCTGCCGTCTTCTCCATATGGATACATAGTAGCCACATAATATTTTTTATTGTCCTTTGCAAGCTGACAGCTTATCTGCTCGGCATATTCTGACTTTCCACTGCCGCTTACTCCTGTAACCATAATCAACATTTTTCGTAATCCTCATAGGCAGTTATGCGTATATCATCAAATGTAGTATTTTCCCTGTACACCTGCAAAGCCATATCAAGAAGAGAAAACATCATAACCGCACCTGTTCCCTCTCCAAGTGCAAGCTCTCCGTGTATAACAGCCTTCCTTCCAAGTTCGTTAAGCAGAGCTTTCATCGCAGGCTCTTTTCCCTGATGTGAAGCTATTATGTAATCACCAATCTGACTATTCAACCTTACTGCAATAAGTGCCGCAACTGCCGAGATAACACCATCTATAACAACAGGTATTCCATAAAGTGCACAACCAATATATACTCCGACAAGCCCTGCAATATCGAGTCCGCCTATATTCTGTAAAAGACCTAATGGATTGTCCTGGCAGCTTCCATACATTTCTTTAGCTCTGGTAATAACTTCTATCTTTTTCTTAAGACCTTTATCATCAAGCCCTGCACCTCTGCCTGTTGCCATATGTGGCTCAAGATTTAAAAGTATGCAGGCAAGTGCCGTGCTTGTGGTTGTATTGCCTATTCCCATCTCTCCTGTTGCAAGAATATTATACCTCTGTTCCTTACACTCCTTAACCTGTGTAATTCCTGCATATATAGCCTGTATAAGCTGTTCCTCTGACATTGCCGGCTCTTTAAGGAAATTATTAGTGCCAGCCATAACCCTTTTATTGACAAGCCCCTTATAAGTTCCTACATCTGTTCCGTCCTCAAGCGTATCCATGGCAATTCCAACATTCACAGGAATAACATCTGCATTGGCATATGCCGCCATTCTGCATACACTTGATATTCCGTCTGCCATATTACAGCTCACTATCGCGGTTACCTCCTGTCCTGTCTGGGTAACACTTTCTTCAACTATGCCATTGTCTGCACACATTACAATAACAGCACGTCTGTCAATATTGACATCTGCTGTATGCTCGATTCCTGCTATCTGGCTTATTATTTCCTCCATAAGTCCAAGTCCGTGCAGTGGCTTTGCTATCCCATTCCAATGACTACGTGCTTTTTGTACACTATCTTTACTGCTTGCCTTTATCTTTGACAGTTCTGGAATAAGACTTTTAATATCAGAACCTAATTCTGGAATAAAACTTTTAATATCATGACCTTCAAGCCTGTCATTATATTTTTTATAATTCTTTCTATAGCTGACACAGGCATTTATGAAATTATCTGCCACCTGTTCATTGCCATAGAAATATATATGTGGAAATCCAGCATACAACGTATCACTTCCATAACCGGCTGATGCTATACTGTTATCTGAAGCTTTCTTTATCTCATAATCTTCACCAGGGCAGTCACTATTCCAGTAATGGAATTCGTGTGCACGAAAGCTTTCATTTGCAGAGGCAATCAATGTATCTTTCTTTGCCGTAAGCGTCATATAGCCAAAACGCTGTAGTCTTCCTGCATTATATCCCATTCCTTTTATAATTCCCGCCATAGGATATTTATCTTTTTCTGGTGTTTCTAAGTATTCGTGCAGATAAAGAAATCCTCCACATTCTGCTATGCAGGGAAGTCCTTCTTTTATCTTCTTTGCAATATCATTCCTCATTGATACATTTTCTGACAACGCTTTGGCGTGAAGCTCTGGATAACCGCCATATAGTAACAACCCGTCTATATTATCCGGAAGCTTATTATCTGCAAGTGGACTAAAATACACTATCTCACAACCGCACTGCCTTAGATAATCTATATTATCATCATAAAGGAAACAGAAAGCTTCATCTTTTGCAACTGCAATCCTTACATCTTTTTTATCTATGCTCTTATGTATGGCTTCCAGCTTTGAAGCATTTTCTGCAATTCTAAGTATTCCTTCTATATCAACGCTTTTCCTCATCTGCTCTGCAATAGAGCTGATTTTTTCCTGAAAATGTTCCACCTCTGCCGAGGTCACAAGACCAAGATGACGGCTTTCAAGCACAGCATTTTTCTTATATGGCATATAGCCTAGTGGTTCTATCCCCATATCTTTAACTATGCGTGCGGCATTACCATATAACCTGTCTGAAAGATTATTAAAGATTACACCTTTGATATTATTGTTCTTTTCATATCCAAGATAACCCTTTACAACTGCGCCGATTGAATTACTCATTCCACGGCAGTTCACTATAAGAATAACCGGCGTATCTGTAATGTCTGCTATCTCATAAGAACTTCCCTTTGTGCTAAAGCCCTGTCCGTCATAGTAGCCCATAACTCCCTCTACAATAGTTATATCACTCTTATCCTCTTTACCTGCAAGCAGATATTTTATTGTTGCATTATCACAAAACCAGCTGTCAAGATTACCTGTGCTCATATTTAACACACGCGAATGAAACATAGAATCTATATAATCAGGCCCGCATTTTAACGCTGATATATTAAGTCCCATATCTTTAAAACACTGGCATAGACCGCAGATAATTGTTGTCTTGCCACTTCCACTGCCTGTCCCTGCTATCATTATACGGCTCACTTTGCACCTCTTCCTTCTATAATAAATACTGGATTATTCGCAGACATCATATGATATCTGCCCCTTTTCTTTACCTCTGTCACTGCAATCTGGACTATATCAAGTACATTCATACCATTCTTTTCCATTAATGAAATAGTATTGTTAAGTGTTTCTAATGTCACTGCCGTAACCACAATATGGACATATGGATTTTTCTTAAGAATACTGCTGAAAATGTATTCTAACTCTCCACCGCTTCCACCAATAAATACTTTATCGGGTACTGGCAGACTGTCAATAACAGCCGCCGCATTGCCGTGTATAATCTCTATATTATTAAGTCCGAATTTTTCTGCATTTTTAGCTATAAGACTACAGCCCTCTTCTGTCCTCTCAACTGCATACACTGTTCCGTAAAGTGCGTGAAGTGCAAGCTCCACTGTGACAGAGCCTGTTCCTGCACCTATATCATATACGCAGGAATTCTTAGATACCGCCATTCGGCTTACAACGCTTGCACGGATTTCCCTTTTCGTCATCGGCACATCAGAACGGATAAAACTGCTGTCAGCAATTCCTGTTATTGAAAATGCACGCGAATGTTCATTATAAACTGCCAATACCGTAAGTCCTTCTGAAATATATTCAGTAAATTCAGACACATTTCCATTAGTTATCTTCTCATTATCATATGAAAGATTTTCACCAATCCATATATGTGCCTGTCCAAGTCCTGCCCTATAAAGCTCCTGGCATATCTGTGATACATTTCCCTGTGTCAGAAAATATGTCAATTCATTTTGTAAAACTACAGGTATATAGCTTTGTTTCTTACCGTGCAGGCTTACAAAAGCTGCGTTCTCCCAAGACTTTCCTATCTTTGCCGCAAGATATATTACAGAAGATACACCTGCCATAATGCTGTATTCATACTTTCCAGCAAGTGCCTCTGCAAGCTTCTTTGCACCGCTGTAAAAGCCTGTATCACCTGACATAAGCACAACGTAGTTATTGGCATTTTCATTATCAATAATATCTATTATGTCTTTTGCTGTTACTGCATAAAATGTCTTCTTATCTGTGTATTCTTCTATCAGCCTTTTAGAACCAATCAGCACCTCTGAATTATCAATTGCTTCCTTTACTTCCTCTGTAAGACAGCTTTTACTGCCCGGCCCCACACCAGCTATAATTACCATTTTCATTATTCACTCCACCTTAATTCATTAACATTATAGACAGCCATTTTCCTAAAACTTTATAACTCTAAAACCACATAGCTTTTAGGCTTTATAACCCTTTTGTCTTAAGATATTTAATAAGCTCTGGCAGGCTTACTCCATTTTCTTCTACTGGACGTTTTATTACTATACAGTCAATGCCTGTATTCTCTGTGGCAGACACCTTTTCTTCATATCCGCCATTACTGCCAGACTCCTTTGTCACAAGAACACCTATATTAAACTGTCTTATTACTGCCTCATTTAATTCCTGTGAAAATGGTCCCTGCATACCTATTAAATGTGACGGCATAATCCCTGCTTCTATTGCACTCTGTAACATTTCAGGATTAGGAAGAAGCCTTAAATATACTCTCTCTTTATAATCTGTAATATAGACATACTCTGGTATGTTCTTACTGCCTGTCGTCATAAGAATATTTTTACTATTATGCTGTTCACTGTTAAGTAGTTCTACTACATCTTTTATTGACTTAACATATGTAATGTTATCTGACTTAAACTCTGGCTTTTTGTCATTATCTTCCCTTAATACCCTCACATAAGAAATGTTCTTGCTGTCACACACATTTTTAATATTATGTGTAACCTGTGTAGCATATGGGTGCGTGGCATCAATAACTATATATGGCTTTTTAGCTTCTAACTCCTTTAGCATATCAGCCTCATCCATTCTACCAGTATGTATATGCACATTATCAGCCTGCGGCAGTAATTCCCTGCCATATTCAGTCGTTACATATACATAAGTGTCACAGTTCTTTCCTGTAAGATATTCACATAACTTTCTGCCCTCTGTTGTCCCCGCAAAAAGCATTATCGTCTTTCTCATACAACCTTATATCCTCTTGGTGTAACCATTTTCCCATTAATTACCTTAGTATGGCTGTTGCCTATGTATATTGTTGTAAACATATCCGCTTTAAAATCCGCAAGCTCCTTTAATGTAAGAATTCCTGTAGTTTCGTTCTCTCTTCCTATGTTTCTTACATAACCGCACACTGTATCCGGTGACTGTACCTTTAATACAATATCGCAGGCTTCCTTTAAATATCCGCTTCTTCTGCGGCTTGATGGGTTATATATGCACATTACCATATCGCTGTCAGCCATCGCCTTTATTCTTTTCTTAATAAGCTCCCAAGGTGTCATACAGTCACTTAAGCTGATAACCGCAAAATCGTGTGACAATGGTGCACCAAGGCAGGCTGAACCACTGCTTGCGGCTGTTACACCTGATATAACCTTAATATCCAGATTATCCTCTGCAAGCTCATATACAAGGCTTGCCATACCATATATACCGCTATCTCCACTGCATACAAGCACTACCTCTTTTCCTTCTTTAGCTGTATCTATTGCATACTGACAGCGTTCCTTTTCCTGCATCATATTAGTTGAATAGTACTCTTTATCAGGAAAATACTGCTTTAATATATCAACATATGTAGTATATCCAACTATCAGGTCAGCACCAGCTATTGCGGCTGATGCCTCCAGTGTCATATTATCTTTTGCTCCGCTTCCAAAACCTACTATCTTAAGCATAATCTACTCCTTATTTTTCTGTGCCACTCTGTAAATAGCTACTGTAACTCCGTTATCTGCTGTCTTTCCTACAAGCTTTTCTCCACCAGAAGACGCGGCACCCGCACTGCGTTCACATACATTTCCTACACCTATCTGTTCTTCAACAAAAGCTGAAGATACAAAGTCACCTTCAACATCTCTTAAATATTCAGGCGTATATGTCTTATATGGCACTTTACATTTTCTTGCAAATTCAATTATTCCTGCTTCATCTGCTTTTCTGTCAACCGAAGCCACAACAGCAATTGCTTCCAGCAAAAGCCCTGCTTTATCAAATGTTTTCTTGACAGCCCGCTCTATTTCATGTGCTGACTTGCCTTTTTTACAGCCAATTCCTACAGCAAGCTCCTGTGGTACAAGCTTTAATGTGCGCTTAAATACTATTTTATCGTCTTTGCCTGTAATTATCTGTACACCGCTTTCATACTCATTATTACTATTATCAGTATATTTAATCTGTCCGTTCCAGCGTTCTTCTGTTACTTTTAACAGGTTCTTATATTTATCATTGCCTGTTATTCCAACAGGCTCATTATTTAATATCCTGCCTGATATGTCTTTTATCATAACCGGATTAACTATTCTCATATTATGTTCCGTGGCAAATATATCAACTGCAAACATTCCTCTTGCATCGGTCGCTGTAGTAATTACCGGCATTGCACCTATCCTGACAGCAAGCTTACTGCACCACTCATTAGCTCTGCCAATATGACCTGATAGAAGTGATATAAGATACTTTCCGCCCTCATCTGCAACAAGCACCGCCGGGTCTGTAACCTTGCTTTTAAGGTATGGTGCTATAGTTCTTACAGCTATTGCAACAGCACACACAAATAATATTCTGTCACTTACTGCAAACTCGCTCTTTATAACACTTCCAACTGCCACAAATGGTACTGCCTCATTCTTATAAGTATCTGCACATCTTTGGTGACAGTATATTATTACTTCACCGTCCATTGCCTCACTGGCTTTCTTTGCTACCTTCATCCCCTCGTGTGTGAAGGTTATTATAATTGTTCTCATTTTCTATACTCCGTAGTGAACTCTGGGTCATACAATTTAGAAAAACTATATTTGTCCCCAAGAAATTCCCCGACCAATACAAGTGCAGTTCTTGTAATGCCTGCTTTCCTTGCTTCACTGTCAAGATCTTTCAATGTTGTGCGTATGCATTTCTCATCTTCCCAGCTTACCTTATAACATAACGCACAAGGCGTGTCTGGTGTAAATGCTCCTTTATATAATTCTTCTTTAAGTTCCTCTAAATGTGATGAGCTTAAGAATACAGCCATTGATGTACCGTGCTGTGCAAGCTTTGCTATGCTCTCATTATCTGGAACCGGGGTTCTGCCCGGCATTCTTGTAATAATTACTGTCTGTGCTACATCTGGAACTGTATACTCACATTTAACTGCCGATGCAGCTGCAAGGAAACTGCTCACTCCAGGACATATCTCACAGGTAATTCCGTATTTGGCAAGTTCTTCAATCTGCTCTCTTATTGCACCATATAATGACGGATCTCCTGTATGAAGGCGCACTATATTCTTTCCCTCGCCCTCTGCTTTTACAATCACATCAATAACTTCCCTGAGGTTCATATATGCACTGTTATATATCTCACAATCCTTCTTTGCATACTCTAATAATTCCTCATTTACAAGTGAACCTGCGTATATAATTACATCCGCTTCATTAAGCATACGCATACCTCTGACTGTAATTAAATCCTTCGCTCCCGGTCCTGCTCCGACTATTTTTACCATATTTATTCTCCTGTGTCTGCTCTATATTAATTCATAATTTATGTCTATCATACATAATTCACAATTTAACTGCTTTTTATGATTTTTAACTGCTTTTTATAAGTTCCAACAGCTTATCTGCCGCCGGTGTTTTCCCTAATATTCCATATTCATTTGAAAATACAATTGCTCCAATTACTATCTTGCCACTGCTTCTTCTTTGCAATACATCTTCTATACGAAGCGTAAGCTGATACATAGTCTTCTCTAGTATGTCTGATTTCTTCAAAATTTCAAGTGCCGCCTCTGTCGTAATACAATCAAGTATCTTTAATGCTGTATCATTATCTGCACCTGCCCTTATTGCACAGGCTGACAGAACTTCCATTCGTCCGTCTGCCACTTTGGAATGTGTATTCATTATTCCTGCACCTAATTTTACAAGCTTTCCTATATGCCCCACAAGAAGCATTGCCTTAGCACCTGCATCACACACCATATCTATTGTATCGCCAATATAATTACTGCATTTTATGCTTCTTTTCAGCTCAATATTAAGTGTATTAAGCAGAAAATCCTGTCCATAATTACCCGGTGCAACAAGAAGCACTTTCTCTCCCTGTGCTATGTGCATATTAATCTCTGTCTTAATTGTATCAATAAGTGCCTGTTCACTCATAGGCTCTACAATTCCTGTTGTTCCAAGAATTGATATGCCCCCTGTAATTCCAAGGTTCGGATTAAACGTCTTCTTGGCAATATCAACTCCTTTGGGTGCTGATATTATAACTTTAAGGCTTCCCTCATAAGAATAACTTTCTGCTGCCTCTGCTACCGCCTCTTTAATCATCTTAAGAGGTACTGGATTGATTGCCGCTTCTCCAACAGCACATTTCAAGCCCTTCTTAGTAACACGTCCTACTCCTATTCCACCATCTACAATTACCCCGTCAGTATTTATAGTTCTCATTATATCTTCTTTAACATAAGTAACCTGTGCATATATCTTTATTCCATTGGTCACATCAGGGTCATCCCCACTGTCTTTCTTAATTGCACATATTACCTTATCCTCTTTAATATCTATGTCAATAACTGGAAGTGTAAGTGATACTCCCATAGGAGTTATCACTTTAATCTCTTTTACTTCCCTGCCTGACAGAAGCATATATGCCGCAGCTTTGGCGGCGGCACAGGCACAGGTTCCTGTTGTATATCCGCAGCGCATTTTCTTTTGATTTTTGTATACATATCTTTCTAACATCTGCGCCACTCTTTATCATCATCTGCCGCCATATAGAACAGTGCATTCATAATTGCTGCGGCAACATTGCTTCCGCCCTTTCTGCCCCTTGCTACTATATATGACATTCCGCTTTCTATAATTTCTTCCTTTGCACTGGCTACATTTACGAAACCAACTGGAACTCCAATAACAAGTCTTGGCACAAATATGCCCTCATCATAAAGCTCTCTTATTCTCATAAGAGCTGTTGGCGCATTGCCTACAACCATAATACAGTCTGGATTATCCTTTGCCGCCTTCTCCACGCTGACTGTTGCTCTTGTAACCTCACGCTTTGCCGCTTCACTGGCAACATCACTGTCTGCCATATAACAATTAAGCGAACAAGAAAACTTCTCTGCCATTTTGTGGCTTATTCCTGACTTCGCCATATTGGTATCTGTAACAATATCCACACCTTCTTTAATAGCTTTAAGTGCTTCCTCAATAACTCCTTTGGAAAATGTCATACTTGTTTCGTATGAGAAGTCCGCCGTTGTATGAATAACACGTTTGACAACCGGCTTATATTCAGCTGGAATATCAGTTGTCAGTTCTTTCTCAATTATTGCAAATGACTCTTTTTCAATATCCATTGGTTTCATAATATCTATTCTCCTTAGAATAATGATTTCATTGTATCTATGTCTGGCTTTGTAAGAATTCTCTTATTCTTCTTTTCTGCGTAATCTAATAATTCTTTCATTGCACTGTTAATACTGCCGATTGGACAGCCTGTATCTATAACATAATCTGCCTCATCAATTCTTTTACAGGCTTTATCTAATGTCTCTTTTCCTATAGGCTCAAACATTTTCTCTGTGACAATATCTGCCGCCAGTGCTTTGGCTATCGGATAATCACAGTCATTTTCATAAAGAATCCCTGCTGTAAATGCAATACCAATACGCTGTAATTCCCTGTATATTAATATTCCAGTTCCAGCACCGCCAGCTACGAATACCTTCGGTGTGCCCTCCGGCTTCTTTAATTCTGTACTTCCATACATGCAATTATACGTTCCGTGTGTAATTCCGTAAAGCCTGCTTATGCGTTCATCTGTAAATATCTTTTCCGGTCTTCCAAATTCTATCTTTCTATCTGCACCAACACACATAACATAGTCTGCTATCTTAGCCGCAAGTTCTATTTCGTGTAAAGATACAATAACAGCGACATTATCCTTAACAGCCATCTCCTGTAGTATATCCAGAAGCTCAATTTTATGTCTTATGTCAAGAAATGAAGTCGGCTCATCAAGCACTATGACCTCAGGCTTCTGGCATATTGCCCTTGCAAGCATAATTCTCTGGCGCTGTCCATCACTAATCTGTGAAAAATCATTATCTGCTATATCAATTGCTGATACCTTCTTTAATGACTCATTTACTATCTGTTCATCTTCTTTGGTAAGTCTTCCAAAATAATTAGTGTACGGATATCTTCCCATTGCGACAACATCACGGCACGTCATCATCTCGGTCTTAATCTTTTCTGTAAGCACAACAGACATAGTCTTAGCGTATTCTTTACTTGTGTAATCGCTTATTTTCCTGCCTTTTATATATATATTGCCACCTATAGGACTCATTTCCTTTATAAGATTCTTTATTATTGTAGATTTTCCTGCACCATTAGGTCCGATTAATACAAGAATTTCACCTTTATTAACCTTAAGTGCTATATCTGACAGAAGCACTTTTTTATGATAACCTACACTTAAATCCTCTGTCTGTACATATATCTGTTCCATATATTTCTCAACTTTCCATTTCCTTACAACAATTATCTCTTCTGCTTTACCATAAGCCATATAACAACCGGTGCACCAAATACTGCTGTGACTGTTCCTATCGCAAGCTCTGATGGTGAGAATATTGTTCTTGCAATAAGGTCACAGAACATACAAAACACCGAACCGCATAAGAATATTGCAGGAATTGTAACAATCGGCTTTGTTGTCTTAAGTGATAATCTTGTAATATGTGGAACTGCAATTCCAACGAACGATATAGGACCCGCCAGTGCTGTAACACAAGCTGAAAGGAGGCTCGAAAGCAGTACAATACATACCCTGAAGAACTTTATATTAATTCCCATACTCTGCGCATATCCCTCACCTAAAAGATAAGCGCTGATTGGCTTAGAAAAAAGAAATGTAATAACTGCTGTTGGAAATACAACTACAGCCGCAAGCTTTACTGTTGGCCACGAACTTCCTGAAAAGCTTCCCATAGCCCAGTGTGTGAGATTGGCAATGTCTGAATCATTCGCAAATGTAATACAAAGGTCTGTTATTGCAGAACATATATAGCTAATCATAATTCCCACAACCAGGAGCATAGACATGCTCTTAACTTTATTAGCAAATATAAGTACATAAAGCATTGCAAGCAGTGAACCGACAAATGCCGCCGCAACCTGTGCCCAGAGCGGCATACCTGATACATACTTTAAAAGAAATATCATTGTGATTGCAACAAACATTTTCGCACCAGATGAAATCCCAAGCACGAATGGTCCTGCTATTGGATTTCTGAAAAATGTCTGTAACAGAAATCCTGACAATGACAAAGCACCGCCCAAAATAGCCGCCATACATAATCGTGGAAGTCGTATTTTCCAGATAATATTGTATTCAGGTGTTCCCATATCACCCTTTAAGAATATAATTCTGAAAATTCTCGCAGGAGATATATGGATATTACCTGTATTAATATTTAATATAACCGCCACAACAAGTAATACTGCAAGCAGTATATATACAAGCTGGTAACGGAGTATCTGTTTTATCTGCATATTTTCTCCATTCTGATAATTACTGTAATTCCTGTTGTTATTATAATTTCTAATATTATTACATTTTTAATATCATTACATTTCTAATTATTATTGCAAAATGACTGCCCCATTAATTATAATATCATATGCTCTGCACGGTTTTCAGTGCATTATAATTAGTTTCGGCCAAAGACCATGTTACTAACTGTTTCGCCAACAATTCGGCAACTTGCGACGA
>OKSC01001294.1_pt1 | contig 24809 bp, 15 predicted proteins | sample 1601161 | NCBI WGS metagenome assembly OKSC01 (sample SAMEA3541552, study PRJEB24748) | human gut metagenome | biome: human gut; feature: human-associated habitat; material: faeces | place: China | collected 2012
CGAAACAAGGATTTGCGAAGCAAATCCTTGGACTTCCCGTCGCCCGCTCCAAGCTATATAATCGCAGGCCAATATGCTAATTTGGCTCGCGTTTATTTTTATACCGTCCGACCTCGCGGGGCAAATGAACCAAGAGCGTTTGTCCCACATCGTAAGAAAGTAGTGATTGCCATGGCACAGAGTAAGGCAGAATACCCCACCCCCGACTGCCTGGCGCCCGCCGCGATCGAGGCTAAGTCCGAGGCCGCCGGCGTTACCAAGGCCAACCTGCCGGTCTCGAAGGCCTTTTTGCTCGCCATGTTCGCCGGAGCGTTTATCGCCTTCGGCGGCCTGTTCTTCACGGTCTTTCTGAGCGATCCCACGCTTGGCTGGGGCGCCCAGCGCTTCGTGGGCGGTCTTGCTTTTTGCCTGGGACTGGTGCTCGTGCTCATTTGCGGCGCGGAGCTGTTTACCGGTAACTCGCTTATGGTATGCGCGCTTAAGAGCAAAAAGATTACGCTCGTCCAGATGTTCAAGGCTTGGGCTGTTGTGTGGATCGGCAACTTTGCCGGCGCCCTGTTCGTTGTCTTTTTGATTTACATGGCAGCTATTTATAAGCTCAACGGCGAGGCCGTCGCCAATACCATGGTGAGCGTCGCCGCCGGTAAGGTTGCGATCGACGCCGTTACCATCTTCTTCCGCGGCATTTTGTGCAACATCTTTGTCTGCCTGGCCGTATGGATCGGCACTGCCGGCAAGACCGTGGTCGACAAGGTCGTGGGCATTTTGCTGCCCATCGCTGCCTTTGTGGCCTGCGGTTTTGAGCACTGCGTCGCCAACATGTACTTTTTGCCCATGGGTATTTTGATGCACTCCTGCGGCTATGGAGCCGATGTCGCTGGCGCCGATGCCCTCAACGCTGCCGGGTTGGCGCTCAACCTTACGGTCGCCACGCTGGGCAATATCGTGGGTGGCGCCCTGATCGTGGCGCTGGGCTACTGGTTTATCTACGCCAACAAAGAGTCCTAAAGGACCCAACCCATAACCGACCAAAAAGGGACAGGTTTATTTTGGCAGGTTTTGAGCGAGGCGCTGCGCCGTCTTGCCACGAGCTGCCATAATGGACCTGTCCCTTTTTGCATGTGCGTTGCCGCATTTTGCTGCTGACGACAAAGGGGACCCGCTTTTTATTGAACATGTCGAAAGGCTTTCCATGAGCGACTGCGAATCCATGCCTGCCGAGGTGCGCGACCGCCTGCGCTCCATTCCCGCCGTTCACGAGCTGCTGGCCGAGTGGCCGGTCATGAAGGCTGCCGGCGATGCGGGCGACATGATTGTGCGCGAGGCGATTGATGCCGAGCTCGATGCCGAGCGCGAGGCGATTCGCTCTGGCGTCCCCGCTAGGAATAAGCGCGAGCTCGCCTTGGCCATCGAGCAGCGGTGCCACCGACTGTCGCTGCCGACCCTGCGCCCTGCCGTCAACGCGTCGGGCGTTGTGATTCACACCAATCTGGGCCGTGCTCCGCTTGCTCCCGCAGCGGTGCAGGCGGTGGCCGATGTCGCCCGCGGCTACAGCACGCTTGAGTATGACGTCGCGACCTGTGCCCGTGGGGGCCGCAAAGAGCATGCCGCGCGTCTGCTGCGCACGCTCACGGGGGCGCAGGACGCCCTGGTTGTCAACAACAACGCCGCGGCGGTGCTGCTGGTGCTTGCCGCGCATGCAAGCGGCAAAGAGGTCATCGTGAGCCGTGGCGAGCTTGTCGAGGTGGGCGGCAGCTTCCGCATTCCCGATATCATGGCGGCTTCGGGTGCCAAGCTTGTCGAGGTGGGCTCCACCAACCGCACGCATCTGGATGATTACCGAAGCGCCATTACGCCCAATACGGCGATGATCTTGAAAGTTCATCCTTCTAACTACCGTATCGAGGGTTTCCACGAGGAGGTTTCCGCGGCGGAGCTTTCTGCGCTGGCGCATGAACATGGCCTGTTGCTTTACGAGGACCAAGGCTCAGGCGCTTTGCTTGCAGATGGGGTACTCGCCGATGCGGGGGAGAGGCCCGCGTCCGTGTCTCTTGGCGCCGGCGTTGACGTCGTCTCGTGCTCGGGCGACAAACTGCTCGGTGCTTCGCAGGCGGGCATCATCCTTGGCAACGCCCAGGCAATTGCCGCCTGCGCCTCTCATCCGCTTATGCGCGCGCTTCGCCCCGGTAAGCTCACGCTCGCGGCGCTCGAGGCCACTTTGCGACTGTATGTGACCGGTCCCGATGCGGCGCATCGGGAGATCCCGGTACTCAACATGCTTTCCGGCGCGCCGGCTCCGCTCGAGCGCCAGGCCAAGCGCCTGCATGACCGCATGCTGCGCAAGCTTCGCGAGTCTCAGTGTGAGGAGGCGGTGGAGCTGCAGGTTGTCGAGGGCGTGTCTGCTCCGGGCGGCGGTTCGCTGCCGACCGTCGAGCTCCCAACTTTTTGCGTTGCCGTCTGTCCCGTCGATGGGCGTCTATCCGCCGATGGCCTAAAGCGCGCTATGGTACAGGAGCCCGATACGCCAGTTGTGACGCGCGTGCGGCACGACCAGGTGCTTTTTGACGTTCGCACGCTTTTGCGCGACACCGACCTTGACCTGTGTGCGTCTGCGTTGGCGGATGCCGTGCGGGCAGGTTTGCGTCGATGACCGCGCGCGAGCTTGTCGAATGTCCCGTTATCGTCGGAACGGCAGGACACGTCGACCACGGAAAGTCGGCCCTTATCGAGGCGCTGACCGGCAAAAATCCCGACCGTCTGGAGGTCGAACGGCGCCGAGGCATGACCACTGAGCTCGGCTTTGGCGAGCTCGAGCTTCCCAGCGGCAAGCTTGTCGGCTTGGTCGACGTACCCGGGCATGCGCACTATCTGCGCGCCATGGTGCAGGGCGCCACCGGCGTGGACGTTGCGTTGCTGGCGGTTTCGGCCGTTGAGGGCGTGATGCCGCAGACCCGCGAGCACGTTCGGGTTCTGGAGCTGTTGGGTGTGACGCGCATGGTCGTCGCACTCACGATGCGCGATTTGGCCGACCACGAGATTGCCGCGCTGGCGGAGCTCGATGTCGAGGCGTTTCTGGACGGGACCGTGTTTGCGGGTGCCTCTATAGTGCCGGTGTCCTCCAAGACGGGCGAGGGCCTGGACGAGCTGCTTACGACGCTCGATAACACGGTTTGTTCGTGCTGGTCGGAGCATCTGGAGGCGACCGCTGGCTCGGGCGCCGCGCCCCGTCTTCCCATCGACCGTTGCTTTAGCATCCGCGGCACCGGAACCGTCGTGACGGGTACGCTGCACGACGGTCCCGTTTCGGTTGGCGATGAGCTCGTTGCGCTGCCGTCGCAAACGCGCTGTCGCGTGCGCGGGGTGCAGGTTCACGGGGATACCCAGTGCGCGGTTCCCGGCCAGCGCGTCGCCCTGAACCTGGTGGGCGATGGCGTGGCGGGCCTCAAGCGCGGCGAGATGCTCGGCGTCGAGGGTCGCGTGGGCCAGACGCTGCGCTTTTTGATGCAACTGACATATGTGGGGCGCGATGGCGTGCGAGCCGGCGTTCTTGCTTCGGGTACACGCGTGCACGTTATGGCGGGCACGGCTGAGGTGCTCGGCCGCATTATGCTTTTAGACGACGAGCCGCCTATTGCGGTCGGCGAGACGCGTGTGGTGCAGGTGCGCCTGGAACGGCCGCTGCCGTTGCGCGCCGGCGATCATGCCGTCATTCTGTCGTATTCGCCGATTTCGCTGCTTGGCGGCGGACGCGTCCTGCTATCGCGCTGTCGCCGCGCGCGGGTCCTGTCGGCGGGGGAGCGCGCGTTGTATGCGGCGCTTGAGTCCGGAGATGTCGCGGACGGCGTACGCGCGTGGCTGGCGCTGCAAACGCTGCCTGTTGCTGCTGCCGGTGTTGCCGCAGCGCTCGATCTTGTTACCGGCGAGGTCGAGATCGTTTTGCGTGGGCTTGTGGACCAGGCTGCCGTGTGCGAGCTTGCTGCGGGCGGTGCGGTGCTCTACGCAGATGCCTCGGCTCTCGATGCTGCAATGGATGTGCTGGCTGCGGCCTTGTCCTCCATGCACGCGGCGGCTCCCAAGGAGATCGGCTTTACGTCCGGTGCGGTCGCGCACGCGGCTTGGCCGGGCGCCGGTAACGATGTCGCGATGGCACTTATTGCCGAGGGCTGTGCACGTGGCGTGTGCGCCGTCGACGGTGCCGAGGTGTTCGACCCGCATTCCGCCGCTGCGGCGATACGTGTGGTGCGCGAGGCGAGCCAGCGCATCGTGGCCGCCCTCGACGAGGCGGGTCTCGGTGCGGCGACGCTGCCCGAGGTGGGTGAGCGTCTGCAGCTCGATCGCGACACCATGACGCGTGCCCTGCGCGAGCTTTCGCTCAACCGCGCGATCGTTAAGATCGAACGCGACGTTGCCTTGTCTGCCGCCGCCGAGGCCCATGCACGTGAGGTCGTCGCCGCGGCTATCGAGGCTGCTGGCGGCGTTGCCACGACGAGTGTGCTGCGCGAGGCCTTAGGCGTGTCGCGCAAACGAGCCATTAGCATCTTGGAGCACCTGGATGCGGTGCGTTTTACGACGCTCAACAAGGAGGCCGGCGGTCTCAGATCCCTGCGCTAGGGCTCCGAATCGCCGCTCGCCACAAAACCGGCCTATCTACTACGTTTAAGTGACTACCCTCGACCATTTCAAAACCGCAAAAACAAAACCGCAGGTAGATGACTTGCCGATGTTACGATAAAGTGGGTATGGCTAACCCTTGCTGGTTAAACGTAGTAGATGGGCCGTTTTCGTGGCGCGACACTGCGCGTTTGGTAAAATACCGCCACGTTTGGGAACGGATGGGCTCCGGTGGGCCCCGCGGTCCTCAAAACCGTTGCGAGGCGTGCAAAACGTCTTGGATGTGTTCGATTCACATACGTTCCCGCCAACGCATCCTGCCAACCACCACAAAGGTGCCTGTCCTCTTTGTGGTGGTATGGACCACGTGGACGAAACAGCTTCGAAACACGCGATTTGTACGTCGGGTGCTCAAAAACGCTTCTACCTGCATCGTAATCAAAACGAAACATCTGCTCGTCGGCTTATGCGAAACTTTGCTGCAACAGTGCGATATTATCCATACTCGATAAAGCTCGCGGCGCATGGGGCGCCGCGAACGACACCTTTCTTTTCCATCAATTGGAGGAAGCATGAGCTACACGCAGAAAGTTCTCGACGAGCTCAAGGCCCGCTATCCCGAGCAGCCTGAGTTCATCCAGGCCGCGACCGAGATCCTCGGCACCATCCAGCCGGCGCTCGACGCCCATCCCGAGTACGAGGAGGCCGCCCTGCTTGAGCGCCTCGTCGAGCCCGAGCGCATCGTTATGTTCCGTGTTCCCTGGGTCGACGACCAGGGTAAGGTCCAGGTCAACCGCGGCTATCGCGTCGAGTTCAACTCTGCCATTGGACCCTACAAGGGCGGCCTGCGCTTTAACCCGACGGTCACCCTGGGCATGCTCAAGTTCCTGGGCCTGGAGCAGATCCTCAAGAACAGCCTGACCACCCTTCCCATGGGCGGCGGCAAGGGCGGCTCCGACTTTGACCCCAAGGGCAAGTCCAACAACGAGATCATGCACTTCTGCCAGTCCTTCATGACCGAACTCTATCGCCACATCGGCCCCAACACCGACGTTCCCGCCGGCGACCTGGGCGTTGGCGGCCGCGAGGTGGCCTACATGTTCGGTCAGTACAAGCGCCTGACCAACGAGTGGACCGGCGTCCTCACCGGCAAGGGCCTCTCCTTTGGCGGCTCGCTCGCCCGTACCGAGGCCACCGGCTACGGCCTGGTCTACTTTGTGGACGAGTACCTCAAGAGCCGCGGCGACTCCTTCGAGGGCAAGAACGTCGTCGTTCACGGTTCCGGCAATGTCGCTATCTACGCCGTCCAGAAGGTTTCCCAGCTTGGCGGCAAGGTGCTGGCCTGCTCCGATACCCACGGCTGGGTCGAGGATCCCGACGGCATCGACTACTCCGTGCTCGAGCACGTCTATAACAAGAAGCGCTCTGGCCACGACAAGGGCGTCACGCTCGCTATGTACGTCGACGAGAAGCCCAATGCCACGTGGCACGAGGGCGACGGCCGTGGCGTGTGGCAGCTTCCCTGCGACATCGCGCTGCCCTGCGCTCGCGAGAACACGCTGCTGCTCGAGGACGCCCAGGCGCTCGTCGCCAACGGCTGCAAGGTGGTCGGCGAGGGCGCGAACATGCCCACGACCATCGAGGCCACGACCTACTTCCAGGAGAACGGCGTCGCCTTTATGCCCGGCAAGGCTGCCAACGCCGGTGGCGTGCTCGTGTCCGGCCTGGAGATGAGCCAGAACGCCGAGCACCTGTCCTGGACCTTCGAGGAGGTCGACGGCAAGCTCGAGCAGCTCATGCGCGGCATGTTCCACAACGTGGACGACACCGCCAAGGAGTACGGCGAGGAGGGCAACTTCGTCATGGGCGCCAACATCGCCGGCTTCCTGAAGGTCGCCGACGCCATGCTCGCCCAGGGCGTCTGCTAAATTGTCGCTCGACATAGCATCGCAGAAGGCTCCCAGTCATCTTGGCTGGGAGCCTTTTTTGAGCCGCATGCGACGGAGGAAAACGGTTCATTTTGTCCCGACACGAGCTGTGCCCCCTCGTTTGGTACACTTAAAGGTACTGGACAAGTGAAGAGATGGGGGAGAACGTGCTCAAGTTCGGTACCTACGTTCGTGTTGGAAACGCGGCCGAAGCCTATGAGCTCTTGCAGAAGAACCGCAACAACAAGATTGTGGGCGGCGGCATCTGGATGCGTCTGGGTTCGCGTCGCGTGGCGACGGCGATTGACCTTTCGGCCTGCGGACTCGATCAGATCGAGGAGACCGAGACCGAGTTTCGCATCGGTGCCATGTGCACCCTGCGCCAGCTCGAGCGTCATGCCAGGCTCAACGCGCTTGTCAACAATGTCTTTGAGTTCGCCGTCCACGACATCGTGGGCGTGCAGCTGCGCAATACCGCCACGGTGGGCGGCAGCATCTACGGCCGCTTTGGCTTCTCGGACGTTCTCTCGGCGTTCCTGGCGCTCGATTCCTATGTTGAGCTGACGGGCGCCGGTCGCGTGCCGCTCGCGGAGTTCGTGGACATGGGCTACGTACGTGACGTGATCGAGCATGTCGTGGTCGTTAAGCACGATTACCGCGCGAGCTATGAGGCCGTGCGCAAGGCCGCGACCGACTTCCCCTCCTTAAACGTCACCGCCGCCTGGTGGGACAACAGCTGGCACGTCACCGTGGGCGCCCGCCCGCTGCGCGCTACCTTGCTGCAGGGCGAGGCATGTGGCCTTTCCAGCGAGCAGCCTTCCGAGGACGAGCTTCGCGCCCTTGCTGCATCCGTGCGTGCCCTGAGCTACGGAACCAACCTGTGGGGCTCGGTCGAGTACCGCCGTCGCATCTCGGCACCGCTCGCCGTCCAGGCCGTGCGTCGTGCCGCCGGCATCGAGCTTTCTGCCGCGCTTGCCCGCGAGCTCGAGGGCGTGCAGATTCCTAAGTTTGCCACGGACGAGTATTCCTGCCGCCGCGTGCCCGGCGTCGATTCTAGCGAGGTGCGCTAATGGCTGCCAAACTCATCGATCTTTCCTTTACGCTCAACGGCCGCAAGGTCAAGGTTCAGATTGCCCCCGACACTATGCTCTTTGCGCTGCTGCGCGAGCAGGGCTGTGCGTCGGTGCGCTGCGCCTGCGAGACCACCAACTGCGGCCTGTGCACGGTGTGGCTCGACGGCGACCCGGTGCTGAGCTGCTCGGTTCCCGCCGCCCGCGTTGAGGGCCACACCATCACCACGCTCGAGGGTCTCAAGGCCGAGTCCGAGGCGCTTGCCCGCGCGATGGCTGCCGAAGGCGCCGAGCAGTGCGGTTTTTGCGCCCCCGGCCTTATCATGAACGTGCTGGCGCTTGCCCGCGCCGCCAAGGAGGACCCGAGCCTCGTCGCCACGCGCGAGGAGCTGTCGCGCCAGCTCGCCGGCAACCTCTGCCGTTGCAGCGGCTACGAGAGCCAGCTGCGCGCCATTGTCCGCTTCTTCAACGAGTCCGGCGTGCAGGTGGGCTTTGAGATGCCCGAACTGCCGGTCAACGACACCAGCTGCGACGGTGTCTCGTACAAGCAGATCACCCATAAGCAGCCCAAGAAGGACTCGAAGGCGCTGCTCGAGGGCCGTCCCGTCTACACGGGCGATATGGTGCCCGCCGGGGCCCTGATCGTCAAACTCAAGCGCAGCCCCTATGCCCGCGCCAAGATCCGCTCCATCGATACGTCGCGCGCCCTGAGGGTGCCCGGCGTCGTGGGCGTCTACACTTACGAGGACGTGCCCAAGCGCCGCTTTACTATCGCCGGTCAGAGCTATCCGCAGCCGAGTCCCTACGACCGTTTGATTCTCGAGAACCTCGTGCGCTACCAAAACGAGGAGGTGGCGATCGTCGCTGCTGAGACCGAGGAGGCTGCCGACAAGGCGCTCAAGCTCATCAAGGTCGACTATGAGGTGCTCGAGCCCCTGCTCGACTTTACCCAGGCACTCGATAACGATATCGTGGTCCACCCCGAGGGCGACGTGACCTTTATGTTCCCGCAGGGCGGCGATGTCCCGCGCAACCTGGTGTGCAGCGGTACCAGCGATTACGGCGATCTGGACGAGGCCTTCGCCCAGAGCGACATCGTCTTTGAGCGCACCTACACCAGCCAGGCCACGCAGACTGCGCCCATGGAGACCTTCCGCGCCTTCGCGACGACCGACGCGTTCGGCCGCATCTCGGTGACCACCTCTACGCAGGTGCCCTTCCACGTGCGTCGCATGGTTGCGCAGTCGCTCGACATTCCGCAGTCGCAGGTGCAGGTCATCAAGCCGCGCATCGGCGGCGGCTTTGGCTCCAAGCAGACGGGCTGCTGCGAGATCTTCGTGGCGTTCGTCACCCAGCAGACTGGCCGTCCGAGCTACTGCTGCTACACCCGCGAGGAGACCATCACCGCGGGCAACTCGCGCCACCAGATGCAGATGACCGTCAAGTTGGGCGCCATGAACGACGGCACCATCACGGCCATCGATCTGCATACGCTGTCCAACGCCGGTGCGTACGGCGAGCACGCTACCACGACGATCGGCCTGTCGGGCCACAAGAGCCTGCCCATCTACAACCACGTGAAGGCGAGCCGCTTTAGCTGGGACGCCGTCTACACCAATACCAACCGCGGCGGCGCGTATCGCGGCTACGGTGCCACCCAGGGCCAGTTTGCCGTGGAGAGCGCCGTCAACGAGCTTGCCGACATGCTGCACATGGACCCCGCCGACCTGCGCCTTAAGAACATCGTGCGCGAGGGCGAGATCATGCCGCAGTACTACAACGAGAAGCTCAACGCCTGCGCGCTCGACCGCTGCCTGCTGCGCGCGATGGACATGATCGGCTGGCGCGACAAGCCGCTGGCTGTGGACCTGGGCGACCGCGTGCGTGCTCTGGGCTGTGCGCTCACCATGCAGGGCTCGGGCATTTCCAACGTTGATATCGCCGGCATCGACATGCGCCTGGAAGAGGACGGCTTCATTACCATCGGCACCGGCGCCACCGATAACGGCATGGGCGTCGACACGATCCTGGCGCAGATTGCCGCCGAGGAGCTGGGCGTGGAGAGCTCGCTGATCGTGGTGCGCGGCGTGGACACCGACGTGTCGCCGTTCGACGCCGGTTCGTACGCGAGCTCCGGTACCTACGTGACGGGCCTTGCCGCCAAGAACGCCGCGACCGAGCTGCGTGAGAAGATTTGTGCCAAGGCCGCCCAGATGTGGGATGTGGACGCCGCCGACGTGGTCTTCGATGGCCAGTACGTGCGTCTGTCCGACGAGCGCGCCGCGCGCGAGCAGAACCGCTACCTCACGCTGCGCGACTTTGCCAACCTGTGCGTCAAGAACATCGCGGGCGGCGACGCGCTCACCTCGCATGCTTCTGCCTGCCTGCCCGTTTCGCCTCCGCCGTTTATGGCCGGCATTGCCGAGGTCGAGGTCGACAAGGCCACCGGCAAGGTGACTGTGGTGGACTACGCGGCGGCTGTGGACTGCGGCACCGTGATCAACGAGGCACTCGCGCGCGTCCAGGCCGAGGGCGGCATTGCCCAGGGCATCGGCCACGCGCTCTACGAGATCGTCGAGCACGACGACCGCGGCCGCCTGCGCACCGGCAACTTTATGAGCTACAAGCTGCCCACGCGCCTGGACATCGGCAGTATTCGCGTGGCCTTTGAGCCGAGCTACGAGCCTACGGGCCCGTTTGGCGCCAAGTCGATCGGCGAGGTCGTCATTAACACGCCGCTCGCCGCCGTGGCCTCGGCCGTGGCACACGCCACCGGCCACCAGGTGCGCTCGCTGCCGATCACGCCCGAGAAGGCCCTGCTGGGGGAGTAGCGGGTCGGCGAACAAGTCGTAATGGGCGGGGCGGGGCAACTCGCCCCGCCTTTCGCACTCGTGGTGAGGTCGTGAGCCTGTAAAACGTGTGCGTGCGCTTGTCGTTCGTATCTGCTATCATTCCTAGTCTGTGCGCTCATGCGGGCGTGGCGGAATTGGTAGACGCGCCAGATTTAGGTTCTGGTGGGATTCCCGTGAAGGTTCGAGTCCTTTCGCCCGCACCAACGCATCTGCGTCGGCTTCGGCCGTCGCGACTCTTTGTTGCATAAAGGTACCAGCACCTCAGATAAGCTGGGCAGTATGAGGAGGAACGTGTTGAACATCACCGCTTCTGACGTCAAGGACGCCAAGCTCACCGCTACGGTCACCATCCCGGCCGCCGACGTCGACGCCGCGATCAAGAAGGCCTACAAGGACACCGCCAAGAAGTACCGCTTCCCGGGCTTCCGTGCCGGCAAGGCTCCCCGTCCGGTCATCGATTCCGCTCTTGGCGCCGAGGCTACCCTCGCTCAGGCCACCAACGACCTGATCGCCGCCAACGAGCCCGCCGTCCTCAACGAGCTGGACATCGTCCCCACCAAGAGCGGTGACTACAAGGAGCTCGACCTCGCCAAGGATCACGAGGACTACACCTACACCGTCGAGTTCTCCCTGCGTCCCGCCGCTGAGCTCTCCTCCTTCGACGCTGTCGAGATCGAGATGCCCCCTGCGGAGGTCACCGAGTCCGAGATCAACAACCAGGTCGAGATGCTCCTCAACTACCGTGCCACCTTCGAGGACGTCGAGGGCCGCGCTGTCGAGTCCGAGGACTACGTTACCGTCGACCTCAAGGCCGTCGAGAACGCCGACAACTTTGCCGCCGAGGGCCGTATGCTCATCGCCGGTAGCGACAGCAACCCCGCCGAGTTCAACGAGGCTCTGATCGGCGCCAACGTTGACGACGTCAAGTCCGTCACCTGGACCGACGAGGCCGAGGAGGGCGAGGAGGCCGAGACCCACACCGTCGAGGTCACCGTCAAGGGCATCAAGGTCCGCAACACCCCCGAGCTCACCGACGAGCTCGTCAAGTCTGACTTTGGCTTCGACAGCATCGACGCTATGCGCGACGCCATCAAGATCGAGATCGAGCAGGACAAGGCTTCCCGCCTCCCGGCCGAGAAGGAGAACCGTTGCGTCTCCGCTCTCGCCGAGCGCCTGCAGCTCGGCGAGATGGACGCCGACTACGAGCAGTCCGTCTTTGAGGAGCTTGGCCAGAACTTCCTGTCCAACCTCGCTGCCCGCGGCATGACGCTGGACACCTGGCTGCCCGCTTCCGGCCTGACCATGGAGCAGTTCATCGGCGACCTGCACAAGCAGGCCAACGACGTTGCCCGTGAGTCCCTGGCGCTCGACGCCCTCGCCCGTGAGCTCAAGATTGAGGTCACCGAGGACGACATCAACGCCGAGTTCGAGAAGGCTGGCGTCAAGGACGTCGAGGCTTCCAAGGCCGAGTTCATCGCCGATGGCCGCATGCCTGCCGTCCGCGAGTCCATCCGTCGCTCCAAGGCCGTCGATCACCTGGTCGAGAACGCCAAGGTGACTGAGGTCGACGAGACCGCCAAGGACGCCGAGTAATTCTCGCCACCTTGCACGCGAGCGCATGTATGTGCCCGTGATGGGGTAAAGTTATAAGCCGGTTATCCGGTTGCTTCGTACGGTGCCAGCCAATGCATAGCATGCGGGCACCGTACGTTTGTCTAGAGCCACTATTGGTCCGTAAGAGAAATGGAGATGCGTATGATCGCTAAGTTCGATTCCGCCCTCGTGCCATACGTTATCGAGCAGACGCCGCGCGGCGAGCGCAGCTACGATATCTATTCGCGCCTGCTCAACGACCGCATCATCTTCTTGGGCGAGGAGATCAACTCCGTCAGCGCCAACCTGGTCGTTGCCCAGCTGCTGCATCTTGAGAGCCAGGATGCCGAGAAGGATATCTCGCTCTACATCAATTCGCCCGGTGGCGAGGTTTACTCTGGCCTGGCGATTCTTGACACCATGAACTTCATCAAGCCGCAGGTCTCCACCATCTGCGTCGGTATGGCCGCGTCTATGGCTGCCGTGCTGCTTTCGGCCGGCGCCAAGGGCAAGCGCTTCTGCCTGCCGCACTCCAAGGTCATGATTCACCAGCCCAGCGGCGGTGCCCAGGGTCAGCAGACCGAGATCGAGATCGTGGCCGAGGAGATCAAGAAGACCCGCCGCGAGCTCAACCAGATCCTGTCCGACGCCTCGGGCCAGCCCATCGAGAAGGTCCAGGCCGATACCGAGCGCGATAACTACCTGACCGCTGCCGAGGCCCTCGACTACGGCCTGATCGACCGTATCGTCACCTCGCGCGACCTCGCCGCGAAGGACGCCTAGGATGGCCGGTAACATGCAGGACAACTTTGACGAGAACGGCAACCCCATCCGCTGCTCCTTCTGCGGAAAAGAGCAGGGGCAGGTTCGCCGCCTTGTAAAGGGTCCGACCAACATCTTTATCTGCGACGAGTGCGTCGCCGCCTGCTCCGAGATCTTGGAGGAGTCGCTGGCTTCGGACTTTATGGACGCTGCCCGCAACGGCAAGCTGCCGGGTTTCCTCAACGACCACGGTCAGGCTGCATCCCAGCCCGCCGTGGACCCCGAGGCCGAGGGCTTTGAGCTCGAGGACGACGCCCGCCAGGTCATTACGCATGTGCCGACGCCGCACGAGATCTATGACGAGCTTTCGGCCTATGTTATGGGCCAGGAGGACGCCAAGCGTGCCATGTCGGTTGCCGTGTACAACCATTACCGCCGCGTGATCGAGGGTGGCGCTGCGGTGTCCGCCTTTGATGAGGCTGACGGTATGGGCGGCCAGTTCGATGACGATATGGACGAGGTGGAGCTCGCCAAGTCCAACATTTTGCTGCTCGGTCCCACCGGTACCGGTAAGACCCTGCTCGCCCAGACGCTCGCGCGCATCCTCGAGGTACCGTTTGCCATCGCCGACGCCACCGCGCTCACCGAGGCCGGTTACGTAGGCGAGGACGTGGAGAACATCCTGCTCAAGCTCATCAACGCCGCCGATGGCGATATCGAGCGCGCGCAGGTCGGCATTATCTACGTGGACGAGATCGACAAGATCGCCCGCAAGGCCGAGAACCTCTCCATCACCCGCGATGTTTCGGGCGAGGGCGTTCAGCAGGCGCTGCTTAAGATTCTTGAGGGCACGGTGGCAAGCGTTCCGCCCACCGGCGGCCGCAAGCATCCCCAGCAGGAGCTGCTGCAGATCGACACGACCAACATCCTGTTCATCTGCGGCGGTGCCTTTGTGGGTTTGGACAAGATCATCGCCGACCGCGTGGGCAACAAGGGCGTGGGCTTTAACTCCGAGATCGCCGGCCCCACCTCGGTCGACGAGAACGACCTGCTGCGTCAGGTGCTCCCGCAGGATCTCAACGCCTTTGGCATGATCCCCGAATTTGTGGGACGTACGCCCGTCGTCACCCAGACGCAAGCGCTCGACGAGGACGACTTGGTTTCGATCCTGACCGAGCCCAAGAACGCCGTGGTGCGTCAGTACCGCAAGATGTTCCAGCTGGAGGACGTTGAGCTTGAGTTTGAGGACGCTGCCCTGCACGAGATCGCCCGCATGGCGCTTGCCCGCAAGACCGGCGCCCGCGGCCTGCGCTCCATCTGCGAGGACGTGCTGCAGCAGACGATGTTCGACCTCCCCAGCGAGGAGGGCGTTTCCAAGGTCATCGTGACCGAAGCCTCCGTAAAGGGCGATGAACAGCCCCAACGCATCTACGGGTAAACCAGCCTAAAACGTGTTTGCAAATAGCCTCTGACCATCCGCGGTCGGAGGCTATTTTATATATACGCAATAACCCCAACTACCTGTGCTATTCTGTGTGTTTGTTTAAGCCAAAGCGAAGTCAATTCAGACTGAAGTAATCGATACCTAAGGGGAGGAATGTAGGCCCGATTTTCGTAGATTCCGCACGAGCCGAAGACCACTTAATGTGGTCTTCGAGCGAGCCCAGGACCTGACCGAGCGAAAATCGGGCCTACATTCCTCCCCGATGGGACAGGGAGAGATATATGGAAGAGATGCCCAAGAACTATGATCCGTCGACCAACGAGCCGGCGATCCTGCAGAAGTGGCTCGACGGCGGCTACTATAAGCGCCGCGAGGGCGTGGGCGACTGCACCGTCACCATTCCGCCTCCCAACGTGACCGGCAAGCTCCACATGGGCCACGCTACCGACGACTCCATCCAGGACGCCATCATCCGTATGGCCCGCATGCGCGGCAAGTCCACGCGTTGGGTCCTGGGTACCGACCACGCTGGCATCGCTACGCAGACCAAGGTCGACAAGAAGCTTAAGAGCGAGGGCATCAGCCGCCTGGAGATCGGTCGCGACAAGTTTGTCGACGCTTGCTGGGATTGGACCCACGAGTACGGCGGCATCATCGTCGAGCAGATCAAGCGCATGGGCTGCTCCGTCGACTTCGACAACGAGCGCTTCACCATGGACGAGGACTATGCCCAGGCCGTGCGCAAGGTGTTCTGCGACTGGTACCATGACGGCCTGGTCTACCGTGGCAAGCGCATCGTCAACTGGTGTCCCAACTGCACCACCGCCATTTCTGACGACGAGGCCGAGTACAAGGACGAGAAGGGCCACCTGTGGCACCTGCGCTACCCGCTGACCGAGCCGGTCAACGGCCAGGACTACATCGTCGTCGCCACCACGCGCCCCGAGACCATGCTCGGCGACACGGGCGTCGCCGTCTCCCCGAAGGATCCCGAGAAGGCCGCCTTCGTGGGTAAGACCGTCATGCTGCCGATCGTCAACCGCGAGATCCCCATCTTTGAGGATTGGCATGTCGACGCCAACTTTGGCTCCGGCTTCGTCAAGGTCACCCCGGCCCACGACCCCAACGACTACGCCATGGGTCAGGCCCACGACCTGCCGCAGATCAACATTTTCGATGAGCACGCGGTGGTCGTAGAGGGCTATGGCGAGTTCACCGGCATGAACCGCGACGAGTGCCGCGAGGCCGTCATCAAGTGGTTCGAGGAGCACGACCTGCTCGATCATGTCGACGAGCTTGATCACTCCGTCATGCACTGCTACCGTTGCGACTCCGCGCTGGAGCCGTGGCTGTCCGAGCAGTGGTTCGTGGCCGTTGACAAGCTCAAGGGGCCGGCGCTCGACGCCGTCAACTCCGGCAAGGTCACTTTCCATCCCGCGCGCTGGACGCAGACCTACACCACCTGGATGGAGAACCTCAAGGACTGGTGCATTTCGCGCCAGCTGTGGTGGGGCCACCGCATCCCCGTGTTCTACTGCGAGGACTGCGGCTGGGAGGACGCCCTTACCGAGGACACCGACGTGTGCCCCAAGTGCGGCGGCCATCACGTGCATCAGGACGAGAACGTGCTGGACACCTGGTTCAGCTCGCAGCTGTGGACCTTTGCCACGCAGGGCTGGCCGCAAAAGCCGGAGCTGCTCGAGGGCCATCACCCCACGACGGCGCTCGTCACCGCGCGCGACATCATCGCGCTGTGGGTCGCCCGCATGGTCATGAGCTCGCTGTACTTCCTGGACGAGGTGCCGTTTAAGGATGTCGTCATCTACCCGACGATTCTTGCCAAGGACGGCAGCCGCATGTCCAAGTCCAAGGGCAACGGCGTTGACCCCATGGATCTCATCGGTATGTACGGCGCCGATGCCATGCGCTTCAACCTGCTGACGCTGTGCACCAACAACCAGGACGTCAAGTTCGACGCGAACATCGACAAGAAGACCAAGAAGCTCATCGACAGCCCGCGCACCGAGCAGGCCAAGTCGTTTGTGACCAAGATCTGGAACGCCAGCCGCTTCCTGCTTATGAACATGGAGGGCTACACGCCCGGCGAGCCCGTCGTGGAGACGCCGGCCGACGCCTGGATGTTCAGCCGTCTGGCCAAGGCCGTCAAGATGGTCACCGAGGGCATCGAGAAGTACACCTTTGGCGATATGGCTCGCGGCGTGCAGCAGTTCTTCTGGAACGAGGTCTGCGACTGGTACGTCGAGGTCACCAAGGCCCGCCTGAAGGGCGAGGGCCGTCTGCAGGCGCAGCGCAACCTGATCTTTGTGCTTGACACCTCCATTCGCCTGATGCACCCGCTCATGCCGTTTGTCACCGAGGAGATCTGGGACAACATGCCGGCGAGCGTGCTCGACCTGGATGCCGAGGGCAACGTTGACCGCGCCGAGGCGCTCATGATCGCCAAGTGGCCCGAGCCCGCCGACTATGCCAAGTATGTCGACGAGGACGCCGAGCGCGCGTTTGAGCTGTGCCGCGCCGTCGTGTCTGCCGCCCGCGCCACGCGTTCGCGTTATCGCTTGAGCCCCAAGGCCGAGCTCGACGTGGTCGTGCGCGCCGGCGCCGAGGACATCGAGAAGCTCGAGAGTCTGCGTTCGACCATCGAGCCGCTGGCAAACACTGCCTCGCTGGTCATGGGTACCGACGTTGAGAAGCCGGCTGCGAGCATCGCCGTGGTCGACAGCGGCGTCGAGGTCTTTGTGGTGCTCGAGGGCAAGGTTGACCTTTCGGCCGAGAAGGCGCGCCTGGAGAAGGAGATCGCCGCGGCCCAGAAGGAGCTCGCCGGCTGCGAGAAGACGCTCGCCAACGAGGGCTTTGTGGCTAAGGCTGCGCCCGCGGTGGTCCAGAAGAAGAGGGACCGTGCAGCTGAGCTCAAGGAGATCCTGGCGGCGCTGACTGCTCAGGTTGCTGACTTCTCGTAGGCGGTACTGGGGGACGCGGTTTGGGGCATTGCTCGCCACTGCGGACAGTCCTGCGCAAGACGGACAGCACATTAAGTGCTGTCCTTTGCGTGCGGAACTTGCGGCGAGCAAAGCATCGGGCCGCTTCTAGTTCGGTTACGTGGTTGTTTGCATCTGGCGCGTTAGGGCCACTTGGTTGTGGCCTTGATCTTGCTGCAAAGCGGTGTTTGGCTGATATTTTGAATGGGAGGGGCTCGTTGTTGCTTACGGGCCTCTTTTTGTGTTGAGGGGACTTTGGATATGGCAAAGCGTTCTGGGTTGTATTCGGTGCCGTTTGAGTTTGATCTGGTTCCGTTTGATGAGGCTGTCGTTGTGGCGGCCGATACGGGGAAGATTTCTGGCACTGGTACGCGGATGCTTGAGACGGTGATTGACATGCTCGATGAGCTTGGTCGCCCCGATGAATACTTTGATTGCATCCAGATTGCCGGAACCAACGGTAAAACCTCGACAACGCGTTTCTCGGCTTCGATTCTGCGCGGTGAAGGTCTGAAGACGGCCTTGTATACGTCTCCTCATCTTGTGCGTTATCCCGAACGCATGGAGATTGATGGGTGTGTGGTGAGCGATGACGCTTTTGCTCGCGGCGTTTCTGCTGCGATTGAAGCTGGCCATCGCGTGAATGAACGTCGTGTGGCGACCGGGAAGAGCGCTTACTTTATCTCCCCGTTCGACTTGCTTACGACCTCTGCGATGGTCGTGTTTGCCGAGGCTCGCGTGGATGTTGCCGTGCTGGAAGTTGGCTTGGGCGGTCGTTGGGATGCCACCAGCGCCACAGATCCTGTTGCCGTGGCCATTACGGGCATTGGGCTTGATCACACTCGTATTTTGGGCGACACGCTCGAGGCCATTGCAGGGGAGAAGGCTGCGGTTATTAAGCCCGGACGCCTGGTTGTGTTGGGCGAGGGCACGCATGAGGCGAGCGTTCAGCGTGTGATGGATGCCCGTTGCCGTGAGTGCGGCGTTGTGCCGCTCGTGGTGAACCATGCCACAACAAAGGTTCCGGCCCACGTGGGCGATACGGTGGAGTTTAGCTGCACCACGCCGCGTGCGATCTATACGTCGAGTATGGTTAAGCCGGCCTATCAGCCGCAGAATGCCGCGTGCGCGATTATGCTGTGCGAGGGCTATCTGGGCCGCGAGCTCGACCACGACGTGCTCGACGCTTCGCTCATGGGCTGCCCCACGCCGGGTCGCTTTGATGTGCTGGGAACCGATCCGCTCAAGTTGATCGACGCCTGTCATAACCCCCAGAGCTGCGAGAACTTTGTGAGCGCCTTGGATGAGATCGATCCGTGCGTAGAGAATCGCCCCACGCTGCTGTGCGCCGCGCTGGCCGATAAGGACGTGGCGGGCATCGTTGACGTGTTGATTCCGGCCTTCCCGCGCGTGGTCGTGACCCAGACCGATTCCGATCGCGCCCTGCCGGCAGATGAGCTCGCTGCTCTGGTGGACGCGGACAAGCTCGCGGGCGTGTATCCCAGCGTATCCGAGGCCCTCGCAGCCCTCGATGCCGCGGGCGAGCCCTTCGTAGCAGCTGGCACCATCACCCTTGCCGGCGAAGTAGCGGGGCTGCTCCGTTAACCCATCCCCTCATCAGTTGCGGTGAAATAGGGACTGTTTTATGGGCTAGAAGCCTTAAACAGTCCGTATTTCACCGCAACTTTTAGGGAAGCTTTGGCGGCGTACCTAGCCTAGGCGGACTGGATCGTGGGGGTAGGCGTTGAGGATCTCGACGCCGGACTCGGTAACCAGGGCAAGGTCCTCGATGCGGACGCCGGTGCGGCCGGGGAGGTAGATGCCCGGCTCGATAGAGAACGTCATGCCTGGCTCTACGACCTGCTCGTTAACGAGCGAGACATCGCCCGGCTCGTGGTCCTGCAGACCGATCGAGTGCCCCAGGCGGTGCGTAAAGTACTGTCCATAGCCCGCATCCTCAATCACGTTGCGCGCGGCGCGGTCCAGGTCGCACATGCGCACGCCCGGTGCGATGAGTGCCTCGGCAGCCTCGTTGGCGCGGCGCACGATGTCGTAGATGCGTACAGTCTCCTCGTCCGGCTCGCCCCAAAAGAACGTGCGCGTCATGTCCGAGCAGTAGTTGCGATGACGCCCGCCAATGTCGAACAGCACCACGTCGCCGCGCTTGAGTACGGTGTCGTCGGGCTCGTGGTGCGGGTCGCCGGCGTTGGCGCCAAAGCTTACGATGGGCGGAAAGCTAAAGCCCTTGCAGCCGTGCTTGCGATACAGGCCGAGCATCTGGTCGGCAATTTCGCGCTCCGTCACGCCCTCGTGAACGAGCTTGATGGCGTCGGCTATCACGGCGTCGTTGGCGACCGAGGACGCGCGCATGAGCTCCTGCTCGGCTTCGTCCTTGTGGGTGCGTGCAGCGGTGACGGCAAAGTCACCCAGGAAAAACTCGCTTCCGGCGTGGCGCTCCATGAGCGGCATCAAAAAGCCGGAACGCATGACGGTATCGATGCCGAGCGGTTTGGTCGGGTCGATCTCGCGAGCGATGGCGTCGGCCACGACGTCGGTGTCGGTGTGATAGGCCACGCGGGCATTGTCGTACTCGGGCAGCTGATGCAGGGCGTTGACCAAGATCACGGGCTCGTCATCGCGCGCGAGCAGCACGCCGCAAAAACGCTCGAACATATCAGCATAAAAGCCGGTCAGGTAATAAATCGACCACGGGTCGTTTACGAGCAGTTGCGCGCCGGGGTGCTGAGCCTCGAGCACATCGAGCACGCGCGCCACGCGCTGGTCATCGACATGTGCCATGAAACATCCTTTCGCTAGGGTGCCACCATGGTATCCCATGCGCCCCCACATAAGTTGCGGTGAAATAGTTCCTGTTTGCCGGGGCAATGGCACAAAACAGGAACTATTCCACCGCAACTGCAGAGGGGATGAAGGACCGTCCCAAATAAGCTGCTTAGGCTGGGTCGATGTCCATGCTGGCGATTAGGTCGGTACCGGTGTCTAGGAGGTTGGGGAGGACTACGTCGCCCATGCGGATGGGGGCTTTGACCACTAGGCCGCGGATGAGGTCCATCGCCTTGGCGTGGAGTTCGAGCGGGATGGCTTCGGCCGTGCGCGCGGGCAGTAGCGCCTCGTCGCCGCCGGATACGGCTACGGTGGTGGTGAGCACGCGCATGGGGCAGGTGAGCTCCTGATGCGCGAACTTATCGCCGCGGGGGCAGCTGTTGCCGGTCACGGAGCGCACCTCTACCACGGCGCCGTCTGCGTCACGCTCTACCTCTACGGTCAGGAGGCACTCGGATGGGCAGGTGGTGCAGTTGAACTGCAGCGTTTCGATCGCGTTTATGCTCATGGCCTTACGCCTCCTCAACGGGATCGACGGAAAGAACAATCTCGTTAACACCCAGGTCGAGTACGCGCTGAATCACCTTTGCCGGCAGCGGGAAGCTTTCCATTACGCTCGGTTTAAACGGGTGGACCTTGCCAGCGAATAGTTCCTCGTCGCCTGCCAGAATGCGCACGCGGGCGGAATCGACCGGTCGGCGCACACGGAAGTTGAGTTTGGTGAGTGCCACAGCCGTAATGCGTCCCGGAAGCGCGTAGCCTGCAATGCCGGCGGGGGAGACCGTGAGCTGGCAGCCCGGATCCGCAGTACCGTGCTCGACATTCGCGCTGCCACCCAGCGCGTACGCCGCCGCAGCCGCACCGGTGCGCTCGGACTCGGTCGTCACGTTGTCGGCCAGGTCGTGCACGTGCAGCACGTTGCCGCAGGCAAAGATGCCCGGCACGCTCGTTTGCAGGCTCTGGTCCACCACGGCGCCGCGCGTGCGTGGGTCAAGCTCAACGCCCGCGGCAACCGAAAGCTCGTTCTCGGGAATCAGACCCACCGAAAGCAGCAACGTGTCGCACGGAACAACGCGCTCGGTCTCCGGAATGGGCGCTAGGTGCTCGTCGACCTTGCTCACTTCGACCGCCTCCACGCGATCGTGCCCGATCACGCGCGTCACGGTTGTGGACAGGTGCAGCGGAATGCCAAAGTCGTCCAGGCAGTTCTTGACGTTGCGGCGCAGACCGTTGGCGTACGGCATGAGCTCGTACACGCCCTCGACAGAAATCCCCTCGAGTGTGCAGCGACGCGCCATGATAAGCCCGATGTCGCCCGAGCCCAAAATGACGGCACGCGAGCCGGGCTTGAGGTTTTCGATATTGATGTATCGCTGCGCCAGGCCCGCCGTAAACACGCCGGCGGGACGGCTGCCGGGGATCTTAATCTCGCTGCGTGTGCGCTCACGGCACCCCATGGCAAGGACGACCGCACGTCCGGTGAGCTGCAACATGCCGGCACGGCTCATGAGCGTGACGGTGTGGACTGCGGTGGCTCCCACGGCCTCGCCTGTGCTCGGTTCGCCCACGTCCTCGCCCGAATCGATCCCAAGCACCATACTGCCCAGGAACAGCGCAATGTCGGTCGCGCGCACCTGGTCGATAAAGCGCTGCGCGTACTCGGGACCGGTGAGCTCCTGTTTAAAGTGAGAAAGGCCAAAACCGGGGTGGATGCACTGGCGCAGGATGCCGCCCAGGTGCTGCTCGCGCTCCACGATGGCCACGTGCGCGCCGGCCTTATGCGCGGCAAGTGCGGCCGCCATGCCGGCAGGTCCGCCGCCGATAACGACCACGTCGAACGCCTGCGTCGACACCGACGCTACGGCTCCTGCCTCTGCGCCTTCGTCGCGTATATCAACCGTCGCCATCCTAGCGCACTCCCTTCAGTGGTCCTTCGACCAGCCAAGATCCGGTATCCTCCAACAGCACCTCGTTGGGGTCGCAGCCCAGCTCGCGCGCTAGGATTGCCACCACGCGGCTCTGGCAAAAACCACTCTGGCACCGACCCATACCGGCGCGGCAGCGGCGCTTGACGCCCTCGACCGAAACCGCGCCCGGGCGGCGTCGGATCGCGGCTACGATCTCGGCCTCGGGCACCGTCTCGCAGCGACAGACGATCTGCCCCCACGTGGGATCGGACTCAATGAGCTCTTGCTTGCGTGCAAGCGGCGCGCGGTCAAAATCGTCCGGCGCACGGCGAATCGGGTCCCAATCGTCCCGTTCGCGCAAAGCAACGCCCGCCTCGCGTATCACGCGCTCCATGCGCTCGGCAATGGCTGGTGCGCTCGCCACGCCCGGCGACTGAATGCCCGCCGCCTGGAACAGGCCTGGCACCACGGCGGACTGTCCAATAAAGAAGTCGTTCGTCCCCTTAATGACCGGGCGTCCGCCGGCAAATGCGCGCACCACGCGGCGCGTGTCCAGGTCGGGCACCAGCTTGCGCGCGCCGGTCAGCAGCGCGTCGACATCGGTCGCGTAGGTCTGCGTGTCGCCGGGCTCGCGCACGGCGGCCGTCGCGGTAATCACGGTGTTGCCATGTACGGTGCTCGTGACAATAACTCCCTTGGAGACCGGCGTGGGAACGGGATAGAGCGGCATGAGCGCACACGGCTCCTTGTCCAGTACCACAATGTTGCCCTGGCGCCAGACCATTTGGAACTCTTCGGCGCCCGCCATATGCGAGATGTCCGCGGCACCGTTGCCCGCGGCGTTAATCAGGTAACGGCAGCGCACGTCGCCGGCTGGCGTCACCAGCGTAAAGCGTGCAGCCCCGTCAGTTGCCTCGCTGCCAGAAACCTCAATCGCCTCCACCGGTGTGGAGCGCATAAACGTCACGCCGTTGGCGACCGCGTTCTCCAGCGCGGCGATGGCCACTTCAAACGGGTCGACGTAACCGGTCGAGGGGCACCACAACGCACACGTCGCCCTGACGCTCGCGCGCGGCTCCAGCTCGTGGATGCGGTCGGGGCCAATGATCGCCAGCTCGGGCACGCCGTTGGCCAGGCCATTCTGACGCAGCTTCTCCAGGTGCGCGCGGTCTTCGTCGTTAAACCCCAGCACCATCGAACCGGTTCGGCAAAACAAAAATCGCAGCTCCTGGGCCCAGGTGCCATACAGCTCGCAAACACGGGTGTTGACCTGCGCCTTTACCGTGCCCGGCGCAGGATCGTAGCCGGCGTGCACCAGGCCGCCGTTGGCCTTCGACGCGCCCAGCGCGATATCGTTGGCCGCCTCGACCACACAAATGGAAAGGTCATAGCGCGCGAGCTGCCGCGCGATGGCGCACCCGGTGATGCCCGCGCCCACAATTGCGATATCAAACGTTTCTGTCACAGTGCCTCCCAGAAGAGTTGACAGGCTGTCAATAGGACTATCCTACGGTCTGCACGCCCCCAGCGCAGCGGCAATGCGGTGAACAGCCCCGCTGTATCCGCCAACGGCAGGCGAGGGGAGACTCGGGAGCATCGATGACCTTGTCTTCCGCCCCTGGTATCAGAGGTTTGTCTCGTTCTGTAACAGTAAGCAGAAGAACTGGGTTCCAGATGTTACAGATCGAGACGTTTGCCAAGTGGGCCCTCCGTTCGTCTTGATTTGTAACAGTAAGAGCGGTAAATCGGTCCTAATGTGTTACAGATTGAGATGTAAAGTCAGGGAGAGATTCCTCTGTCTCGGTCTGTTACATCTGGGGATCGTTTTGGGGCCTAGATGTTACAGATTTAGATGAACCTATCAGCCGGTTTCGAATGTCTAAATCTGTAACAGTTAGACCTGTTTTTGCCGAGTAACTGTTACAGATTGAGACATTCGGCTTGGACGTTTTCTTTTGTCTCAATCTGTAACAGTTAGCTGATGATTTGGGTCGTAGATGTTACAGATCGAGACAAACCTTCCGACGGAGTTTGAATGTCTCGATCTGTAACAGTAGGAGGGGTTTTGAGGCCCAAGATGTTATAGATCGAGATCGAAGTCGGGGAGGCCCCCTGTGTCTCGATCTGTAACATCTAGGCCCGGATTTCGCCTCTACCTGTTACAGATTGAGATGTTTGTGTCTGTGGCCGCCGCCGGGCCCCACCAGGGTCCCGCTCGAACGACCCCCGTGTTAAACTAATCCGGACTGTAAATATTCCGAAAGGTACACCTCAATGTCCAAGTACATCTCCGAGCTCATGTCGCCGCAGCTTATGGGCGTCGTCTATGCCTTTGTTGGCTTTATCATCGCCCTGTACGTGCTGTCGGTCGTCTATGTGTTCATCGACGCTCGCCGCCGCGGTGCCAGTGCCTACGTGGCATGGGGCATCATCGCCCTCATCCCGTTTGTGGGCCTCATCGCCTACCTGGTCCTGCGCCCGCATTCCTACGCGGCCGACCGCGAGGAGCAGGAGCTGGACATGGCCCTGCGCGAGCGCCAGCTTGCCCAGTACGGCACCTGCCCGCAGTGCGGCGCCCCCATCGAGAAGGACTTTGTCGTCTGCCCCGTGTGCGACACCCAGGTTCGCAACGTGTGCCCCAGCTGCCATCGCCCGCTCGACGCGCACTGGAAGGTCTGCCCCTACTGCCGAACTCGCATCCAGTAACGCATCCATCGCCGGGCCGGCCGCAAACCACGGGCCCCGCGCGCCCCGCACCCCGCCCCCACGCGATGAAGCATGCGTAGAAAATCGCCCGCCGTG